>Ga0182745_1002394_pt1 | contig 16838 bp, 16 predicted proteins | sample eDN3rd30CKraftBY_FD_128523 | JGI IMG/M metagenome (GOLD analysis project Ga0182745, IMG submission 128523) | Enriched backyard soil microbial communities from Emeryville, California, USA - eDNA 3rd pass 30_C Kraft BY (version 2) (version 2) | ecosystem: Environmental > Terrestrial > Soil >...
ATGTCTTCCGAGGTGCAGGCGAAGTGGATGAATTCGCTCGCCGCTTCGAGTTCGGCGTTGCCCTTGACCTGCTCCTTGAGCCAGTACTCGACGGCCTTCACGTCATGGTTGGTGACGGCTTCGATTTCCTTGATTCTTTGCGCCGCGCTGGCGTCGAATTCGGCGTCCAGGCTGTCGAGTCTCTGCACGGCGGCCGGGGAAAACGGCGGGATCTCGGCGAAGCCGGCACCGGACAAGGCCTTGAGCCAGGCGATCTCGACCTTGACGCGATGATGCATGAAGCCGGTTTCGGACAGGATCGGACGCAGCGCATGGGTTTTGCCGGCGTAGCGGCCGTCCAGCGGCGAAAGGGCGGAGAGAGAGGATGAGGGCATGACGGTATCGATATTTCCGAGGATTGAGCAATGGCGCATTTTACCATCCAAGCGCCGCGCTTCCAGGGCCGCAGGCGCCGACGCCTGCAGCGTCCGCCGGGCCGGATTTGACGAAAGTCAAGCGCGCCGGCCTGGCTGACGTTTGTTCCCGACACTTCCTCCGATAACGTCGCCGTGGCCGCCGAACCCTGTTGCGCAAATGCTATAATCCCGCGACTGAATCCCTAGAGGCGTTATGAAACTGATCGGATCCTTAGCCAGTCCCTATGTCCGCAAGGTCAGGGTAGTGATGGCGGAAAAGAAGCTTGAATACGCGCTGGTGCTCGACGATGTCTGGAGCCCCGACGCCACGGTTCCTCTTTCCAATCCGCTTGGCAAGGTGCCTTGCCTGGTGATGGAAGATGGCGGCGCGATGTTCGATTCGCGCGTGATCGTCGAGTATCTGGATACCTTGACGCCAGTGGGTAAGCTGATCCCGCAGCAGGGCCGCGAGCGCGCCGGCGTCAAATGCTGGGAAGCCCTGGCGGATGGCGTCCTGGACGCCGCAATTCTGGTTCGGCTCGAACGCATCCGGCGGGCGCCGGCCCAGCAGAGCGAGGAATGGGTCGACAGGCAGTTGGGCAAGGTGCGCGCCGGCCTCAAGGCGATGGCGTCCGGATACGGCGAATCGCAATTCTGCGCCGGCAACCAATTCACCCTGGCCGACGTCGCCGTTGGCTGCACTCTGGGCTGGCTGTCCTTCCGCTTCCCCGAAATCGGCTGGCGCGAAGACTACCCCAACCTGGCGCAACTGTTCGACCGGCTGTCGGAGCGTCAATCCTTCAAGGACACGGTTCCGCAATAAGGCATGCGCGGTCCAGCCCAGAGCCTGGCCGCGCACTGATTCCCTTCTTCAATACCCGCCCGCCTTGCTGCGTGCGGACATGTCAATCATTAAACCGAAAAACGCTCTAGTGATCCTGCGGATGGGAAGCTGGGGTGCAAAGCGATACCAGCGGATGGATTTTTGCCGCGGCATGCGCTCGGGCGCAGGCCGCGGCAAAAATATGAACTACATCTGCGATTGCAGATAATTTTCCAGGCCGATTTTTGCGATCAATTCGATCTGGGTTTCAAGCCATTCGATGTGTTCTTCGGTGTCGTCGAGAATCTTGACGAAGATCTCGCGCGAGACGAAGTCGCCCGTGGCTTCGCAAGCCGCGATCGCTTCCTTCACCGTCTTGTGCGATTGATGTTCCAACTGCAGGTCACAGTCCAGCATCTCGGGAGTGTTTTCGCCCACCAGGATCTTGTGCAGTGCCTGCAGATTGGGCAGGCCTTCGAGCATGAGGATGCGGTTGATCAGGAGGTCGGCATGTTTCATTTCCTCGATCGACTCGTCGTACTCTTTCTGGCCCAACTTTTCCAGTCCCCAGTGCTGGTACATGCGCGCATGCAGGAAGTACTGGTTGATGGCGGTCAGTTCATTGGTCAACTGCGCGTTGAGGAATTTGATGATGTTCGGATCGCCTTTCATATGAGCCCCTTCTTGTCGTTAAGTGATGCGACGCTATCCGACAGCGTCAAAGTCGGGGACATGATAGCGCACAGCGCAAGTTCTTGTATGCTGCATCTGCGTTATGCAGTGAGCGAGAATCGCAATGATTCACATGTCGATTTGCGCGTCGTGGATTTGGTGTCGGCCGGCATCGGCGCTTGCCGATGCCCGTCATCAATAGACGTCGCGGCGGTAGCGGCCTTCCTGGCGCAGATGATCCAGCAGCTGTTGGCCGAGCACGCTGTGCAGCGTGGCCGCCACGTCGGTGGCCATGCCGGCCAGGCTGCCGCAGACGTAGATGGCCGCTCCCTGCGCCACCCATGCGCGCAGTTCGGCTTGGGCCGCCAGCAGTTTTTCCTGCACGTACAGGCGCTGCGGCTGATCGCGCGAGAACGCCAGGTCCAGGCGCTGCAGCACGCCTTGACGCTGCCAGCCGCAAATCTCTTCGTTGTGAAAAAAATCGTGCTTGGCGGAGCGTTCTCCAAACAACAGCCAGTTGCGCCGATGTCCGCGCGCGGCGCGGTGCTTGAGGTGGGCGCGCAGGCCGGCTATGCCGGTGCCGCTACCGATCAATATCAGCGGCCGGTCATCCTCGGGTGGGTGGAAGCTGCGGTTCGCGCGCACATGCAAGGCGATTTCGGCGCCGATCTCGGCGTGCTCGGTGAGCCAGCCCGAGCCTATTCCGAGGCGTCCGTCCGGATACTGCATGCGCCGTACCAGCAGCTCCAGTTGGCCATCGGCAGGCAGCGAGGCAATCGAGTAGGAGCGCCGTGGCAAGGGCGGCAGATGTGCGATCAAGCCTTGCGCGTCGAGCTTGCGCAAGGCTTCCAACTCTTCCTCTTGCGGCAGTTGGCGGTCGCGCAAGGCCAGGGCCAGGGTCGTCGGCTGGGTATCGCAGAGTACCGTTTGCGTGCCCGCCAAACCTAGCCATTCCAGGCAGCGCTCGATGTCGGCGTCGGCATTCACTGGCCCGATGTCGACGATGTCGCCGGCCTGCCATTGCAGCTCGCTGTCGATGGGGCGCAGGCCGATGTGATAGACGCCGCCGCCCTGGCTGCCGGGGTTCAGGAGGCGCCGTTCGCACAGGGTCCAGCGCTCCAGGCGCGGCGTCTGCCACACTGACGCCGCATCGGCGCCGCCCAGCTCGACCAGCCGCGCCTGCCATTCGGCCAGGGCCTTGGGATCGTTGCCGTCGACTTCGATACTGTCGAACAGCGCTTGCGCACCCTGTTGCTGCAACCATTGCTCCAGCTGCCGGCCGAAGGCGCAGTAGCGTGCATAGCCGCGGTCGCCCAGCGCCAGCAGGCCGTAGCCCAGGCGCTCGAGCTGCAGCGGCATGCGCATGGTCATGATACGGCGCACGAAATCCGCGGCATTGTCGGGTGCGTCGCCGTCCCCGGTGGTGCTGACCACGAACAGGATGTGGCGTGCCTGGAGCAATTGCTGCTGGTCCAGTTGGTCCAGGCCGAGCACCTTGACCGGCATGGCCTCGGAGCGTAGCGACTGCGCGCTTTGCAAAGCCAGTTGCTCGGCATAGCCGGTCTGGCTGGCGTAGACGACCAGCATGGTGTCGGCGCTGTCGGCGCGCTGGTCGGTGAGCATGCGCTTGCGCTTCCAGGCGCGCCGGTCATGGCGCGCCAGCTCGGCGGCGCAGCCGGCCAGATAAGCGCCGACGATCAGCATTGCCATCCAGGCGTGCTGGCCGCGCATGGCGAATGCCAGCGCCGCCAGCAGGCTCGCCAGGCTGGCGGCGCCCGCCAGCTTGACGGGGATGGGAATGGGCCAGCGCGCAGAGCTCATGACAGCATGTCTTGCATGGCCGGCGACAAGTGCTCGCGCACGCCTTGACCTTCACGGGTGACGAACAGGGCGGGCAGCCGCATGCGCCGTGCCAGTTGCATGCCTTGCTCCAGACCCAGCACCATCAGCGCGGTAGCCAGTCCATCGGCCAGCATGCATTGCGGATGCAGCACCGATACCGATGCCAGGTCGTGCGTGATCGGGGTGCCGCGGCGCGGATCGATCGTGTGCGAATAGCGTTGGCCGGCATCTTCGAAGTAGCGGCGGTAGTCGCCGGAAGTGGCGACGGCCAGGCCATGCAGCGCGATCATGGTGGGCGCCAGGTCGGTCAAGGCCTGGCCGTCGCGCGCAAGCGGCTGTTCCAGGCCGACCCACCAGGGCTGGCCGTCGTGCTTGAAGCCATGGCCGCGCAATTCGCCGCCGACTTCGACCAGGAAGTGATGGATGCCGTGCGCCTGCAGCCATTGCGCCAGGAGATCGACCGCATAACCCTTGGCGATCGAGGAGAGATCGATTTGCAGCCCCCCTGGCTGCAACGCGCGCAAGTGGGCAGGTTCGAGCCGCAGTTGGCGCCAGTCGCCATGCAAGCGCGCTTCCTGAACCTCGGCGGCGCTCGGGGCACTGGCGCGGCGCGAGGCGGGTCCGAATCCCCACAGGTCGACCAGCGCCGCGCAAGCCGGATCGTAGGCGCCATCGGTGGCGCGCGCCAACGCCAGCGCCTGTTCCAGCACGGTGAAGAATTCCATCGGCAGCACATGCCAGGTATTCGCGTCGGCCCGATTGAAGCGGACCAGATCCGAATCCTCGAGCCAGGTGCTCATCTGCTGCACCACCAGATCCAGACAGCCCTGCAGTCCCTCGCGGATGCGCGCGCTGGGCAGCGCGGCAGTGTGGAAAAAGCGTGCCATCCAGGTGGTGCCCATGGTGATGCCCTGCAGGCTTTCGAGCTGGCCGCCGGCCAGCGGCGGCGGCAGCTTGGCCAGCTCCACAGGGATCAGGATGCGCCGCTGCGTGGCAACACTGTCAGGCATGGTCGTCGCTCATTGGAGTATTTTCAATGGACTTGCTTACACAACCAGGGCGGGTTTGAAACCCGCCCCTACGAAAAACCACCGGCCTGGTATGGGTCTGTGGTGGTCCTGTCCGGGCGGGTTTCAAACCCGCCCGCCTTGCCGCGGCGCTGCTTACTGCGGCAGCACCTCGAAGGTGGCGACGTAGGTGGCGCGGCGCGTAGTAGCGGGCTTGGTGGCCTTGTCGTCGCGCACCGAGGCTTCGATCCAATACATGCCGGGGTTGGGCCACTTCACGCTGAACTTGCCTTCCTGATTGGTCTTGATTTTCCAATCGTTGAGCTGGTCGCGGTAGCGGTTCCCGCCCGGCACGATTTCCACTTCGACGCCGGCGGCGGGTTGGCCATCCAGCAGCAGGCGGAACTCGGCGCTATCGCCGGAGAACAAATCGTTGGGGTGGGTCAGGGGATCGAGTTCCAGCCCGCTGCCGGAAGTGGCCAGGCTCACGCGCGAGGGCTTGCCGACGGTGACGAAGGTTTCATTGCGGCCCTGGGTTTGCGACACCTGCAAATCCTGGGCGTTGGCGGGAATTTCGCTCAGTTTGTCCGCGCTGCCGCGCCAGCGTTGCGGCTTGCCGTCCAGTTTGTAGCTGGCGAACAAGCCTTGGTTGATGACGGCGATCTTGTAGGTGCCGCCCTGGGTCAATTCGACGTCGAAGGTGCTGCGATAGCGCCCGGTGGCGCTGTTCTGGGCTTGCGCCGGCTTGCCGTCCGGTGCCACGATGGTCAGGCCATCCAGGCGCATGGGGAAGTGCTCGAAGTAGAACAAGTCGTTGGAGATCGCGGCATCCACGGTCACCCAGGGTTTATCGCCGGAAATCACCGTCATCGAAGGCAGCAGCCAACCGCGGTGGGCGTGGGCCGACAGGGGGATGGCCGTGGTCAATGCCAGTGCGGCCAGGGTGGCCAGTTTGATCGTGAATTTCATGTGTGCTTCTCCTGATTGCGGTTAAGGTTTCAGTTGCAAGGTGACGGTGCCCAGCTCATGCTCGCCCTTGGCGCTTTGGGCCGAGTCGGCTGGCCCGGAAGCGGCCGGCCATTTGAACGGTATCTTCACCAACTCGCGTCCGCCGACTTCACGCGCGGCTTCCACCATCAGCACGTAATCGCCGGCAGGCAGCTTGGCCAATGGGCTCTTGTCGGCGCTGAAGCTGAGCTGGTGTTCGCCCGGGGCGCGGGTGGCGCCGCTGAGGCCATCGACGGGCATCTGCAGCTCGCGTCCGCTGCGGCGCCACCATTGGCGCATATCCTTCAACCACTTCTCGCCCTCTTTGTTCTTGAGCTTGATGTCGTACCAGACAGCGAGGTTGGCGGCCAGGCTTTGGTCGGGACGCTCGATCCAGATGGCGACGTAGGGGCGGTGATACTCGGCGACATTCAGGCGTGGAATTTCCACATTGATGCGCAATTCAGCCCCCAGGGCAGGCATGGCCACCAGGCTGGTGAGGGCAATGGGTATGAGTGCACGCATAGGTTTCCAAATAATCCAGGTTGATGGGAAGTGCTTGATAAGAATTCAGTGAACGAACAGCACCAGCAACACGACCGGAATCACCACGCCCAGGCCGACCAGCGGCCAGGTGGCGGGGCGGTTGCCGCCGTATAGGTGCAGCAGGAACAATCCGCTGATGCCAAAGATCAGACTGGCGACGGCGAACAAGTCGATGAACCAGCTCCATGCCACGCCGGTGTGGCGGCCCTTGTGCAAGTCGTTGAAATAGGAGACCCAGCCGCGTTCGGTCACTTCGTATTCGATCTCTCCGCTGAGCAGATCGATGTTCAGCCAGGCGTCGCCGCCGGGACGCGGCAGCGCGACGTAGATTTCCTCTTTCGACCACTCGCCCAGGCGCTGGCCCAGCTTGAGCGGAAATTGCTGGCTCAACCAGTCCTGCAAGTCCTGCGGCAGGGCGTGCTCGCCTTCCAACCCCAGTTGCGTCAGTCGCTCCAGCATGGCGTCCGGCAATTGCGCCTGATGGCTCTCGACCTTGGGCCTGGCCTCGATCTGGGCGGCGTGATTCAAGGTGATGCCGGTCGCGGCAAACAGCAGCATCGCCACCAGCGAGATGGCGGCGCTGATCCAATGCCACTGATGCAAATGCTTGAGCCAGAAGGCGCGCTGCTGACGGTTGCTGGTGGTGGTGACGGCGGACTGCTTCATGGCTGTCTAGGAGCCTGCCGGAGCTTGGCAAGGCGCTGTGTGTAATTTTTGTTTAATGCAAAACATTATGATTCTCATTTACAAAGAAATACCCGCGGAGGCCTTGTCGAGGCCTGGCGGGTACTGGTGGCTTAGGGTTTGACCGGTTCGGTCACGAAACCGATCTTGGACAAGCCGCCGCCCTGGGCGGCAGCCATGACCTGGGCTACCTTTTCATAGTGGGTGAGGCGTTCGGCACTCAGATGCAGCTCGGGCTGCGGTTCCTTCAGAGCGGCAACCGCGATGCGCGCTTCTAACTGGTCGAATGCGATCGGTTCGGTGTTCCAGAACAATTGGCCATCGACGTCGATCGCGAGATTGATCAGCTCGGGCTTGATTTGTTCGGGCTGGCTGCTGGCGCGCGGCAGATCGACCTTGATGTTGTGGTTGATCACAGGGATGGTGATGATGAAGATGATCAGCAGCACCAGCATTACGTCGACCAGCGGCGTGGTGTTGATCTCAGGGTTGAAATCTTCGTCCGAATCGGACAAGGAGCCCATTGCCATTACGCCTCCTTGACCACGCCCAGGCGCAGGTCTGTGGGAATCGCCAGATTTTGCGTTTCGGCGCCGGTACGGGCGCCGGTAACGAACAGGGCGTGCAGGTCGAATCCGAATTTGTTCAGGCGCGTCAGGATGTTCTTGTTGGAACGCACCAGGGCGTTATAGCCAAAGCTGGCCGGGATCGCCACCGCCAGACCGAAAGCGGTCATGATCAAGGCCTCGCCCACCGGGCCGGCAACCTTGTCGATACTGGCCTGACCCGACGTGCCGATTGCAACCAGCGCGTGGTAGATACCCCAGACGGTGCCGAACAGGCCGATGAAGGGCGCGGTCGAGCCGACCGAGGCCAGCACCGCCATGCCGCTTTGCAAGCGCGAGGACGCGTCGTCGATCGATTGGCGCAGGCACAGCGTGACCCAGTCGCTGATGCTCAACTGATCGTGCAGATGCCCCTTGTGCGCGGCATGATGGCGCATCGCTTCCGCACCGGACACGGCCAGATGCTGGAACGGGTTGTTCTTGCCCAGCACCCCGATGCCTTCCTGCAGGCTGGCGGTATCCCAAAAGCGTTGGCCAGCGGCAAGCGAGGCGCTGCGGTAAAGCCACAGCTGCAGCGCCTTGGTCAGAATCACGTACCACGAGGCGATGGACATGACGAGCAGGAGCACGGCGACGCTTTTGATGACGATGTCGCCATGCATCCACATGCTCTCTATTCCATAGGGGTTGTCTGGCATGATCGATCCTTTTAACTATTCGGTAAGCGGTAAAAAATATTATTCGGCAAAAAAACTATTGAATCGAGAAATTCACGGGCACCAGGGCATACACCGCGACGGCGCTGCCGTTCTCGCGGTGCGGCTTGAAGCGTGCGCGCATGGCGGCCGCGCGCGCGGCATCGTCGAGCCGCGTATAGCCGGAAGACTTTTGCACTTCGACTTTTTCCGGGCGTCCGGCCTGGTTGACCAGTATACGTAGCAGCACTTGCCCGGACTCGCCCGCGCGGCGCGACAGCGGCGGGTAGGCGGGCTGCGGCGGCACCAGGTATTCCACCGCGGAGATGGTGCGCGGACCGGCGGGAGGAGGCGCGGCGACCGGGGCGGCCACTGGAGCGGGGGGGGCCGGATCGGCTTGCACCACTGCCGGCGCCGGGGGCGTTGGTTCAACCACGGGCTCGACGGCTTCTTGCGTGATGGCGGTTTCCGAAGGCGGCAGAACCGGCGCGGGGATCACTGGCTCTGCGCGCTTGGGTTTTGGCTTGGGCTTGGGTTTTTGCACCACGGGCTTGGGCGGCGGCGGCACCGGTTCGGGCGGCGGCGGTGCGGGTTGCGGCGGCGTCACCTGCGGTTGCGGCGGTGTCGGCGGAGCAATCAGCATCGCGAAGATCTCGCGCGGTTCGGGCGGGGCAATGATGGTGGGCACCATGCTGGCTTTCAGCGCCAGGTAAGCGCCGCCATGGGCGGCCAGAATAGTGCCCAGGATCAGCCATCGGCCAAGCCGGGCCTGTGTGGCCAGGAAAATTCTCGCCGGCTGGGCGAGTTTTGAAGCATTCATGGGCTGGAATTCTAAACGGGCAAAGCCAGCGCATGCAATCGCGATAGCTGGGTAACCTTCTGTGAGGATTCACGCAAAACCTGCTTGGCGCAGGGATGACATTTTCCGCAATCGGTGCCAATCAACAGATGTTGGCGCAAATCACGCATGGAGCACATACCCGCATCGACTGCATTGCGGATTTGCCTGTCAGAGACGTTGTTGCATACACACACGATCATTGCTTTACCTTGCTGCGTTTGCCGAGAGTGAAGAAAAAATATTGACCTTATGCCGTCAGTATCAGTTTGTTTTGCTGCGTCAAGCGCAAGTGGTATACGCGTCCGCCATGCAGGATTTCCACAACCCGGGATTGCCGAAACAAATCCTGACTGACGAATCGCAATCCAGCCTTCGAGGTGGCATTGGCGGGAACAGGATTTGCGAACGCTGGCAATGTGACTTCAGGGTGGTTGGAATTAGCCATGATTTCCTCTTGAGCAGCCTTGCATTCAAATGCGAACAATTCTTATTCGCGATTATTCCCCAAACTTTTTGAGAATGCAAGCAATTCTTTGGGGTTTTTACACTTCTCCGGAGTGTCAGCCAGGGGGAGAAGCTTGAGGATTGTGGTTGTTTCCGGGCGGGTTTGAAACCCGCCCCTACAAATCCTTGCCACGGGTGTGGGCGGTTCCATGCGCCTGTTCATCGCCATGGGTGTGGTGTTTCCACGCACCTCACCCTTCGTAGGGGCGGGTTTCAAACCCGCCCAACCAATGGCCGCCGATGCACCGGGCAGGCCGCATGCGCGGAGCACTATGTATACGCGCATTCATTCCCCGCAAAAAGCCGTCATCAATATTTCTCCAAAGAAATATTCAATGGGCTTAATCCTGGCAATCCCATGGCAAATAAAAATTCTTGCAATAGCTTCGTATGTTAGCTAATATTAGGAGACACATAGGGCGGAACACTGGCCGAGGAGATAAAAGCCATGAAGTTGGATTTCACGGAAAAGGAATTCAGGGATTCGCTGGGATTGTTCGCAACCGGAATTGCCATTGCGACAACGACGGACGGTACGCACAGGATAGGCATCACGATCAACTCGTTTGCATCGGTATCGCTGGATCCGCCGCTGGTGCTGTTTAGCGTATCCCGCAATCTCAATTCATTTAACGCGTTCGCGCAGGCGCGCGGTTTTGCCATCAACGTGCTGCGCCAGGATCAAGTCGATCTGTCGGCAAGATTCGCCCGTGCCGGCGAGGACAAGTGGCGCCAGGTCGACGCCCACAGCGGCCAGCACGACGGCATCATCATCCGCCCGAGCCTGGCCAGTTTCGACTGCAGGATGCATTGCCGCTATGAAGGCGGCGACCACACGATTTTCGTCGGCGAGGTAACCGGTCTCGTGACCGAGGGCTGCGATGCCCCGCTGATTTATTACGGCAGTAAATATCATCAACTAGCTGCGGCGCAGGAAATGGTGGGCGCGGCATGAAGGCCATTCATTCATCGAGGGGACAGGTATGAGTCAGCAGGTCAAGAACGGGAAAGTGCACACGGACTCGCTGCGCGATGGGCGCAGCGTATATATAGAAGGCCAACTGGCGGGCGATGTCACGCAGCATGCGGCGTTTCGCAATGCGATCGGATCGACCGCCGCCTTATATGATTTCCAGGCCAGGCCGGAAAACCAGGAATTGATGACCTTCGAGACCGAGACCGGGCATCGCGTCAATCGCGCCTGGCAGGCGCCCCGTTCGTACGCCGAGCTGATCGAGAGGCGCAAGGCCCTCACCGCCTGGGCCGAGCTGCACGCCGGCTTCATGGGCCGCTCGCCCGATCACGTGGCGTCGGCGCTGCTGGGACAATTCATGGGGCTGGAGATATTCGAGCGCCACAACCTGCAACGCGCCCGGGCCTTTGCCGATTACCTGCGCTACGCCGCCGACCGGGATCTGTTCCTGACCTATGTCATCATCAATCCCCAGGCCGATCGCTCCAAGGATTGGGGCGACCAGAGCGGCGCCGACCTGGTGGCCGCGATCGTCGATGAGGACGCCGAGGGGATCACCATTCGCGGCGCCAAGATGCTCGGCACCAGCTCGATCATGGCCAACGAGGTCTTCGTCGCCAATCTGCAGCCCTTGAAGCCGGGCGAGGAGAATCTGGCCTTTGCCTGCGCGGTTCCCATGGGCACCAAGGGCTTGAAAGTGCTGTCGCGCAAATCGTACGAGCAGCACGCCGTGTCGGAATTCGACAATCCGCTGTCCTTCCGCTTCGATGAAAACGATGCCTTGATGTACTTCGACGACGTCAAGGTGCCCTGGGATCGCGTATTCGTCCACAAGGATACCGACGCCTGCCGCGCGCAATTCCACGATACCCCCGGACACACCATGCAGAACTACCAGGCCCAGATCCGCCTGGTGGTAAAGATGCGTTTCCTGCTGGGCCTGGCCAGAAAGATTACCGAGACCATCGGCACCATCAATCTGCCGCCGGTGCGCGAGAAGCTGGGTTGGCTGTCGGCCAAGGCCGCCATGGTCGAAAGCATGCTGTACGGCATGGAAGCCGCCGGCGTCATGCACAACGGCTATTTCGTGCCCGACCGCAACCTGATGTACGCCTCGCAAGTGGTGACTCAGGAGTTGTATCCGATCTTCATCGGCGCGATCCGCGAACTGGCCGGCGGCTCCCTGATCATGCTGCCGTCGTCGCACAAGGATATGGAAAACCCCGAACTGCGCGCCATCATCCGCAAGACCCAGATTTCTCCGGTGATGCCGGCGGATGAGCGGGTCGAGTTCCTGAAGCTGGCGTGGGATGCGGTGGGCAGCGAATTCGCCTCGCGCCATCTGCAATACGAGATGTTCTATGCCGGTGCGCAATTCGTCACCTGCGGCCACAGCTTCCGCACGCGCGACTGGAACGCGGTGACGGCGCTCACCGAGCGCATGCTGGAATCGGGGACAGGCACCGAACTGCAATCAAGAAAAATCGCTTAGCAAAATCAACGAGGAGACAGGCATGCGCACAGCTATCGTCAATCTGGGATGCATCGTATCGGGCGAGTGGCGTGATCCATTCGTCGCCGGCGACGCGATCCTGATGGAGCACGGGAAGATCGTCAAGGCCGGTTCGGTGACGGATGCCGAACTCAAGACCTGCGACGTGGTGATCGACGCCGACGGGGCAACCGCAATCCCGGGCTTGATCGATTCCCAGGTGCACAACACCTTTGGCGATTACACTCCGCGCCAGAAAACCGTCGGCTTCCTGGAAAGCTACGTGCACGGCGGCGTGACCACGGCGATCAGCGCGTCCGAAGTCCACGTCCCGGGCCGGCCCAAGGATCCGCAGGGGGTCAAGGCGCTGGCGGTGGCAGCCTTGAAATGCTTTGAAAACTACCGCCCCGGCGGGATGCGGGTCTGGGCCGGCGCCATCATCATGGAGCCGGGACTGACCGAGCGCGATTTCGCCGAAGTGGCGGAGCAGGGCGTCTGGCTGGCGAAAGCCGGGTTCGGCGCGGTCAAGACGCCGTATGACTACGAGCCGATGATCGCCTGGGCGAAGAAATACGGCATGAAGACCCTGGTGCATACCGGCGGTTCGTCGATCCCGGGCTCGTCCGGCATCTGGGCCGATCACCTGATCAAGATCCAGCCGGATGTGTCCTTCCATACCAATGGCGGCCCGGTCGCGATGCCGGACGAGGATTACCCGCGCCTGGTCAACGAATCCAATATCGCCCTGCAGGTATGCACCGCCGGCAATCTGCGCACCACCCTGCTGCTCGGGCATCTGGTGCGTAAGGCGGATCAATTCGACCGTTTCCTGATCGCCACCGATACCCCGACCGGCTCGGGCATCATGCCGCTGGGCATGATGTACACCATCACGCACCTGGCCAGCCTGGGCGACATGGCGCCGGAAATGGCGATCGCCGCGGCCACCGGCAACAACGCGCGCGTCTACGATCGCAATTCGGGCTTCATCGCCGCCGGCAAGGATGCCGACGTCGTGGTCATCGATTCCTGCGTCGGCGGTTCGAAGAAAGAGGCCCTGGACTCGATCCGCAACGGCGACATCGCCGCGGTCTCCGCCGTGATCACCGATGGCGTGCCGCGCTTTGTCGGACGCAGCCGCAATACCCCGGCCGGCAACCGCAACGTGCGCGTGGCACAAAACCTGCTCCCCTTCGATTTCAGCGGTGTGGCGCATTGAAGCACGCACTGATCCGCTTCCATCATCAATAACCGACATACCCAAGGAGAACCATGGCTAACACGCTCGAACCCTTCAGCATCCGGCGCTGGATTACCCATATCGACGAAACCCTGGCCAACGAGGCAGGGGTTCCCGCCGACGGCAAGACCCTGCGCAAGATCGTGATCGGCGCGGTGATCCGCAATCCGGCGCTGCAGCGCGCGCATACCGAGTCGCTGATGGATATCGTCGAAGCCACGCCCGCCCTGGGCGCCGAGTTCGGGCGCCGTTTCCAGGAAGCGCTGGGCGGCGAGGCGGTGGCCAGTTACGGCAAGGGCTGCGTGGTCGGCGTACTGGGCGAATACGAACACGGCAATGCCTTCCTGACCGACGTGTGCGCCAATCCGGTGCGGCAAGCGTTTGGCGGCGGCAAATCCTGGTTCCCATCGACCGGCAAGCGCGGCGGTCCCGGCACGACCATCGATATCCCGCTGGCGCACAGGAATGCCCTGTACGTGCGCGCCAACTACGACACCGCTACCGTGACCTTTGCCGATGGCCCCAATCCGGATGAAGTCCTGATCCTGTTTGCAGTCGCCACTCGCGGTCGCTTGCATGCCCGTCTGGGCGGACTCACCGAAGACAAGGTCAAGGGCGAGGACGGCTTGCGCTAGGAGCGTGGGCGGTCGTAACAGTCCGGCCTGAAAGGCTGCCTGCTCGGCTCATCATCCGATGTGCCGAATCGTGTGGAAAAGGCGTGCCAGGAAGTGCACAAGAAGACGCGCCGGAAGTTGAAATTCCTGCTGTGCTCAAGCTGGAGAAAGACGTTTTTAGAATCTCTGTAAATTTCTTGTATTAGCTAACATTAATAGCTAATATGGGATCGCATAAAACGGACGATACTGAGGCAAAGAACGATTTTTCGAAGCGTTTAATTTCACCATTCCTCTCTAGGAGATGAACACCATGATGTCCAAACTTGCATGTACTCTCGTCAGTGCCGCTTTCGGCCTGGCTGTTTCCAGCGGTGCTGTGGCGCAGGAGGCGAATTATCCGTCGAAGCCGATCGATTTCATGGTGGGGTATGCAGTGGGCGGCTCGGCCGATAGCATCGCCCGTATCGTCATGCCCGAGTTGTCCAAGCGCATCGGCCAGACCATCATCCTGGACAACCGCGCCGGCGCGGGTGGCGTGATCGGCCTGAGCGCGATCAAGAATGCCAAGCCGGATGGCTACACCATGGGTATCGGTACCGGTGGCGCGCTGACCGCCAACGTCCATCTGATTCCAACCTTGCCGTACAACCCGCAGAAGGATTTCGAACCGGTATCGATGCTGATCAACTTCCCCATCGTGCTGGCGGTTAGCTCCACCAGCAAGATCACCTCGCTCCAGGATCTGATCAAGCACGTCAAGGCCGGCAACAAGGTCAACTTCGGCTCGGCCGGCCTGGGCAGCTCCACCCATCTGGCAGGCGAGTTGCTGAACCAGATGGCGGGAATCAATATGGAACACGTGGCTTACAAGGGCTTGGGGCCGGCGCAAACCGACTTGCTGGGCGGCCATCTGGAAGCGGTCATGACCGATCTGCCCAGTGTGATTTCGATGGTGCAGTCGGGCCGCGTGCGGCTCCTGGGTACGGCCAGCGCCGAGCGTTCCGCTCTGGCGCCCGATGTCCCGACCATCGCCGAGGCCGGCGTCCCCGGCTACAGCTTCCGCACCTGGATCAGCCTGCTGATGCCGGCCGGTACGCCCAAGCCCGTGGTCAACCGCATCAGCAAGGAGCTGGGCGTGGTGCTGCGGGATCCCGAGATGGTCAAGCGCATCCATGCCAGCGGCGGCGAGCCCATGCCCACGACGCCGGAAGAAATGCGCGATATCATCAAGGCCGATACCGAGACCACCGGGAAGATCATTCGTTCGGCCGGCATCAAGTTGAATTGATTGGCTAGAATCTCAGTCTCGTAGAATCCAAGGAGAGCTTGGTGAAGCAAAGCCCACGTTACTGGCCACGCGACCTGCCACGCAGCCTGTGCGTGCCGAAAACGACGATCTTCGACAATCTCGATCTATCGGCACGGCGCTATCCGGAGAATACGGCGCTGCATTATCTGGGCACCGATATCTCCTATACCGAATTTCTCGATTCGGTGGAGCGGTTCGCCGGGTGGCTGTCCCGGCGCGCCGGCGTCGGGCGCGGCGACCGCGTGATGCTGTACATGCAGAACTCTCCCCAATGGCTGATCGCCTATTACGGCATCCTGCGTGCGGATGCCGTGGTCATCCCGGTCAACCCCATGAACCGCGCGCCGGAGATTCGTCACTATCTTGCCGATAGCGGTGCGCGGGTCGCGGTCTGTGCCCAGGATCTGCTGGCGCCGCTGGAGCAGGCGGCGGACGCGGGCGATCTGGCCCACGTCGTCGTCGCCACCTATTCCGATTATTTGCGCCAGGCGCATGATTACACCTTGCCGGAGTGGGTCAGCGCAGCACGCCTGACTGGACACGGGCGCGTGGACTGGGCCGACGTGATGGCGGCGAACCTGCGCCCCGGCACCATGCAGGCGGGCGCCGACGACCCATGCGGCCTGCTCTATACTTCCGGCTCGACCGGCGTATCCAAGGGCTGCCTGCTGTCGCATCGCGCCATCATGCACAATATCGTCGGCCAGGCCCTGTGGCATTGGATCGCCCCCGGTACCAAGGTGCTGGCCGCGGCGCCCATGTTCCACATCGGCGGACTCAATCACGGCGTGCACATGCCCATGTACGTGGGCGGCACTTCGGTGATCGTGCCGCGCTGGGATCGCACCCTGGTGCTGCCCCTGATCGAGCGCCAGGGGGTCGGGCATGCGTCGATCCCGCCCGCGGCCTTGATGGATTTGCTGTCGGCCCCGGATCTGGACAAGTACGACCTGTCCAGCTTGCGCCGGCTCACTTCGGGCGGCGCACCGATGCCGGAAACCCTGGCGCGGCGCCTGCACGAAGTGCTGGGGATAGAATTCATCGAAGCCTACGGCTTGTCCGAAACCTCGGCCACCACCCATTTGAATCCGGTAATCCGCCCCAAGCGCGGCTCGCTGGGCGTGCCGGTGTTCGATACCGAATCGATCATCGTCGATCCGGAAACCCTGGCGCCGCTGCCGGATGGCGAGCAGGGCGAGATCCTGGTGCGCGGTCCGCAGTTGTTCAGCGGCTATTGGAACCGCCCCGACGCCACCCGGGAAGCCTTCGTCGAGGTCGCGGGCAAGCGCTATCTGCGCACCGGCGATATCGGCTATGTCGATGAGGAAGGGTATTTCTTCATGACCGACCGCGCCAAGCGCATGATCAATGCCGCCGGCTACAAGGTCTGGCCGGCCGAAGTCGAGCTGGCCTTGCTACAGCATCCGCAGATCAAGGAAGTTTGCGTGATTTCCAGCAAGGATCCGTATCGCGGCGAAACGGTCAAGGCGCTGGTGGTGCTGCGCGAGGGTACGCAACTGAGCCGGCAACTGGACCAGGCCGCGCTGATCGACTGGCTACGATCCAGGCTGGCGGCGTACAAGATCCCGCGCATCGTCCAGTTCGAAACCAGCCTGCCCAAGTCGGATGTCGGGAAAATATTGTG
>Ga0182745_1002397_pt1 | contig 16831 bp, 13 predicted proteins | sample eDN3rd30CKraftBY_FD_128523 | JGI IMG/M metagenome (GOLD analysis project Ga0182745, IMG submission 128523) | Enriched backyard soil microbial communities from Emeryville, California, USA - eDNA 3rd pass 30_C Kraft BY (version 2) (version 2) | ecosystem: Environmental > Terrestrial > Soil >...
GTTTGAATGGTACTTCACCTTCTGCGTCAGCACCAGCTCCAAATTTCGCTAAGTTGTTTACGTGATCTTCTTTGATTACATAGTCATCGAATTGACGTAATACAGATTCTAATAACACTTTAATTGAGTAAGGTAGGCGTGATACGTTTGCTACGCCAGCTTCTTCGATAGCAGCTAAACGGTAAAAGTTATAAGTTTTACCATTAACTTCGAATGAAGAACGGCTGTTGTGTAAATTGCTTGCCATTTTAGTACTCCCCCTAAATAATGATTGAAAGCCGAAGCTTATCTCCATAAATCATCATAAACGATTTATATACATAAGTAAATTACATTAATATTATCTTTTGTGATAAGTTATTTTTATGACCTAGTTATTTACTATGTATGCAGAAATTATTATAGCTTACTTTTCTAAAATAGAAAAGACCCTGATACCATGCTATTCTTTTTAATTTCCCTCTTCAATTATGGACAATAAATATTAAATTGATAACTCATTTAGTAAAGAATCATTTTTATCTAATACTTTTATTAAATAACTTTTTGGTTCCTTCAATTTTGCTAAATCTACATACCAGATTTCATAGCCCTGCACATTATACAATTCAACCGCAACTTTTGACAATTCTGCCAAAGGAATTCGCTTCGATTCATGATTATTAACTGTAACTTTCACTTCTCCACTCGCCTTTATAAGACCAAAGAGAATTTCGCTATCGGAATAGGCCGCAGCGATTTTGTTTTCTGCTAATGTACTTGGCAGCAATGAGGACGTACTAAGCTCATCTGACCAACCTTTATAATTTTTCGTTAGCAATGCTGTTCCAAAATATTTTCCATCAGCAAAAAAGAAATAGCGTTGTGCCTTTTCGCTTATAGGTCCGTCTATCCAAACATAATCTCTGTCTACCGGCAATACTTCCTCTGGTGTACCTTTGCCATCGCCTGTATAGTTATTTAAATAGAAATTAACTCCAAACCCTAAACCAAAAACGATGATTGCAATAAGTGCAATGCGTGCAAGTCGTCTCCTCATCATCCACCTCACCTGCTATTGCTTCATCCATTTTGCTATAAATAATGAAACAATCCCCATCATTTCAGGTGATTTTTGAGAAAACTTTAATGTAAAGTACAAAGTTTTCATAAACTGAAGAGTGTTTGTTCGAGCTGTAAAATACAGAGGCGTATAACCGACTTCCATCACATAAAATTGAAGTTTATCAAATACTTGCTCGATCCATTCGATTAAGATTTCTTCCGGAAAATCCTTTTGCAATAACTTTTCAACGATTATTGCCAGGCGTTCATCTTCGTCATCAACAAACACAACACCATTCCAGAAGCTTTCCTTTACACCCTGTAAAATAATTGGCGCGAATCGTACATTAAAGGACGGATGAGATATGATGGCGCTTGATAAATCTGCTCCGTGAGCAACAGCGTGTGCCCACCCTTTTTCACCAACGAAGCCGCGCACATCTTTTTCCTTTGCTAAATAACGAGAACCAGCTTCTAGGACACTAACTGCATCCTCTTCTTTTAAAAAGCGCAGTTGGCTATCAACGTTTAGTAAATTACTAAGCCAAAGCGCCGAAAACGATCGAGTAAATACATTGTCCGACTCGCGTTCACCGATTGTGTGAAAGAGGTAACTGTCCCCTTTCAAGGTTAAAGCAAGGCGCATCATTTGTTCCTTTGTAAATAATTGATCAGCTAACAATTCGATGAATAGGCGGTAATTTAATTTGTCACGCAGTTCGTCTTCTGGATAGCCAATATGGTTAATCATATTTTCTATCAAGGATTCGGCGTGTTCCTCCATATATAGTTGTCTTTCTAGAATGTTCTTATTTAATAATTCGATGAATGCAGCTTTCAAAAGCAAAATCCTCCTTAGGTCTAATAGCGCTAAACATAGATTATTGTAACTCTCTCAAAGGCTATTAGCAAAAATAGAAAATTACTATGAACGCCTAAAATCGATAAAAAATAGGGCAAGAATTTTATTTTCTCTCCCAAAAAGTGAATAAAATTATCCATTTTTTAGAAAGAATTGTAAAAATACGATTAAGATTCTGCATTTTTACTGACAATAGGAGTGTTGATTTTTTAAACGGAGGAGGTCCCCCCTATTGGCTATTTATCATTGGTTTTCTAAAATAATCTCGAAAACAAAAACAATTCAAAAGACGATACAGCATTCAAAGGCCGGAAATTTCATTCAGTTGAAGCCGAAGCTATATAAAGAATCCATTCATTTCGATAAAAACATGGTCGTTGCCGGAGATCGGCACGAAGAAACAATTATAGAAGGTCTAATCATCATCCCCAAAAATGTCTCTGTGACATTTCAAAACATGACGATTTCCCCTACCGCACAAATGTATATCGAAGGAGAAGTAGTCCTTCAAAACTGTCATTTTAAAGGTGGGAGAAACGATCTTCATGTAACGGTTGATGGCGGAAAGCTAAACGCCTCTTACTGCACTTTTGAACAGGCTAAGGACATGGCTGCGTCCATCATTAACAACAGTAAAGCCATTTTTGAAAATTGTACTTTTAATCATAACGGAAAAGTCCAACTCTTAGTCGAGTCTTCTCAGGTTTGTATTGAAAAGTGTGAATTTTCCTATGCCAAACATGCACTATGCATTAAAAACAGTTCCTTTGTGCAAGCAAGAAATATTCATTTCCACCATCATACAAGTGCTCAAGTAGTTGTAGAGGATTCTCGCTTTATCGATCACGAAAGTGTGATTGAATACGGGGATGGTATGGGGATTCATGTATATCATGAGGGAGATGCGACACTGCATTCTACAGTTCTTCAATACAATACACAAACACAAATCTGTGTACAAAGAGGCTTGTTGACCGCTCGCTATTGTTCCATTCTACAGGGGAAAGATGCCGGAATTTCCATCATACAAAATGGCGAAGCGCAAACCTTCCATTGTGAAATTGCACATCATAAAAAGTCCAATATTGTTGTCACGAAGGATTCCAAAATGAATATTGAATATTGCCAAATTCATCATGCGGAAAATATGGGGATGCAAATTAGTGAAAATTCGATTGTTAATCTGTTCGAAACGGATATAAAGGAACATCGCTCTTCCCAAATTTCCATTTCCAACAAATCCATTTGCTCCATGAAAAACTGTAGCGTGCTAGGTGGCTATCATGTGGGGGTATGTATTGAAGATAGTGGAAATTGTTCAATTGTGGAGTGCGATATTTCAGATAATGCAAACTCGGCTATTACCTTATTCAAATCAGAACTATCCATTTTCAAATCTACTTTAACCCAAAATATTGGGAACGGAATCTTAGCAATGTCTGATTCAAAAGTTGAAATAGATACATGCAAGTTTCACGATAACGAAATGCCCCATATCGCGTGTAAATCAAACGTTGAAGTGTATCTGATTCAAAGTGAGCTGTATAATGGAAAAAGTTTATTTATCGTCAATGATTGTGAATTGACTGCAATTGATTGCCAATTTTACGATAGCCTTAATGTTCAAATCGAGATTTGCGATTTGTCAAATGCGCGTTTTGAGAATTGCCAAATTTACAATGGAAAATCCTATGGCATCAAGGTTTTAAGAAACTCCAGCCTCTATTTATTTGATAGTCAAGTATTCAGCCATGAACTTTCACAAATCGTCGTTAATGATAGTTCGGTCATTATGAAAGATAGCGAATTATTCGATGGCCACCGGAATGCTTTATTCATTCAAAATCATAGTGAAGTGTTTGTAACAGATTGTTTTATAGCAAAACACGCGCAACATCAATTGTGGATTGACTTTGAATCGACAGTCGAGCTAAAAAGTGTACAGCTGACAGATGGCACCCTTTCGGATATTTTTGCCCAAAATCAATCCTCTGTTTATGTATCTGATAGTGTGATTCGAAACAATAAATCACGTTTTAATGTGCAAGCTGTGAACTTTTCCAAAATCGAAGTAAGTAAAACCGTTGTCGAAAATATATATGGAGATATTTATTATAGCGAAAATCATAGTTTTATTAAGCAATTGGATGCTTAACCCATTGCTAGAAAACGAAAGAGATTCTACCATTCATAGTTAAATTTTCTAAATGAAGCAAAAGTAGTTTTCGAATCAGCCTTATTATGAGAAAATGGAACTTTGGAAAGGAAGATCGAAAACTATGAATACCTTAGAGAAGATAACTCCTAAGTTCGACCCTTGGGAAGCTTATTTAGATGTTGAACAACACGGAAAACTAACACTTTCAAATATCGAATTCACTACTACTACTTTATGTAACATGCGATGTGCACACTGTGCTGTTGGTTATACATTACAAACAAAGGACCCAACTGCACTTCCAATAGATTTAATTTTAAAACGACTAGACGAAATCCCAAATTTAAGAACGCTAAGTATTACAGGCGGCGAACCAATGCTCAGCAAAAAGTCGGTTGCCAATTATGTGAAGCCTATTTTGCAATACGCCCACTCGCGCGGTGTAAGAACGCAAATGAACTCAAACTTAACAATTGACGGAGAGCGTTATTTAGAGATTGCTCCTTACTTGGATGTACTTCATATCTCACATAACTGGGGAACTATTGAAGAGTTTGTCGATACAGGCTTTGCCATGATGGAACGAAAACCAACCTTTGACCAAAGAGCAGCCCTGTTTGATCGAATGATTGAGAACTCACGCATGTTAGCGGAACAAGGTGTAATGGTTTCAGCTGAAACAATGTTAAATAAAAAGACGATTCCTTATATCGAACATATTCACCATCAAATCGTGCATGAAATGAAGTGCGCTCGTCATGAGGTGCACCCTATGTACCCATCAGACTTCGCTTCCGCCCTTACGTCACTTTCATTAGATGAAACACGTGATGCAATCAATCACATATTGGACATTCGTGATGAGGATACTTGGATGCTTTTCGGTACACTTCCCTTCTATCCATGCAGTCCGACCGAGCAAGACCAAGCATTATTAAAACGTTTAAGTGAAGCAAAAAATGTGACACTGCGCAATGATCCAGATGGCCGTTCAAGATTAAACGTCAATATCTTCAATGGGGATGTTATTGTAACAGACTTTGGTGATACACCTGCCCTTGGGAATATCCAAACACACTCATTACCTGATGTTTTTGATAAATGGCTAGAAACAGATTTAGCAAAATCATTAAATTGCCATTGCCCTGCAGTGAAATGCCTAGGACCCAATGTTTTAGTAAAAAATATGTATTATAAAGATAGTGAATTTATTAGCGGCTCTGTTCGATAAAGCAAAGGGGTAAGTAAGGTGGATTTCCTCCACTCTACTTACCCCTTTTTCCGTATTGGATTTTTTCATATGCTTCATGAATAAATGTTTTATAAATCGAGTTGGAAAACTCTGCAACACCATGATACGCATACATAATTTCTGTTTTAGCCGCTTTCTTCATTCCAAGCTCATGGTAGCATAATGCCCGGACCGCAAAGCATCTGTACATAATGGCCAAGTCAACAGGATGATGGGCAAAAGCAGGAATTGTCATGCCATTACTAAGATTAATCGCTTCTTCAAAAAGGCCAAGTGCCCAAAGCGCATAAGCTTCTTCCATGCGATATAAAAGTAGAGTACCGGTTACGTCTTCCTTATTAATATTACTAGTTAAATATTTCTTAAAGCTTTTGACTTTTTTATAGTCTTTTTCGATTAAATTTGCAAAATGAGCATGGGCAAAAGCCAGTGTGCTATACGCTTCTTCATCCTCTGTAAACTCCGCGTGCTGCGTTAGCTTCTTTAAATAATAAGTACTGTCTTCTTCATTCCCCTGTGCGATGGATTGAATCAGGGTAAAACGGTAAAAATCATCCAATCGATAATAAATCTTATGCCCATGAGCGATCTGCAAAGCGAGGTTCAGGTGCTTTTGCGTATTTGCTGTATCGTCAATGGCAGCATAAAGAACTGTTAGGTGGTAGTGCAAATCCAATATGCTCAGTTGATCGATTAAATGACTATAAGGTTCTAGCCTTGTTTGTGCTTCTAATATAAATTCCAATGAAATTTTATAATCATTTCGATAAAAGGCATATCCAGCCAAGAAAGTGTAACAGCCGACAATGCGGCTATAGGCATGCACTTTTTCATAATAAGCAATAATATCAAACATACTCAGCTCTTCTTGCTGAATATTTAAAATGGTATTGATGCGAATATAGTAATCCAGCAAACGGATTTCTTCATACTTTTTCCCTTGCAGCTGTTCTTTTTTGGCTGAAATTTTTTTGTGCATGCGCAATAATTGTTCTTTTGACTTCACTTCATACGGGTAAAAGATCGTCTTGTACTCTGTCTCAATTTCTAATAAAAGCTCACGCAAATTTTCGACATCCCCGTCATCTAGTAGAGTAGACACCTCTACTCCCACTCGCTCCGCAATATATCTTAGGCTTTCCATGGAGGGCTGCGCTTTTCCATTCTCGATTAAACTGAGCATCCCTTTTGTTAAACGGTCCCCAGCAAGTTCAGCCAATGTCATCTTTTTTTGCTTTCTTAACTGTTTAATTCGTTCTCCAAGCGAGTTCATACTTCCCCTCCACCTCACGTCTTTTTAATCAGAAAAGTCTGTATTTTTTAAGTTTTATTAAACAAATAGTACCCTAATTTCAAAACTTTTTCAAATAAAGTTAAATTAAATTAAACTTTTGTATTGCTTTTTACCAGTTGGTGGAATATTATGAGTTTAATTAAATTAAACATTTAGTGAGGGGATGATTTTTTGTCGGATGCAATGAAGCAAAGAAGACGGGCTACCTATCATTTATATACATTTTTGGTCAGTAAAATGATTTCAACATTGGGGGCTAATGTATATGCATTTGGAATGAGTATGTTCATCTTATCGATGACTGGTTCTGCTTTAAGTTTTGCTGCCAATTTAATTTTTTCAATAATTCCTCGTCTGATTCTTTCACCAGTCGCCGGGATTTTGGCGGATCGTTTCCCTAAAAAGCTAGTGGTACTTGCAGGTCAAGGGGGAGCGATTTTATCGATTGGAGGTTTACTAACATATAGTTTTATGTTCGATTTGTCGATTACAGCAATTTATGTAACGACAGTTTTCTACACAATCAGCAATACTTTTTCATCAATCGCATTTTCTGCATCTTTGTCTAATTTAGTCGACTCAGAAAGGATTCAAAAAGCAATGTCATTCAATCAAATGGCTCTATCGGTATCTGGCATCGGCGCTCCTATTGTTGGAGGGATGTTGTTCGGCTTTGTTTCTTTGAAATTGTTTTTATGCATTAATATCATTTCTTATTTGATCGCTTTTCTATTGGAATCCACGATGGACTTCAGATTATACTCTAGCAAGAAATTAGTCGATAAAAACGAAGAAGCCCTTTGGCAAAGCTTTAAGGAAGGTCTTCGCTATATGAAGACGAAACCCGCCCTATCTCACCTACTCATTGTGATACTTTGGATTAATTTATTTTTCACATCGGTCAGTGTAGGGACCACTTTTATATTAGTCGAGGTATTTAAGCTGGAATATTCTTTGATTGGCTTAATCGAAGCTTCTGGAGCGGTTGGGATGCTGCTTGTATCGGTCTTTTTCGCTAGCAGATCAAACGTCCGATACCCTCTCCTCTTTTCAAAACGCGCAATATTAGGACTGTCGATTTTAGTTGGCACAATCGCCATTCCCTTAATCTTTCACTTCTCTGAATTATTGTTAATAATCTATTTTCTAGTAATTATGTTTTTGTTTGGTAGTTTTAGTGTTTTAACGAACACCCCAATCGGCGTAATGCTGCAAACGGTTGTGGCAGAGGAGTATCGTGGTCGCGTTTATGGAATTCTCGAAATGATGGCATTGGGGCTCATGCCAATCGGTTCCCTAATTTTCGGCGTTCTGTATGATACCGTGCCAGCGGAAATAATCTTGATTGTGTGTAGTTTAGTTCTTGTGGCAATTACATTAGTTTTGTTGCCTCCTTCACTCATTAGAACCGCTTACCCCGAGCTGTCCAACGAAAGCAGCGACATTAAACCAGCAACCGTGAAAAATAATGAAATGCTAACCAGAAAACAATTAGAAATTGACTATCAGGAACATATAGCAAACCAAAAACAATTATCAAATCCTACTACGAGGGGTTTTTAAAGCGACAAGGTGAAAAGTTACTTTAAATTGGAAGGTGCTGAATTGAAAAAGCATTTTCTCCCCGGCTTTATTAAAAAAATACTTCTTCCGGTTGCCACTGAATTAAAATTGAAACACTGTTAGTTGCTGGACTGTGGTAATCTCGCCTTCTTTACTACCGTTTCAATACTTATAGCAGCCGAATCGTCGCAATTTCGCCTAACACACTTTTACAAAGAAAAAAACTGTAGGCAAACTCGAGGTTTGCCTACAGCCTGCTTTCCTATAAAGAGGACATCATTCATGCTCCTCTTCTGTGTTACTTAATATGCAACGCGTTTGTCTTCGTACGCTTTAATGTGATCTTCGTATTGGAATGTTAGTGAAATCTCATCCCAACCATTTAGAAGCATTTGTTTGTAGTACGGGTCGATGTTAAAGTTATATACTTTGCCATCTTCACTTGTTACAGTTTGGTTTTCAAGATTAACTTCTACCTTTAAAGGACTTTGTAAGCCCTGTGTTAAAATTTCATCGCACTCTGCTTCTGTTAGCTTAATCGGTAAGATTCCGTTTTTGAAGCAGTTGTTGTGGAAGATATCTGCAAAACTTGGTGCGATGACTACGCGGAAGCCGTAATCTAAAATCGCCCAAGGTGCGTGCTCCCGTGAAGAACCACAACCAAAATTATCCTCTGCCACTAAGATTTCAGAACCCCGATATTCAGGTTTATTTAAAACGAAATCAGGAATTTCATTGCCTTGCTCATCAAAGCGCCAGTGATGGAATAAATATTGGCCAAATCCTGTGCGCTCAATTCGTTTTAAAAATTCCTTTGAAATAATTTGATCCGTATCGACATTTTTACGATTTAACGGTGTGATGATACTATTTACGATATTAATAGGTTCCATTTACTTTCACTCCTAACGGCTCTGCTTCTTGTTTTACAAAGTTACGAACGTCGACAAAGTGACCATGAATAGCCGCTGCTGCTGCCATTGCCGGGCTCACTAAGTGTGTACGAGCCCCTGCACCTTGACGCCCTTCAAAGTTGCGGTTTGATGTAGAAGCACAGCGTTCACCTGAAGGAATGATATCTTCGTTCATACCTAGACAAGCTGAGCATCCAGACTCGCGCCATTCAAAGCCCGCATTTAGGAAGATTTGGTGTAAGCCTTCCTCTTCAGCTGCCTTTTTCGTTGACCAAGAGCCAGGTACGACAATCCCCTTCACGCCTGGTGCAACCTTTTTGCCCTCTACAATAGTCGCAGCTGTACGTAAATCAGATAGACGAGAATTTGTACAAGAACCGATGAATACATGCTGGATATCGATTGACGAGATTGGTTGCCCTTCTTGTAATCCCATATATGCAAGCGCTTTTTGAAGAGCTGCTTTATCGGATTCGGATGTATAATCTGCAGAAGTTGGCACTGTTTGTGAAACGCCAGTTCCCATCGATGGGTTTGTTCCCCAAGTGACAATTGGTTCAATTTCATCTGCATTGATTTCCAATACCACATCGTACGAACAATCAGCATCTGAAGCTAAGCTTAACCAGTAATTGGCTGCTTCTTCAAACTTCTCATCATTTGGAGCAAAACGTCGGCCACGCAGGAAGTCAACTGTTGTTTGGTCTGGAGAAATCAAACCAGCTTTTGCTCCAGCCTCAATCGACATATTACAAATCGTCATACGTTCTTCCATAGATAGACCGCGTATTGCTTCGCCTGTATATTCTACGATATGACCAGTCCCAACACCAATGCCCCACTTTGCAATAATTGCTAAAATAATATCTTTTGCTGCAACGCCAATCCCTAACTTTCCGTTCACACGGATTTCCATTGTTGGCGGCTTTGTTTGCCATAATGTTTGAGTGGATAATACATGCTCGACTTCCGATGTCCCGATACCAAAAGATAAAGCACCAAAAGCGCCATGAGTGGATGTATGAGAGTCGCCACAAACAATTGTTTTTCCTGGTTGCGTTAAACCTAGTTCCGGTCCGATTACGTGTACAATTCCTTGATCGGGATGCCCCATGTCAGCAAGCTGAATTCCAAACTCTTTTGCATTTTCTGCTAGAGTCATAATTTGTTTTTTTGCTATAGGATCGTTAATCGTCGGCAGATTTTTTGTCGGCACATTGTGATCCATCGTTGCAAAACATAAATCTGGACGGCGTACTTTGCGCCCAGCCAAACGCAGTCCTTCAAAAGCTTGCGGAGACGTTACTTCATGAATTAAATGAAGATCGATATAAAGCAAATCAGGCTTCCCAGCTTCTTGATATACAACATGTGAATCCCAAATTTTTTCAATGATATTTTTCGCCATTATCTTCACCAATCCTTAAATATATGATTCCATAATACTTTCAGCTACGTAATTTGTATCTATTTCAGCAATTACTTTATCAGTCCATTCGTCAGTCGATAGAGCACGTCCTCCATCTTTTACTAAATCACCAGTAAAGTAGCCATCAGTAAATACACTGCTAACTGCACGTTCAATTTCTGCAGCCTCTTCTTGTAAATCAAATGAGTAGCGCAGCATCATTGCAACCGAAAGAATCGTTGCTGCTGGGTTCGCGATTCCTTGACCAGCAATTTCTGGTGCAGAGCCATGAACTGGCTCGTAAAGTCCAAAGTTATCACTTCTTATAGAAGCTGAAGGCAATACCCCAAGCGAACCTGTAATAACAGATGCTTCATCACTTAAAATGTCTCCGAACATATTGTCTGTTACGACGACATCATAGTGACCTGGGTTTGTTATTAGTTTCATCGCAACGGAATCTACTAAGTTATGTTCAACCGTAACTTCAGGATATTGCGCTTTTTTCTCTTCTACTATTTGTCGCCATAGTCTTGAAGTCTCTAGGACATTTGCTTTATCAACAGAGCAAAGTTTACCTCTGCGTAATTTAGCTAGCTCAAAAGCATTATCTACAATACGTTCAATTTCTTCGCGTGTATAAATATTTAGATCACTCGCTTGTGCATCTGTACGATTTTTCTCACCGAAATAGATTCCACCTGTTAACTCACGAACGATCATTAAATCTACATTTTCTGCTACCTCACGCTTCAATGGAGACGCATCCAGCAAGCTCGGGAATGCTTTTACTGGTCGCAGATTTGAAAATAAGTCGAAGGTTTTGCGAATGCGAAGCAGCCCAATTTCTGGACGTAATTCAGCAGGGTTGTTATCCCATTTTGGTCCACCTACTGCACCTAGCAGTACTGCATCACTTTCCTTACACATCTCAATCGTTTCTTCTGGAAGCGGATTTTGGAACTGATCAATGGCCGCCCCACCAATTGCCGCATAACCTAGTTGAAAATCATGGTTATAACGCTTCGCAATTACTTTTAAAACTCTTATTGCAGCTGCTACAACCTCTGGACCGATACCGTCGCCAGGAAGTACTGTAATTTTCTTTTCCATCTGCAAAAACCCCTTTCTTTAACCTTTAATATCCATATATCACAATAAAGCAGGTAACATTGAAATTCGTGTAAAGAAAGACCATCAAAGCAGTTCTTTGATGGCTCTTCCTTTATTAAGTGACCTGTTCAAACAACCATTAAAGTGACGAAAATTATGTCAATTTAAAACAGCTAGTTTTTATACTTCTGCTGTTTGTTTCTCGCGAATGCTCACTTGAATTAGTTGACGGTTAATAGCGTTTAAGTACGCTTTAGCAGTTGCTTCAAGAACATCCTGTGAAGCATCGCGACCTGTTGACGTATAGCCGTTATAGCGCAGATTTACAACCGCTTCTCCTAAAGCGTCTCTACCTTTACTCACCGATTTCACTCGGAAATCTAAGATATTGACTGTGGCATTAACCAATTGTTCAAGTGTATTGAAAATCGCTTCAACAGAACCCGAACCAGTAGCGGCTAAAGTTTTAAGCTCTCCTTCTGGAGTCACAACAGATGCTGTAGCCGTTGGGATATTTTCTGTACCGTAAGAAACTTGAACAGATTTCAATTCGAATAATGCAACATCTTCGATAGAAACTTGCTGTTCAGTAAGAAGCGTCATTAAATCTTCTTCTGTAATTTCTTTTTTACGGTCAGCTAATTTTTTGAACTCTTGGAAGGCTTTATTTAATTTATCGTCCGATAAGTCAAAGCCCATTTTTTCAGCACGATCTCTAAATGCGGCACGACCAGAATGTTTTCCTAATACTAAAGGAACATCGCCTTCTCCTACTAATGCAGGAGAGATAATTTCATAGGTTTCTTTGTGCTTTAACACACCATCCTGGTGAATACCAGATTCATGGGCAAAGGCATTTTTCCCTACTACCGCTTTATTCGGCTGAATGACAACACCAGTTAAACGGCTTACTAGCTGGGAAGTTCGTTTAATTTCCTTTAGGTTCAAGCCAGTTTCCACTTGGTAAAGGTCATTGCGGATGTGCATTGCTACACCGATTTCCTCTAACGAAGCGTTACCGGCACGTTCTCCGATGCCATTAATCGTACATTCCACTTGGTCAGCCCCATTTTGGATTGCTGCAATTGAGTTGGCAACTGCCATACCAAGATCATCATGACAATGGGCTGAAAATTTCACTTTTTCAGAACCGCGAACATTTTCGCGCAGGAATTTGAAAAGTTCACCATATTCCTGAGGTGAAGCGTAGCCAACTGTGTCTGGTACGTTAATCGTTGTTGCACCAGCTTCAATTACTTTTTCAATGATGCGTACTAAGAAATCATGGTCTGAACGGAAACCGTCCTCAGCAGACCATTGTACAAGCGGAAAGAATTTTTTTGCATATTTCACTGCTTCCACCGCTTGTTCGACAACTTGATCTGGTGATTTCTTTAATTTGTATTCCATGTGGATAGGACTAGTTGCTAAAAAGACATGGATATGTGGTTGTTCAGCGTCTTTAATCGCTTCCCATGTTGTATCAATATCACTTTTCACACAACGAGCAAGTCCTGTAACAATGGAATTTTTAACTGTTTTTGCAATTTTGTTAACTGCTTCAAAATCGCCAGGGCTTGAAGCAGGAAAACCTGCTTCAATAATACTTACTCCTAGGCGTTCTAGTTGCTTGGCGATTTCAATTTTTTCTGCAGTATTTAAGTTAATACCAGCCGACTGTTCTCCATCACGTAGCGTTGTATCAAATATATCAATCTTGCGCACTATTTAATCACCACTTTTTTCTTGCCTTCGTTGATGAATGGCATCATTTCACGTAATTTTGATCCCACTTGTTCGATTTGGTGGTCAGCACCTGCTTGTTTGTACTGACTGTAACGTGGACGACCAGTTTCGTTTTCTTTAATCCAGTCTTTTGCAAACGTACCGTCTTGAATATCAGTTAATACTTCTTTCATGCGAGCTTTAACTGAAGAATCGATGATACGTGGACCTGATACATAATCTCCCCACTCAGCTGTATCAGAAACAGAATAGCGCATTGTTTCCATACCACCTTCATAAATTAGGTCAACGATTAATTTTAATTCGTGTAAAGTTTCGAAGTAAGCTAATTCAGGCTGGTAACCAGCTTCAACTAAAGTTTCGAATCCAGCTTTGATTAACTCTGTTGTACCACCGCAAAGTACTGCTTGCTCTCCGAAAAGGTCTGTTTCTGTTTCTTCTTTGAATGTTGTTTCTAGCATTCCTGCGCGAGCTGCACCAATACCTTTACCGTAAGCTAATGCAAGATCACGAGCTTCACCAGTAGCATTTTGGTAGATTGCGAATAATGCAGGAACTCCAGCACCTTGTACATAAGTACGACGAACTAAGTGACCAGGACCTTTTGGTGCTACTAAGAATACGTCAACATCAGCAGGCGGTAAGATTTGACCAAAGTTAATGTTAAAGCCATGAGCGAACATTAACGCTTTACCCGGTGTTAAATTTGGTGCGATTTCTTCTTCGTAAACTTGTTTTTGTCTTTCATCTGGAAGTAAGATTTGGATGATATCTGCTTCTGCTGATGCTTCAGCAACAGTTTTTACTTCTAAGCCATCTTCTCTAGCTTGGTCGAATGATTTACCTGGACGTACACCAACTACTACGTTAAAACCAGAATCTTTTAAGTTTTGTGCATGAGCATGACCTTGTGAACCGTAACCGATAATTGCAACTTTCTTCCCTTGTAATGGTGCCTCATTAATTTCGTTTTGATAGTACATTTTTGTCATTTTCATTTCCTCCTAATATTGGGTTCTATTTTTTTATTACTAGATAATACGTGCAAGAACGCATTACCGATTTATATACTAACTATCTAGTAAGTCGAACTTACTTAAGAATAGAAAGTTGCGGTGTTTCAGTGGGTTGAGTCTCACGAACAGATGCGGTAACACCTGTTCGCGTCATTCCTTTAATGCCATATGGTCGAATCAACTCAATAAATGCATCAATTTTGTCGGGATCACCAACCACTTGGTAGGTAACAACATTTTTTGAAGTATCAATAATTTGTGGCCTAAATGGCTCAACTATTGAGTTCATTTCATGTCTGAGAGCAGCTGGAGATACTACTTTAACGAGGGCTAATTCTCTCAAGACAATCGATTTTTCAGTAATATCATTTACTTTTAACACATCAATTTGCTTTGATAATTGCTTGATTAACTGTTCGAGCTTATTCTCATCAGCTACATGAACAACAAAAGTCATTTTTGAAATGTTGTGCTGTTCTGTATGGCCAACAGTTATGGATTCTATATTAAATTGACGTTTCATCAAAAGGCCAGTAACGCGGTTTAACACGCCACTTTGGTTTAAAACCGTCACTGTAATAACTCGTTTCAAAATTTCTTCACCCCTACAATATCATCTAGAGATTTCCCCGCTGGCACCATTGGATACACATTTTCTAGCTGTTTAACTCTTGCATCAATGACAACTGGTTCATCAGAATTTAGTGCTTCTTCTAAAATCGTTTGTGCCTCATCAATCGTATTGATACGGTAACCCTTTACTCCGTAAGCTTCAGCAAGTTTGACGAAGTCCGGTTGTACAGGCATTATGCTCTGTGAATAACGGCCATCGTAGAATAATTCCTGCCACTGGCGTACCATTCCAAGAGCACCATTATTGATGATGACTACTTTGACAGGCAGTTTGAATTCATTCAACAATGCCAGCTCTTGTAGCGTCATTTGGAAACCTGCATCCCCAACAAAAGTGATTACCTTTTTATCTGCTTTTGCAAATTGAGCACCGATTGCTGCCGGGAAACCGAAGCCCATCGTTCCAAGTCCACCAGAAGTTACCCATTGGTGATCATGGTTTAACTTGTAATATTGAGCTGCCCACATTTGATGCTGTCCTACATCGGTTGTGACCACTGCATCCCCGTTTGTAATCGAGTGCACCATTTCAATGATTTGCTGAGGTAAGATTTCTTTCTCATCCTCAACGTACCAATATGGTGTATTCTCTTTCTTTTCATCTAAGAAATTTAGCCATTCAGTTGTGTCTGGACCATCAAAATCTTTCTTCAATAAAGCTTTTAATGCTTCTTTTGCATCAGCAACGATTGGAATATCAGTTGGGATATTTTTACCGATTTCCGCTGGGTCAATATCGATATGAATGATTGCTGCGTTTGGAGCAAATAACTTTGTATCGCCCGTTAGGCGGTCATCAAAACGCGCCCCGATATTAATAAGCAAATCTGCTTTTTGAATAGCATCGTTCGCTACTGCTGCACCATGCATTCCAGCCATTCCATAATTCAACTCATGTTGCCCATGAATAGTGCCTAAGCCAAGCAAGGTATTAATGACAGGTAATTTGTACTTTTCGGCAAATTCAGTCAATTCTTGACGTGCATCTGCAAATAACACTCCCGCGCCAGCTAATACCAGCGGTCTCTTTGCCTCGCCAATTGCTTGAATGGCCTTTTGAATTTGCAAGAAATTAGGCTTCGTGTTTGGTTGATAGCCTGGTAAATTTAACTCTTCATCTCTACTAGCCTCAGCTAAAGCTTCATCAAAAAGAGAGTATGAAATATTTTTAGGGAAGTCGATTAACACTGGCCCCTTACGGCCACTATTTGCAATATGGAACGCTTCTTTCACAATTCGCGGAATATCGTTCACATCTTGAACTTGATAGTTATGCTTTGTGATCGGCGTTGTAATTCCCATAATGTCTGCTTCCTGGAACGCATCAGAGCCAATCACGTCTGTAGCAACTTGCCCTGTAAAAATAACTAATGGAATCGAGTCAATCATCGCATCCGCAATTCCAGTTACTAGGTTTGTAGCACCAGGTCCACTAGTGGCAATCACGACTCCCGGTTTATTTAATACACGAGCATAGCCTTCAGCAGCGTGTATTGCACCTTGTTCGTGTCTTGTTAAAATGTGTCGAATAGGATTTCTATATAGAGCATCGTATACGTGTAATACAGCCCCACCTGGATAACCGAATACGATATCAACTTTTTGATCATGCAGTGCTTGGATTAATACGTCTGCACCATTTCTTGGTTTATTTGTTACTTGTTGCTGTGCCTTAGCTGTTGCATTCATATCTATTTTTTCGTTTGTCGTGGATACGTTAGCAGTCATTTGTTAACTCCTCCCTTAATTTTAAAAAAAATAAAAAAGCCTTTTTCTCCAACGCAAAGAAAACCTTTACGTAGGGATGAAAAAGACTTTCATGGTACCA
>Ga0182745_1002398_pt1 | contig 16825 bp, 10 predicted proteins | sample eDN3rd30CKraftBY_FD_128523 | JGI IMG/M metagenome (GOLD analysis project Ga0182745, IMG submission 128523) | Enriched backyard soil microbial communities from Emeryville, California, USA - eDNA 3rd pass 30_C Kraft BY (version 2) (version 2) | ecosystem: Environmental > Terrestrial > Soil >...
CCACTTCGGTGATGCGCGCACGAGGTTGGGCACGATCGACCAGAAAAGGTTGTTCTGAATACGCACGGGTGACATTTCCAGCGTTGTCGCGGACATCCAGCCGCACATAGAACGGCTGGTCCATTTTCGTCGGAACGGTCCAGACAAGGCGGCCACTGTTCGGTTGCCAGCTTTGGATCGGTTCCCAGGGACCAGTGGCCGATGCAGAGTAGTACAATGCCACGGGGCGTTCAGCCAAATCTTCATCCTGTGCCGTCCAGCTGATCACCACTTGATTGAGTCCTGGTGGCTGGCCAGATTCCAGTGGCAGCAATTTGACGACCGGCGGACTGCGATCCACGGTAATACGTACTTCGGGCAGATCATTGGGCTGAGGGGGAATGTCAACACGTCCCAGGCCATTCGTGACACGGAATGCCAGGCCATATTCGCCGTCGCGGGGCACGGTGACTTCCATGGGGGACGTCCGATCGGCATCCTGCCCATAGTAAAACCATTTTCGACCGTTATCTTCGGTGATATACAAGTCCACCTGTTTCACGCCTGATGGACCAATTCCGTCCAGGCTATAACCGATACGAAAGGTGTCTGAATTGACTTTATGAATACCGTTGTGAGCAGGACGTTGTGTCTCCTGACTCTGGGGAACAGCAGGGGATTCTGTGCCTGCATCTTTCAAGGGCAATCCTTCGCTGGCCGCGGAAGAGGAGGTCAGTCGTGACGTGATGCCGGCAGGTCTGGAAGTGGATTCGTCGGTTGCAGCAGGTAACGACATGGAATCATTTGCCACGGGTTGTCCGAAATCCGGTCTGTCATCGCGGGGAACGGGAGCTGCTAAATCACAGGTGGCGGTCGACTGGGTCTGATTGCCGGTCATGTCGGCAACTTTGCCGCGTACCTGAACGGAACTTCCCGGAAGAGCCGTCCAGGTTGTCTGTCCATAGGCATGTGTCCGCACCGCGACCACATTCCAGACGTCAGATCCCGATTCACGGAATTCCAGCTTCAGCGTCGATACATCCAGGTTGTCATCCTGCGACGACCAGCTCAATTTCACACGTCCCGGTTCGATTTCCTCCAATTGCAGATCCAACTGTGGCGGAGTTCCATCCACCATCACACGCAGACCGGCTTGGTGGGGACCAGCAGGATATAGCAGCCCGCTGGCTGCCACGGTTTTGACGGAGAACTGGTAGTCCCCATCTTCGGGGGCTTCAAATGTGAATTTGCCTGTTTCGGGGGAAACCCCTTCCACCAGTTGCCAGTGCTCCCCGCCGTCGCGAGAGACGAACAACTGGATTTCGCGCGTGCCCAGCCGTTTCAATTCGGCGGCATCAAACTGGAAGGGAATCCGGAATCGGCGGGATTTTGAATAAACCGGTTCGGCCCAGGCCATTTGCGACAGTGTCAGCAATGCCATCAGTAACACACAACAACGGACAGGTTGCTGGAGCCATATTCGAACTGTGGCGTCAAATTGCTGCATGTCGGGTCCGGCGGAATCGAAAGCTCCAAGTGACGTCGGCACAAATTGCCGATGGACACCCCGGGACAGCCAATGGCCGTCCATTCCTCCTATCGACGACCGCGAAAGTGCAACTTCATCGGAATATGACGATGATGCGGCAGGAACGCAATTTTCCTCATCCGTGAGTGATTTTTTGTTTCACAGCTTCCGCAGCCTGCCCGTCTCTGAAACTCGGCATCTGTGGTCGATGACTGGTGTCGTCATCGACCACAGATGGTCTTGTTCCCTGTTCTTCTAAGGCATCATGTGGCAGAGCGGGCTTTGTCGGAAATATCTTTGCGACACCAGGCTCCCTGCCAGCGGATGCAGCGGACAGCTTCATAGGCTTTGCGTTTGGCATCCGAGGCATCATCTCCCAGTGATGTCACTCCCAGGACCCGGCCGCCCGTATTGACAACTTCCCCCTTTTGAAGGTTTGTTCCCGCATGAAAGACCTTGGTGTCCGGAAGTGCATCTGCATGGGCGATCCCACGGATTGGATGCCCCGTCGCGGGAGTTCCCGGATATCCTTCCGAGGCCATCACCACGCAAACGGCTGTCCGGTGGTCCCATTCCAGTTCCGGCAGGTCTTTCAGTTTTCCATCCGCTGCAGCCACCAGGACATCATACAGGTCGGTTTTCAGCCGCATCAGGATGGCCTGGGCTTCCGGGTCTCCCAGTCGGACGTTGAATTCCAGCACCTTGGGGCCTTGAGCGGTTAACATCAGGCCGGCGTAGAGCACTCCCCGGAACTCGGTTCCGTTCTTGCGCATGGTGTGGACCGTGGGGATCAGGATTTTTTCAATCACGGTGTCCATCAGTTCCGGAGTGGCGAAGGGGGCAGGGCTATATGCTCCCATACCGCCGGTGTTCGGACCGGTATCTCCATCATAGGCTGCCTTGTGATCCTGGGCGGCTTCCAGGGTGATAATTGTTCGTCCATCCACGAGTGCCAGAACGGAAACTTCCTGGCCGACCAGTTTTTCTTCAATCACCACGGTTTTGCCCGCGTCTCCAAATTCGCGGTGCTTCATCATCGAGCCGACCGCCGCAATGGCTTCGGCCTTGTTGGAACAAACCACAACTCCTTTGCCTGCTGCCAGGCCGTCCGCCTTGACGACCAGCGGTGTTTCTTCCCGCTCTTGAATGAAGTGTTCGGCAGCTTCGGCATCCTTGAAGACGCGATAATCTGCCGTGGCCACATTGGCCTGCCGCATGATTTCCTTACAGAAGGCCTTGCTGCCTTCCAGTGCGGCAGCGGCCTTTGTGGGGCCGAAGACACGCAGCTTCTGCTTTTTGAAGAGATCGACAATACCTGCCACCAACGGGATTTCCGGGCCGATTACAGTGAGATCGATCTGCTCCCGGCGGGCAAATTCCGCCAACCGCTCTCCGTCTTCGGCACTGATATCAATATTGGTCACATCTGCCGCGGTGCCGGCATTTCCCGGCGCGCAGAAAACCTGTGTCACCTGGGGCGACTGTTTCAGCTTCCAGGCCAGAACATGTTCACGTCCGCCTGCTCCTACCACGAGCACTTTCATCGAAAACCACCTGATAAACTGTCTGTCTGGCCTGGAGATCTCGCGACAACTGCGGATCGCAATCAGCACAGAATTCTTCATTGACAATCTTCCCGATATCCTTCCCGATATCGTCCTTCCCAGTATAGTGTGATTCATGGGGCCTCGCGAGAGGGGGCTGGACATTGAAAAATACCCGTTGTTTTCTCCATTTTGCCTGATGTCTTCGGATTTCCAGTGTTCCAGCCGCTGTATGGCGGTTCGAGTTTTCCGATGATGGAAAGGGATTTCATTGGTCAGTTCTCACCCGAAAAATTCCTCAGAAAGCCCATTTGCCGATTTGACGGGATTGAAGGCATTGGTGACCGGCGCCAGTTCCGGAATTGGCCGGGCGATGGCATTGGAATTTGCCCATGCGGGTGCAGATGTCCTGGTGCATTATGCCCGCTCGGAAACCGCCGCTAAAACACTGGCCCAGGAAATTGAAGCACTGGGGCGACAGGCATTTCTTTTTCAGCATGACTTTCTGCAGGGGAAGTTCGAAGAATTTGCCAAGACGGTCTGGGAACAATCTGGCCGGATTGATGTCTGGGTCAACAATGCGGGCGTCGATCTGCTGACAGGACCGGAAGCCCGGTGGGAGTTTTCCGAAAAGCTCAGGTTGCTCTGGGAGATTGATGTGGCGGGGACCGTCGCCTTGACGCGCGCCGTCATGCAGCAGATGAAGCAGTCCGGCCAGGGGGTCATCCTGAATATCGGTTGGGATCAGGCGGACCGTGGCATGGCGGGCGAAAGCGCGGAGCTGTTCTCCATTGCCAAGAATGCAATTATGGGATTTACGCGATCGGCAGCCATGACAGCTGCTCCGGAAGTTCGCATCAATTGCATTGCTCCCGGGTGGATTCAGACCGCCTGGGGGGAAACCGCCAGCGAAGAATGGCAGATGCGGGTCATGCATGAAACACCATTACGCCGCTGGGGGGTGCCCGAGGATATTGCCCGACTCGCCCGGTTTCTGGTCAGTTCCGATGCTTCTTACATCACCGGGCAAGTGATTAACGCCAATGGCGGAGCAGTTCGCTGAAGGTTACTGAGGGCTTGAAGATTGCTGGGAGTCTGTCCGGAAAGGTCAATGTGTACTGCCATCGGCGTCTTTACGTTTTGAGCTTCGTCAACCTGTATCGGCTTCCTTGTCAGAACACAAATCGTTTGATCTCGAGCAAGTTGCTCTCGACTGTGCCCGCGGGAAAGGTATTTTGATTGATGAAAAGCTGAATACCGCGAGGCAGAACCCGGACACTGCGGCGTTAATGCGCTCTCGCCTGACAAAGCACCTTTCTGGATCGACTCCTAAGTGCTGCATAAGCGTTGTCTGGAATAACTCTGTTCTACTTCAGAAAGAATCAGCATGTCCGATTATCAAGTTGTTGTTACGGATTTTATTAAACCCCCATTGACAATTGAGAATGAGATTTTAGGGGGAGTTGCAAAGGTCGTTGCGCTGGAAGCACATGGTGAAGCGGATCTGCAGGGACGCATTGAAGATGCGGATGCGGTGATGATGTATCACTTTATTACATTGTCGGAGTCCACGATCCGTCGGCTGACGAAATGCAAACTGATTGTCCGCTGCGGCGTGGGGGTCGACAATGTTGATCATCATGCTGCCCGCGAAGCAGGGATTCCTGTGGCGAATGTGCCGGATTATGGGGCCGAGGAAGTGGCCGATTCCGCAATGGCCATGATGTTGACGCTGACCCGGGGAGTGCATTATGCGAACAGTCGTTTGCAGCGTGGAATGGGGGCCTGGAGTTACGAACAAGTGGTCCCGATTCATCGCTTGCGCGGGAGAACATTTGGTGTGCTGGGGCTGGGGCGGATTGGCATGGCAACAGCATTAAGAGCCAAGGCTTTTGGCCTGCGCGTCATTTATTATGATCCCTATGCCCCGGATGGATGTGATAAAGCGATTGGTATTGAACAGGTGGAGACGCTGGACCAGCTCTTACAGCAAGCCGAAATTCTGAGTGCCCATTGTCCACGTACTCCGGAAACTCAGCATATTATTGATGATGCCGCCATTGCTAAAATGCGTCCGGGATCATTTGTGATTAATACTGCCCGAGGTGGCGTCGTTGATGCATATGCTGTCCTGCGAGCCGTGGAGAGTCACCATTTGCGCGGGGCAGCGCTGGATGTTCTTGAGGTGGAACCTCCCGATTCCACGGACCCGCTGATCCGGGCCTGGCGCGATCCTGCACATCCCGCATTTGATCGCATTCTTTTAAATCCACATTCCGCTTTTTATTCCGAAGAAGGCTTGAACGATATGCGAATTAAGGGTTCTCGAAACTGCCTGCGCGTCCTGCGGGGTGAGCCACCGCGAAATGTCGTGAATTCATAGTGGAATCTTGGTATTGCGGCGATGGGCTTCCTCGAGAAAGCGAGCGCGGGACTTCACAACGGGCAATTGGCGTTCGTGATTTTAGTGTTACATTTCAGTTAGGAATGGCGGTTTTACAGGTGACCGTTTCGAATGACCTGCAACACTGGTGGAACTTCAAACCTGTTTTGACGGGCTGGAGAATTTGTCGCGAGCAGGCCCACAAGCCTGCCGGCCGTTACTTGAGGAACCTGCCAGGTCCGGGTGGCTGCACCACCAGGGTGATCCTGGCACTCACTCCGAGGTTCGAATGAAAGATCTAGCAACCGTGCTCCCCGACATTCAATCTTATCTGCCCAGCGAGCCCGCCGTCCTCGAAGTTCTGATGGTGGAAGACGATGGAATTCTTGGTAAAGCGGTGGCCCGCGGATTGGAGGATGCCGGACTGGCATGTTCCTGGGTGCGAAGTGGTCAACGGGGATTGGAACTGGCCACCAATCAGAAATTCCATGCAATTATCCTGGACCTGATGCTGCCGGATTTATCCGGAATTGAAGTTCTGAAAAATCTGCGGCAACAGGGCGTGCAAGTACCGGTCCTGATTCTCACGGCATTGGGATCTGTACAGGAACGAGTCACCGGATTAGAAGCGGGAGCGGATGATTATCTACTCAAACCATTTGCCTTGCCTGAACTCCTGGCCCGGTTAAAGGCCATTACCCGGCGCTCGCAAAAGCCCGCATTACAGCACCTGCGTGTCGGCCCTATTTCCCTGGATCTCTCCACTCGCCGCTTTTCTCGCGAAGGGAAAGAAGTGGATCTGACTCCCACGGAATCCAGCCTGCTGGAATTCCTGATGCGGAACGTCGACCAGGTTGTGACACGCAAAATGTTATGCGAACATCTGTGGGAATCGGACTGGGAAGGGGTGACGAACGTCATCGAAGTCCATATCAATCGACTGCGCGGCAAGATCGATCGGGACTTCGAAAAACAACTGATTCAGACTGTCCGCGGGCGGGGTTATGTTCTCCGCCTGAGTTAAAGCGTTTTTGTCAATCTCGTCCCGGACTTGCCTTGCGGTATTCAGTCTTTCATCAAGTAAAACCTTTTCGACGCGGGCACGTCATAGACCAAACTGGTTTAAAGCGTTTTTGTAAATCTCGTGGCAAACTTGCCTTGCGGCATTCAGTCTTTCATCAAGTGAAACTCTTTCGACGCGGGCGCATGATCGACCAAACTGGTCTAGAGCGCCTGATATCCGTATGGACGGGGCTCTGCCTCGCGGCAAGATTTACAACAACACTCTGTGTGTCCTGACAGGACACGGCCGGAAAATCTGGTTGAATCGGAGTTCTATTGCAATCCCCTAGTCAATTTCGACATCTCTGGCGAACACTGCGCTTTCGACTGGCTGCCTGGAATGCCCTGGTTGTGGGAGTGATTGCCCTGGTGATGCTGATTGGCGTGCGGCAGGGGGTACGGTGGGCTGTCTTTCATGAAGTTGACCAGATGTTGCTGGAAGAGGCTCGCGAGATTTCTCTTTCGCTGAGCGATGCCGGTGTCAATGAATTCACCATGGTGGAAGAAGAATTGTCTCGCAAATCAGTCGGACATCAGCACCATGGATGGTTTGCCGAATTGTTTGATGCCCAAGGCCGGGCAATCTGGTCCAGCCATGAAGCCCCTACTCACCCGGTCTCTCCCGTACCGGCGCGGAGACTTGTTCCCTATTCCGTCGGACAGTTGCGAATCATCGAAATGCAGGTCCCTTCCCGGGCATTTGGCATTACTGATATTCGCGTCGGAGCGCGACTGGATTCCATCTACCGCGATATTGCCCACCTGGATCGGCTGATGTTCATCGCAGCCGCCACGCTGGTTCTGATTGCTCCATTATGTGGATACTGGTTGGCGGGACGTGCCGCGCGCACCGTGGGAGATATTATCCATACTGCTGCCCGCTTGCGTCCCAGCCATCTCGATGAGCGTCTGAAACTCCGGGGAACCGAAGATGAGCTGGATCAACTGTCGCAGACCATTAACGGGCTGCTGGACCGCATCGCCGTTTATCTTCAGGCCAAACGCGACTTTCTAGCCAATGCTGCTCATGAACTGAGGACACCGCTGGCTGCGATTCGCAGTTCCATTGAAGTGGCTTTGAATCGGGATCATACCAGTCTGGAATATGAAGTGGTCCTCGAAGATCTGATTGACCAGTCCATCGCATTGGAAACACTGGTGAATCAGTTGCTCCTGCTTTCCGAAACGGAAGCGGACACAGATCATTCGTCCCAGCAACTTGAGTGTGTGCAGTTTCACGAAGTGGTTTCCCGGGCTGTGGACATGTTTTTAGGAGTGGCGGAAAGTCGAGACATTGAGCTGACCCTGGAAAAAGTCGATCAAGTCGTCGTCGCTGGAAATCGCCAGCATCTCCGCCAGGTGGTGAACAATCTGGTCGATAATGCAATCAAATATACTCCGCAAGGAGGCCACATCCATGTCAATCTGGAGCGTCTGGAAGTCGAAAAAACTGCGAAATTGATCATTCAGGATACCGGCATCGGTATTGCTCCGGATGACCTTCCACATATTTTTGAACGCTTCTTTCGAGCCGATCGATCTCGTTCACGGTCGCTGGCCATTCACGGGACCGGCCTGGGGCTGAGTATTTGCCAGGCGGTTGTCCACGCACATGGCGGCAACATCGTCTGCCGTAGTACAGTGCAGCAAGGAACAACCATGGAAATCTCTCTGCCGCTGGTAAAAGAAACGGAAGAAACCAGCACACGGACAATGGCCGGGATGGAAGGGTGACGCCCGCTGGCAGCACGTGTTGCGGATACAACCACTCCGTCTTGCCCGGGATGTGTCGCGCGGCGTTCAGCATTTTAATCATTAACACACGTTTCCCGCCGGCCTGAGTCCGTGGTGAAGACGCCTTTACTGCTGAACTTTCGGATAGGGCATCAAGATTTCAGCAACAGGAATTCCCGCAATCTGTTCGAAACCACCATCGGCGATCTTCGTCCCCAGGCTGGTGAGACTGCGAATCTGTCGGTCTGTATATCGCTTGCCATCCAAGGTGTGGCGGAGCCGGGTGCAGGCAACTTCCGCAGCAACCCGCGTCAGGACATCCTGATGACGCGCTCCATACAAAGAGGTACACAGCATCACCACGGCAGATTGCACTCTGCTGGAGAGTTCCGCCATCCGGCATTGCCGGTCCGGGAGTTTGAGTTGATATGTCCGCATCACTCGTGAGATTTCCAGCCGGGATTCCCGGAGGAATTTTGCAGCAAAGTGGAAGTGTGCTTTCAGTTGATTCAGCACTGCAGCATCGTCCCGACCGTGACTCTGGACGCTTTTCAAAATGGAATCATCGGTCGCGGCAAACTTCAGTCCCACCGATTGGGCAGTGAGCCAGCGACTGTAATTGAGTAACGGTTTGCGTAATGCCCAGGCATGTGCAGGATTCATCAGGTTGGGGTTTTTGATCCCTTTGTCGTGCAGCGTCTGGCCGATGGCTTCAAAATATTTTCGGCCATGCTCTTTGATTAAGGATTTGAAGAATGCCATGCCGAGCATCTCTCCTTCCCCTTCATAAATACACGGGGCCAGCAGGTCATGGACGTTATCCCCAAACCAGTGGCCATGCAGAAACGATCTCCCCCCGTGCGTTTTCATCGAGAGTTCGATGGTGGCTTCTTTTTGAGATTCACTGCCAAAAATCTTGGCGATGATGCATTCCATTTCACCGCGATATCCCAGGTCCAGCAGTCCAGCAGTCCATTGCGTGAGGGCATCGCAGGCGACAATCAATCCGGCCAGAACCCCGACACGACGGCGGACCAGTTCGCGTTTCACGATGGCTTCGCCATAAGTCTCGCGGAAAGCGGCCCAGGGAAGGATATTGGCCAGCATCATCCGCATGGTGCCGGAAGCATTGGCACACAGTGCCACCCGGCCACGATTGAGCCCGTGATAGGCAATGGTCAGTCCATCGCCTCGTCCCGGGTCCAGCAGGTTCTTTTTCGGAACTCGCAGACCGTTAAAAATGATCCCCTGGTTGTAGGCATGCTTCAGTGCATAGAGCCCATATTTCTTCAGTTGAAACTGTTCGTTCTCTTCCGCTGGCAGGTCAACAATCAAGACCGCCGGCTTGTGATCGATCAGGCAGACCACGCCGGCAGTTCTTCCGGGGCGAATATTGGTGATGAACAACTTTTCCCCATACAACAGAAAATCATCCCCGTCCGCAACTGCGCGGGTTCGCAGTGCAGTCAGGTCGGACCCGGCACACGGTTCGGTCAAGGCGAAGGCAGACAACGCTTCTCCAGAGGCCAGTCGAGGCAGGAATCGCTGCTTCTGCTCTTCATTCCCGAATGCCTGGACAGGATCGACGGCACCGATACAGGCATGCACGGAGGCCAACCCGGCAATCGTGGGATCGACCGTGGCAACTCGGGTAAGAAAGGGGGCGAACTGCGAAATGGGAGCCCCGCAACCTCCATATTTTTCATCAACCAGGAGTCCCCAGTATCCCGCTCCAGCCAGTTCCTGGAAGACGTTGTCCGGGATTTTGTTGTCGGACTTCGCGATCATGGTCCCATTCAGGACGTGATTGCGAATGATTTCATAAGATTTCTCCATCACCTGGGCCGCCTTGGCAGAAGGGGCCTTCGGAGGCGATTCGAATCCAAAGAGGTCCGCGGGGAGTTCGTCCCAGACGGCGCGATGCACCGGGCTGGCAGCGGTTTGATAACGTGGGTCGAACATTTCTTCGACCTGCTCATCGGCGGCGTCCACGGCTCCCATCCGGCGAGCTTCCTCGTCAGATTTTCCTCCCAGCCGCATGGCGGTCTCCGCGAACGACGGAGTTCCCGCAGGCCGGTTATCGGAATCCTTCCCTTCAGGGTGTGTCGTGGTCGACATGGCGAACAATTCCTCCTTCATTGAAATCACTGATGTTGCAGGGGATGGGTTTCAGACGGTGAAATCTGCGAACGAAATCGTGGTCCACACGCCTGCTCCAGCAAACTCAGGCGTTTGATCACTTCGTCTTCCCCCCAGCGCTGAAGACATTGCATCGGACCGCCGCGGAAGGGAGCAAATCCGGTTCCCAGCACCATCCCCAGATCGACCATCCAGGGCTCGCTGACAACGTGTTCCACCAGACATTTCCGGGCTTCATTGATCATGGCCAGCATGAGCCGTTGTTGCAGGGGATCGAATGTCTCTCCATCGATTTCCCAGTCAGGAATGGCGGCCGGCTGCGGACCGGATTGCACCGTCGGGACATCATTTGGTTCGCCCCGTTTTCCATCCGTCCAATTATAAAACCCTTGCCCTGCCTTCTGTCCTCGATGCCCGGCCTTCACCATTTTTTCGAACAGCACCGGGCTGGGAGTCACCTGCTGGGCAAGTGGAGAAAGGGTTTTGGAAACATCCAATGCCACATCAATTCCCACCACATCCAGCAGTTCGATGGGGCCCATGGGCATGCCGAATTTCTTGGCGGCCCGATCGATCTCTCTGGCGGAATTGCCTTCCGTAATCAACCGGGCTGCTTCATCCAGATAAGGAAACAGAATTCGATTCACCAGAAATCCGGGGGACTGTCTGACAACAATGGGAACTTTGCCCAGTTTTTTGGCCACTCCCACGAGTGTCGCGATGGTGACGTCGTTGGTTTCCGGAGAACGAACCACTTCCACCAGCGGCATTTTATGAACAGGATTGAAGAAATGCAGACCGGCAACATGGTCCGGCCGCTTCGTGAAACTTGCCATCTGATTGATGGGCAATGCGGAAGTGTTGGATGCCAGAATGGCCCGTTCCGGAAGAAGCTCGTCCGCCTTTTGAAACAGGCTTTCCTTGGCATCCAGCCGTTCGATGATCGCTTCGATCATCAGGTCCACATCTTGTGAATCTCCCCAGTCCACGCGGGGCTGCAACCGGGAAAGAGACTCATCCGCTTTGGTCTGTGGCATGGCTTTCTTTTCCACGGCTTTGGAGAACAGGCCACGGATGGTTTCCATGCCGCGATGGGTGAATTCTTCTTTCACATCCTGCAGCACCACCTGGTAACCGCAACTGGCCGCCAGTTGCGCGATCCCGGCGCCCATGGTCCCGGCGCCAATCACTGCAATTTTCTGAACAGGAAGTGCCTCGACGTTGCTGGTCCAGGTGGAGGCTTTTTTGGCTTTTTCCTGGTCCATGAAAATGTTGATCAGATTAGGGGCCACTCGTCCCAGGAGAAGTTTTCGGAATGCCTGCCGTTCAAATTGCAGACCTGCTGCTGTGACTTCTGGAGACTGCAAACCGATTTCTGTAGCATCGATAATCTTATTGAGCGCGGGATATTGCCGCGAAAGTTTTGCGACCGATTGCCGCGCCTTCCGCAAGACGAACTTTTGCCCGATCGGTGTTTTTTCCACTGCCCATTGCATCCAGGTGCGCTGCCGTTGTGGAGTCGGTTTTTCCTCCAGGCGGTTTTGAACGAAGGCATTCACTTCTGCATCGACACGGTCTGGATTCACCAACTCATCCACCAGACCACACCGGTAAGCGGCCGCGGCGGAAATCAGCTTGCCTTCCAGCATCATCGGCAAAGCCTGCATCAGTCCGGCTTTTTTCGGGAGTCGTTGTGTTCCTCCCCAGGCGGGAATTAATCCCAGTTTCACTTCCGGCAAGCCGAGTTTTGTGCTGGGGGAATCCACAGCCAATCGGTATTTGCAGGACATGACAAATTCCAGCCCCCCCCCAACGCAGGCTCCATGGATGACTGCCAGCGTTGGAATGGAAAGCTCTTCCAGACTGTTGAACAGGTCCTGGCCCTGTTGCAGAATCCAGTCGCATTCCTCTTCATCTTTGATGCCGTGTAAGCGGTGAATATCGGCACCGGCCAGAAATCCGGCGGGCTTTCCACTGCGAAAGACCACCAGAACCACGCCGGTATGAGCGTTGTCCCGAGTATACTTGACCACTTCGTGGAGATCGGTCAGCACGCTGTCTTCAAACACATTCAGCGGTCGATCAGGAACATCCAGAACGGCAGTGAGGACTTTGTCTGCATCAATGGTGACTTTGAAGTTTCTGAGATTGAGCACTTGATCACCTGCTGGTTTTTCGATCATGTGAGTTGGCCCCCTGAACTGCCCCCGTGAATTGGCCCCGTGAATTGGCCCCGTGAATTGGCCCCCATGAAGCCCCAGACATTACTCAGAGATGTCATGACGTTCTACCCAGAACGCCATCCCCTGTCCTCCACCAATACATAATGCTGCCAGTCCATGTCGCAGTCCTTTCTCTTTCAGTCCTCTTAAGAGGGTGAGAATCAGACGGTTTCCGGTGGCACCTAACGGGTGCCCCAGGGCGATGGCTCCTCCATGGATATTGAGCCGATCCCGCGGAATTTGTCCGATGGCTTGCTCGCGGCCCAGGTGCTCCCGGCAGAAATGCTCCGAAGAGAGCGCTTCCAGACAGGCCAGCACTTGAGCTGCGAAGGCTTCATTGATTTCAAAGAGTTCAAAATCACCAAGTTGTCTGCCGGTCTGCTGCAACAACTTGTGAATGGCATAAACCGGTCCCAGCCCCATTCGTTTCGGATCCAGCCCCGCCACGGCATAGGCATGAATTGTCCCGATTGGTTCGATTCCTGTTTTTTGAGCAGCTTCGGCCGAGGCCACGATCAGTGCACTGCCGCCATCGGTGAGTTGCGAACTGTTGCCGGCTGTCACACTCCCGTTTTTCTTGAAGACCGGCCGCAACTTGGCCAGGGCCTCCATGGATTGTTTGGCCCGAAAGCCGTTGTCCTGTTCGATCACTTTCCCATGGACCGTGACCGGGGTGACTTCTCCCTTCATGAAGGAGTGTTCCCAGGCGGCTGCGGTCCGGCGATGACTTTCCAGGGCGAACTCATCCTGTGCTTCGCGGGAGATCTTGAATTCTTCCGCCAGAATCTCGGCCGTTTCACCCATGTTCAGACCGCAGGTGGGGTCTGTCAGTCCCACTTGCAAGGCCACGACCGGCTGCAGCATGCTGGGGCGGAAACTGGCCAGATGGGCCGCCTGTTGCATCAATCCCTTTTGCTTCTTCCAGTTGATCATCCAATCCTGAAACTGCTTGCTGTACTGGAAGGGGATATTCGACATCGATTCGACACCCCCCGCAGCAATCAGGCTGGCCCGCCCCTCATCAATGGCGTGCCAGGCTGCGACAATCGACTCCATTCCGGAAGCACAATTCCGGCTGACGGTATGTGCCGGGCGATTTTGCGGAACTCCGCTTTCAATGGCGATGACGCGGGCAATATTCGCAGCATGCACGGGCGTGGCCACATTTCCGAAGACCACTTCATCAATGCGATCGGCAGGCAATTGCAAATAGGAGAGGGCCCCGGTGAGAGCGATTTTCCCTAGAGCGTCCGCATCCAGCGAATCAAAAGCACCGAATGCTTTCACAAACGGCGTTCGTTTTCCGCCCAGAACTTTTAATGGAACAAGTGATCGATGCGTTGTTTCCATGGCTGTTCTCCCCGCTTGGAACAAGTTGCTCTCATGATTGACTCAACGCAAACATCTCCACACACCCTGGAAGACAGATCGTGCTGAAGAGGCGAGAGAACAAGGGGGCACGGGAAAAAATGTGTTTGCTGCTTGTCCCTGCTCTCTTGTCTCCTGACGATTGCCTGCCGATGATCAAATCTGGAATTTCTGTCATTCCTCTTTGGATTCTTCTGGCGCCGGAGTGGCGTCCCGTAATTCTCTCCGAAGCACTTTCCCCAGAAAGTTTCGCGGTAAATCCTGCTTTCGCTCCTCTATCATACGCGGTCGTTTGTGTGCGGCCAGATGTTTGCGGCTGAAGGCTTCGAAATCATGCTGATTGAACGTTTTGCCCGGCTGCATGACGACGATTGCTTTCACGAGCTCTCCTTTCCCGAGATCCGGCGCACCGACAACGGCGACATCCTTGATCCCAGGATATGTTCGCAGGACCTCTTCCACATCTCCGGGATACACATTAAAGCCGGATGTAATGATGAGATCTTTTTTACGATCGACGATTCGGAAGAACCCTTTTTCGTCACAGGTGGCCAGGTCTCCGGTGTGCAACCAGCCATCACGGATTGCCTGCCCGGTTCTTTCCGAATCGTTCCAATAGCCCATCATGACTTGCGGACCACGAACGATCAGTTCGCCCACTTCGCCATAGGGCATTTCTTCCGTGCCGGAATCGGGGTCGACAATCCGTGCATCGGTATCGGGCAACGGCAATCCAATGGTCCCGGGAACCGCGTTGCCATCCAGTGGTCCGGCATGTGTGACGGGACTGGCTTCAGACAGGCCATATCCTTCCACCACGGCTGCGCCGGAGAGTTCTGCAAAACGATCTGCCACCGTACGAGGAAGTGCGGCTCCCCCGGAGATCACGAACTTCATTTCCTTCAGCCCGGGAACGGGAGATTTTTCCAGCACCGGATTGAGTGCGGCCAGCATGGCAGGCACCGTGGGGAAGACCGTGGGGCGATGTTTCTCGATCAGACGGACCACAGAATTGGTGCGAAAACGATGATGCAGGATCAGCGTGGCCCCCAGGGCTGCCCCATTCGTCATGCAGGTGGACAACCCATAACTATGGAAGAAGGGGAGAATCGCCAGCAGCGTCTCCTCCCCGCCACGATTGCCCGCCCAGTGACACAGTTGCCAGGCATTGGCCATTAAATTAGCGTGAGACAAGGCCACGGATTTGGGTTCGGAAGTGGTGCCTCCAGTGGGCAGAATGTAAGCCCGGTCACTGGCCGCGAGGGGGGGCGGTTCGAAGCCATCTTCCCCTCCCTTGCCGGCCTTCGTCACATCCGTCAGAGAAATGCTTTCTCCCTGGGGATGAATCTTTTTCCAACCCAGCCGCATCAACCGCATCCAGGCATATCCCAGCCCTTCCAGTCGGCTTAACCGCGTTCCCAGAGAGGTATAGATCACGGTTTTAGGTTGATCATCCCCATGACAGACCAACGGTGTTAAGACATCCAGCGTGATCACAATGCTGCACTGCGTGGATTTGATAAATGCTTCGGCTTCTTCGGGAATGAACAACGGACTGAGTGCGACAGCAGTGCCGCCAGCCAGCCAGACCCCGTTTAAGGCATAGATATAGTCGGGACAATTGGGCAGGAGAATTCCTACGCGATCCCCGGGTTGCAGCCCCTTCTCAATCAGCCACATGGCCACACGGCGAGCCCGGGAATACAACTTGGAATAGGTGAGCGAATCGCCGTAATAAATACATCCGGCGCGATCTGGCCATTTTTCGGCGGCCCGTTCCAGCAGCCAGGGCATGGCGTGGTCGGGATAATGTAATGAATGCGGAACGGTCGCGGGGTATTGCTTCAGCCACGGACGCGGATCGCGTTCCACGACTTCGAGCGATGGAGGATTAAGTTGAGACATGATTGCCTCCTCGAAGTTGCCAATGGAGGACGAACTGCAGGAACTCTTCCCGCAAAACAGGACTGGCCTCCTTCATGACGGCGAAAGTTCCGACTCACATAGGCTGAACGCAGGTCCTCCAGGAGGTGCTGAATCAATCCAGTTGCCGTTTGGTGTGGTCTTGCTGATGTTTACAGAAACACTCTCATTCTTCGGGTTCCAACCATTTTGGTCAAAGGGGATTTTCGAACCGGAAATACGTTTGGAGATCAGTAGATGGGGCTCAACCCTCGCATCAGACGGGATACCTCATAAAACAAAAGCCTCACATCAAGAAAAACGGACGGTGACAGTATGAATGCATTTCCATGAAGGTCTTTACGGTGTGGAGATGTTCGAAGCCGATTTTCTATCGGCTCTTTATTGTTGTTTCGGGATAATTGAAGTGAGACTTAAGCAACTGGGATGCCAGACGAAGTGATTTGGGCCGAAATGTGTCGAACTGTACGAAGAACGGATTCTCGCCTTCCCGGGATCAAGACTTTTCACTCTTGAGGGCAATTTCACTTTTTAAAGAGGCAACATTCGGTTGCACAACTGCCAAATGGTGTTCTGCATCGAAACGTGTTTTACAAGATCCTTCCTGAGGACAGTAGATTTTACAGCGAGCTGCCCGCATCGAATTCCTGATGGAGTCGAGAGAGAATGGAGTTCAGTGCGAGCGCCGGATCTCCGGGCTCCTGGGCCAGGCGTCCTTTTAATTCCTCCATGGTGATGGCGTTGCGAACCTGATTCGTCAGTCCGGTCACAACAGGATCCGAAGGATACTGTCCCATCACTTTGAATTTCTCAAAACGGACGCTGGCTTTCACAGCTGGAGTGGTGCGTCCAGCCTGTTGCGCGGACAGATCCAGTTCCTGAAGAATCGTGGCTCCTTCAGCACTCGTAAAGACGGCCAGAGTGGGAGTGAGTGGACGATCGA
>Ga0182745_1002400_pt1 | contig 16806 bp, 17 predicted proteins | sample eDN3rd30CKraftBY_FD_128523 | JGI IMG/M metagenome (GOLD analysis project Ga0182745, IMG submission 128523) | Enriched backyard soil microbial communities from Emeryville, California, USA - eDNA 3rd pass 30_C Kraft BY (version 2) (version 2) | ecosystem: Environmental > Terrestrial > Soil >...
CCATATGCAGGGGCAGCTGCTTCTCCAATTGCGATAAGTAAAATCGGAATCTCATTTTTTGGTAAATTAAACTTCTCAGCAAATTTAACTTTATCGAATCCACCCATTGGCACTGTATCATAACCCATTTCTTTTGCTAATAACATGATTTGCATCGAAATAAGGCCAGCATCAAAATGAATGAGACTATTTAGTTTTTCTTCTGATAGATTTCCATATAGTGAAATCGAACTTTTAATCATTAAATCAGCTATTTCTCGAGACATATACCCTTGTTCAAAATTTGCATTATAAATTTGCTCAGCATTTTTGTACATTTCCATATCACCAAGAACAGCAATAATCGCAGAAGAAGTTTCTACTTGTTCTTGATCATTAGCTATTGGACGTAATTCTTTTTTTACTTGTTGGTCTTCAATGACAATAAAGCGCCAAGGTTGCATATTGCTTGATGAAGGTGCACTAATTGCATTTTGTAGTAAGGATTGTAGTTCCTCGTGTGGAATCACAACACCTTCTTTATATTTACGAACCGATTTTCGTTCATGCATGACTTGCTGAATTGTTGTTTGTGTGTTTGCCATCGTCATCATTAATACCTCTTTCAAAATATTTATATAAAGTTATTTTCTGTGTTTACCATCAGTTTTTCAGTCAATAGTTGAAGCTGGTGTACCTGTTGTTCTGAAAATCCACTAAACAGCTTATCAAAGAATTGTTTTCGATCTACATCACAATGTTCTAAAACTTCTTTACCTACGTCTGTAATTTGTACAATAACTTCCCTATTATTTTGCTGATTCCGATTACGGATTACAAAAGACTTCTGTTCTAGAATTTTAAGATGTCTGGTAATTGCAGCTTGATCAATCTTTAAAACATGCTGTAGCTCACTTTGAGAAAGATCACCCTTAGTAAATAAAGTGTATAACATTTCATACCTTGTTAAACTAATCCCAGTTTCTTTCTCAAAGCTTTGAGTGAACTGTCGATTAATATTTTGAAACATCAAAAAAATATGCTTTAATTCATCACACGAATGTTGCACTTCTTCACTCCTCATTCATTGACTAATCAACAATTGACTAGTCAATTATAATATAAATAAATATTTAATCAATCCTTTTTTAGAAAATTGAAGTTTAAATACATCCATCGAAATAGGTTAAAATGCATTATCCCTAGACGTTACCCTATAAAAATCGTATAGTTATATCTTGATAAGTGTCTATAAAGGAGATTCATTCATGAATATTGTGTTAACAACTTTGAACGCCAAATACATCCATACAAATTTGGCGTTACGCTATTTAAAGGGCGCCGCTTTACCTGAATTCGACCCTAAAATTATTGAATATACAATTAAAGACCCTGCTTTTAACATCGTATCTGATCTATATCAACACAAACCAGATATAGTAGGATTTAGCTGTTATATTTGGAATATCGAAGAAACTATCGGCGTTATTCGTATGCTTAAAACTGTATCTCCTAATACGAAAATTGTATTAGGTGGACCAGAAGTATCTTATGACGTGCATGATTGGTTACGTCGCATACCTGAAGTCGATTTTATTGTAATGGGAGAAGGAGAACTTTCTTTCAAAGAATTACTTCTATATTTAAATGGAGAAATACCTCTCGAGAACGTATCAGGTATTTGCTATTTAGAGGACGGCAAGATGAAAATTCATGCACAGCCTAAAAAAATTGACCTTCGTGAGCTACCTAGTCCCTATCGTTTTGAAGAGGACCGCGCTTCATTAGGAAAACGAATTCAATATATCGAAACAAGTCGCGGCTGCCCCTTCTCATGTCAATTCTGTCTTTCTTCTATTGAAGTTGGTGTTCGTTACTTTAACCGAGAAAAAATAAAAGAAGATATTCGCTATTTAATGGACAACGGTGCGAAAACTATTAAATTCGTCGATCGTACATTTAACATTAGCCGTAGCTACGCTATGGAAATGTTCCAATTTTTAATCGATGAACATAAACCAGGTGTCGTCTTCCAATTTGAAATCACTGCTGACATTATGCGTCCAGAAGTAATTCAATTCTTAAATGATAATGCACCTCATGGTTTATTCCGTTTTGAAATTGGTGTTCAATCTACAAATGACTTAACAAACGAACTTGTGAAACGACGTCAAAATTTTGAAAAACTAAAACGCACTGTAACAATGGTAAAAGAAGGCGGCAAAATCGATCAACATTTGGATTTAATCGCCGGACTTCCAGAAGAAGATTATAATAGTTTCCGTCAAACGTTTAATGATGTTTTTGCGATGCGTCCTGAAGAATTACAATTAGGATTCTTGAAGCTCTTACGCGGTACTGGGCTTCGAGTTCAAGCTGAGCAATACGGTTATACCTATGTAGATTTAGCACCTTATGAGATTTTTTCTAATAACGTATTAACATTCGATGAAATTATTCGCATTAAACATGCAGAAGATGTACTCGAAAAATATTGGAATGATCATCGTATGGATAATACAATCGAATATCTTGTGACAGAAGTGTTTGAAACACCATTTGACTTTTTCCAAAACTTTGGTACTTATTGGGAGCATAAAGGATGGTCTCGTATCGGTCATCAGCTTGAGGATTTATTTAAGCGATTAGAAGAGTTTTTAGCTACTCAGCCTAATGTAAAACTGAACATTGTCCGTAGCTTAATGCAGCTAGATTATCTCTCAAGACAACAATTCCAACCAAGAAAATTATGGTGGGAAGAACGTGTATCTCGAGATGTACAAAAAGATATTTATAATCTTTTGAAAGATACACCATCAATTGCAGGTGAAGACTTTGCACAATTGGATTTAAGCGAAAAGGAATTCTTTAAGCATTCATTAATTATTCCTTTTTCAATTGATTATGAAACACTACAAAACGGTCAAGTTATTGAACAGGACTGCTACCTACTTACTTATTTCCGAATTGGCCAAACACCTTATTTCGCAACAATACAAAAGAGCAAGATTAAAAGTTAAATACCCTAGTTGAATTCGACAGGTGGAGAAAATAATGCGTTTTCTCTACCTGTTTTTATGTATATAAAGGCAAAGACACTATCCAATCTATTACGAACGCATTCTTCACCTTTATTTCTTCAATCAATGCGAATCTCAGAAGTTAGTACATTCATAAAACGTGACTCATCAAGTTGAAAGTCAACTAAATTCAACTAATAAAACGTTCGTATCTACTTATCCCTTCTCTCACTAAGTATATCCTGGATAATCTCAATATGAGAAGCTGCCCATGCTTTCTCACGAAAATGTAGAAATAGACTGAAGGTAATTCCACCAATATAAATGCAAACAAAAATCAACCAATAGATACTCCCTTGACCGAATAAAATCTCTTGTAAGCTATTAGAGAAAATTAAAAATAAAAATGGTATGGATGAAACATACACAGGAATCATTCCTGAGCCATTTTTTTCTTTAATCAATCGATAATATATTAATTTTAATAGTTCACTTTCAATAGACTGGTAAAAGTCACGAACTTCCTTCATTTCTTTCACATATTTTGTATTCGCTATGTTATTGGGATTCTTTTTTAAATGACAGTAAATCTTATGGACATCGCCCCGAAATAGATTCAAGTAATAACCTCCTTTCAAAACAAATAGGCGCTCTAAAATATGACAATTTTTATCCATTATTTATAGTGTGGGAGTTCAAGAAAATTATACCCATTTAATTTTCTTGAAAAATTCAGTAAAAAACTCCTGCAATTTGTGCAGGAGTTTTAAGTAAATTTTAAAATCATTAGCTTTTTTGGTTTGCTTTTCGATATTCAATTGTAGCAAACTGTTCACGTGTTAGCGGTCTATTAGGAAATGCCCCATTAACTAAACCTTGAGCTTTTGCCCACTCCCACGCTTTTCTATGATCTTCTAACACGTCTCGTTCTTGTACACCAACCAAAGTCTCTAGATATTGAATTCGCTTTGCCTGTTCATTGATTAATTGTTTTAGTTCTTCATATTGGGCCATCGTTAACACCTCCTCATGGTCTGTTGTTGCTCTAGATAAACCAACAAATTCAGCAAAACTTCTTGCGACTGACTTACCAACCTCTGCTAAAACTTTATTATCTCTAAGCTTCTTTATGTCTATTAAACTATCCATAAAACCGCCTTCAATTAAAATCGCCGGCATTGACGTTTCACGAACTATGTGTAAATTTCCTTGTTTAATTCCTCGATCTGCTAAACCAAAGGCATTTACAACTGCAGGATGGATTGCGTTAGCAAGTTCTACGCTTCTCGGTAGAGGATTTGTATAAACATACGTTTCAACTCCCGTATGATTTCCCCATTGCCCACCAAGCGCGTTGTGGTGAAAAGAGATGTAATAATCGGCAGCCCATTTATTGGCCCCATCTGTACGTTCATTTAATGGCACATCACTTTTTCCTGTCGGATCATCGAATCTTTTCGTCATTACTCCTTTATAAAGGGCCAACTCATTCGCAAAAGCGCGGGCAACTTTATCGTTGAACGACCACTCTCTTTCTCCATCAGGTGTTCGTTTGCCTGCTGTATTAATTCCATGTCCAGCATCAAATCCAACTTTTATCATTTTCATCACCCTCAAGTGTAGTATATGCCATAGCTTAAATGCTGTTAGAGACTACTTAAGATTGAAAAAAATTTAATCTACTATTTATATATGATTGAAAAGTTTAGTAGGAGACATTTCCATATGAAAAGCCATAAACAAAAAATGTAGTTTATGGCTTCAGTCTGTTAATAAACACTTTCATCCTGTGTTGCTCGTCTACACCTGCCACTTCGCTTTAGGTACAGAAAAAAAGGGCTGACAAGGTTATCAAGACAGTCTGGAAAATCTATATTCGTAAAAAATGCAAAAAACACGTGAAGACAAAGTCGACTTTTCGACTTTGTCTTCACTCTGTAATCATGATATTTTTCCTAATTTGAATCCAATAACCGTACAATGTTAATAGCTATTGTTTTTACTTACTTAAGTATTTTTGACCCTAAATTACATTTGCTGCAAGTAGGTTTTGATTTTTTTCAAACCAATTTAACTTATCTCTTAAACGAACTACTTCTCCAACTATTATCATACTAGGATTCTTTACTTGCTCTTGTAACGCTAACTCATAAATTGTTTCTAACGTTCCTATTACCGTTCGTTGATTTTTGGTTGTTCCATGATGAATTAATGCAACAGGTGTGTCCTTACTTTTCCCATGAGTTATCAGTTGTTCCGTTATATAATGTAAATTTTTCATACCCATGTAAATAGCTAAAGTTTCAACACCTTTCGCTAATGAATCCCAACGGATATTATCAACTTCGCCTTCTTTTCTGTGCCCCGTAATTACTGCGAATGAAGAACTAAAATTACGATGTGTCACCGGGATACCAGCATATGCTGCTGCAGCAATACTTGATGTAATGCCAGGTACGATTTCAAAAGGAACTCCTGCTTCTTGACAAGCATCAGCTTCTTCAGCACCCCTACCAAATATAAAGGGGTCTCCTCCTTTTAGGCGTGTTACAATCTTCCCTTTTTTAGCATACTTTACTAACTCTAGATTGATCGTATTTTGTTGCATAGTATGGCAATTGGGTAATTTACCACAGGAAATAAGTTGAGCATCCTTTTTTGCATATTTTAATAAATCAATATTTACTAAACGATCGTAAAAAATAACATCGGCCTTTTCTATGCACTTTAATCCTTTTACAGTAATTAACTCTTCATCTCCTGGACCAGCTCCAACAATATAGACAATGCCCATATTACATATCCTCCACTCTATTGATTGGATTAATATTTTTTATTTTAAACAGTTCACGCTGCTTCTTTGGCACTGCTCGATATGTTAGGTAAAGCATTAATCCTGTAAAAACAAATCCACCGATTATATTCCCAAATAATACAGGAATTTCATTCCATAACCACCAATCTGCAATTCCTACATCTGCACCAAGTAATATACCAGCAGGAATAACAAACATATTGACTACAGCATGTTCGAACCCTTGCGCAAAGAAAATTAAAATCGGCAACCACATAGCTGCAATTTTTCCACCAGTTGTTTTTGACGTCATCGCCATTACTGCACCAAGTGAAACCATCCAATTACAAAGAATCGCTTTAACAATCACAACGATGAGTCCAGAGGCACCCAATGCTTGGTATGCATGTGTTTTACTTTCTGCAACAAGCACAATCTTCTGAGCTACAGCATTATCAGTTACTGTTCCGTAATTAGTAATTGCTATGACAAAGAGTCCAGCATAGATGATTCCACCAATTAGGTGTCCTAGAATGACCCACAACCAGTTATTAAGCATTTCTTTTACCGTTGCTTTTTTATCTAAGACAGCAAGCGGAATTAATGCAAAATTTCCTGTTACTAATTCTAGCCCTAATAAGATAATAATCACGAAGGCTGCTGGAAAAAGAACAGCCCCGACAATTCCTAATTTTGTTTGCATCTCTGCTGTAAATGCCAACGTGGTTCCAACACCTAATAATGCACCCGATAATATGCCACGAATCACCATATCTTTTACTGGCATTTTTGCTTTTTCTGTACCTACTTGAACCATATTTTCAACAACTTGCTTTGGATTAATATACGACATTTGCTTCCCTCCCAACTAGGAATCGTAATATGAATTCCTAAATTCTATGGAAGAAGTATATATACATCTTCACCTTGAACTTCAACTTCAAAGGTGCTTACACATCCATGATCAGGTTCTTGTACTTTTCCTGTTGTTACATCAATTTTCCAGTCATGCATTGGGCAGAAAACATGCTGCCCACTTACTAAACCTTCTACTAATACTCCCCCTCTATGAGGACAACGGTTTTCAATCGCATGAAAACTTCCATCATTCAAACGGAAAAGTGCAATTTCTAACTCTCCGATTCGAACTGTCTTCCCAAAATCTTTCGGCACTTCATCAACTTTAACGACTTTTACACGCTCTGCAATTTTTCTCATTGTTTCCCCTCCAGTAAGTTATTATTGGACTGTTACTTTTTCAAATAATTCATTTTTCAATTTTTCACTATTAACAATCTTTTTCCACGGATCTTCTTGAACAGTAAGAGCAATATTAAGTCGTTCATTAAGCTCTTTACGTTGTTTCGGATCATCAATAACAGCTTTTATATTTTCTAGCCCTATACGTTCTAACCATTTTGATGTTCGCTCTAAGTAAATTCCTGTTTCACGGTAATATTGGAAGTAAGCAGATGCATATTCAATTACTTCTTCCGCAGTTTTTACTTTTCCAATTAAGTCAGCGGCGCGTAAATGAGTTCCGCCATTTCCACCAACATACATTTCAAAGCCACCATCAACACCTACAACTCCAAAGTCTTTTATACCCGACTCTGCACAATTTCGAGGACATGCAGACACAGCCATTTTGAATTTATGTGGTGAACCAACACGCTCTAAACGTTTCTCTAATGCTACTCCTAAACTCATAGAATCTTGTGTACCGAATCGACAGAAAGTTTCCCCAACACATGTTTTAACTGTTCGTAATGTTTTTCCATAGGCATACCCTGAAGGCATATCAAGCTCTTCCCAAACTTTTGGTAAATCCTCTTTTTCAATTCCAAATATATCAATACGTTGACCACCAGTAACTTTTAACAACTTCGCATTATATTTATCAGCAACGTCCGCAATCTTACGTAATTGTTCAGCACTTGTTACACCACCATACATACGAGGAACAACTCCGAAAGAACCATCCTTTTGTATATTGGCATGTAAACGTTCATTTACATAACGTGATTCATTTTCATCTTCATATTCAACCGGATGTATCATGCCTAAGTAATAGTTCAATGCTGGACGACATTTTGAACAACCATCTGAAGTGTTCCAATTCAATACATTCATTACTTCACGAGTATGCATTAGATTTTTTTCACGAATTGCCTCTACTACCTCATCTCGAGAAAGCGAAGTACAACCACATAAAGATTCTTTTTGAGCACTTGCATCAAATTTATCTCCCAAAGTAATTTCAAGCAGTTCTGAGATCATTGATTTACATCCACCACAGGAACGTGATGCACTTGTGCATGCTTTGATTCCATCAACTGATGTACAGCCTTGTTCGTGGATCGCCTGTACAATTGTTCCTTTGGATACCCCATTACAACCACAGATAATTTCTTCTGCTTCCATAGAAGCAACAATGCTTTCTCCTGTTTCGCCACCCAATGGTTGGAGTAAACTTATTTTCACTGTATCCGAAACATCCGCTTGTTTTTTAATCATAGAAAATAGTCGATTACCTTCTTTACTATCACCAAACAACACTGCACCAACTATTTTTTTGCCATTAAATACCAACTTTTTATATAACCCATCTTGCTCATCAAAAATTCGTAACGCTTTTTTATCTCCACCTTCAATAAAATCACCAGCAGAAAAGACTTCTACACCAGAAACTTTTAATTGAGTTGAAACAACTGATCCCTCATATGGCGATGCATCTAATCCATATATCGCCTTAGCAAGTACTTTTGCCTGCTCAAAAAGAGGAGCAACTAAGCCATACGCAATCCCTCTATGTTCAGCACATTCACCAACTGCATAAATATGTGGGATTTCTGTTTGCAAATAATCATTCACTATAATTCCTCGATTTGTTGTAAGGCCCGTTTTAGTAGCCAGCTCAATATTTGGCAAAATTCCTACCGCCATTACAACTAAATCACATTCCAGTTCCTCTCCATCAGCAAATTTTAATCGTTCTACTCTTTCTTCACCAATAATTTCGGAAGTATTTTTCTCTAATAAAAATTTCATTCCTTGACTTTCCAATTCCGTCTTCAATAGCCCTGCAGCTGTTGCATCCAGTTGTCGATCCATCAAACTGCTTCCTAGATGGACAACCGTTACATCCATTCCTAAGTTCAATAATCCTCTCGCAGCTTCTAAACCTAGTAACCCACCACCGATTACAGCAGCTTTTTTATATTTCTTTGAGGCATTTAGCATATCATCCGTATCTTTTATGTCGCGGAAAGTTGTAACTCCTTCTTTATCTTTGCCTGGTATCGGTAAAATGAAAGGCTTAGAACCAGTGGCTATGATTAACTCATCATATGGAATTGTCTTTCCTGCATTTGTTGTTACCACTTTGTCATTACTATTAATATCTATAACTTTTTCATTTACGAATAATTGAATATTGTTTTCCTCGTACCAAGACCAATCATTTAATGTGATATCTTCTACCGTCGTATCTCCCTGTAAAACTTTTGATAATAGAATTCGATTGTAATTTGGATAAGGTTCTTCTCCGATTATCGTAATCTCGAAATTTTCTTTAGAAATTTGAAGAATTTCTTCAATTGTTTTAACACCCGCCATACCATTACCTATAAGAACTAATTGTTTTTTACTCATTTATACTTCCCCCTCGAAAACAAATCGTATTTGACAGAAAATTCTAAAACCTATATGTCAGATAATATCACATAAGATGTATTTGTAAAGCATCTTTTACGATGTTTTTTCAAGAAAACGGTTACATTTGTTCGTATTTTATACAAATAAAAACTGCAAAAACGTTATTCGTTGGTACTCTGCAGTTATTTGTGTCATTTTTTTTAACATTAGTTCATTTCTTTGCAATTTCTGTTAAGATAGAGTTATTAATAACCGAGGAGGATGTAGGATGGGTGGACTAGATCACAAATGCATCGCTTTATTAGGAACAAGAAAAATAGATGAACAAACAAATATAATTAAGCAGCTTGGCGGAACTGCAGTACACCGACCTGCACAAGGTACTGTTTTCTTTGATTCTAGTTTTATAGGCACTGAAGTTAAAGAAATAGTAAATGGTAAGTTTGAGTGGATTATTTTCACTACCGCTGTTGGAATTGAGAAATTATTTGAGGTCGCTCAAGAAATGGACTATGAAGAAGAACTCCAAACATCACTCCAAAAGATGAATCTTGCAATACGGGGATATAAATCAGCTAATGCATTGAAAGAACGAGGGTTAGTACCTACTGTTCGAGATGATGATGGTAGTATTTCTGGCTTAATACGTGAAATGCAACAACATGATTTGAAAGATAAAACTGTCGCAGTCCAATTATATGGGGATCCTGCTGTAGAGCTGATTAATTGGTTAAAACAACAACAAGCCAATTACCAAGAAATTATTCCTTATCAACATATACCTCCTAAAAAGGAAGTTTTAGAGACACTTTTGAATGAGATATTAACAAATCAAGTAGATGCAGTTAGTTTCACTAGTGTTCAACAGGTTCGTTTCCTTTTCAAATACGTTATAGAGAGAAATCAAAAATTCGAATTGCTTCAGGCATTTGAGAAAAATGTAATAGCTCTCCCTGTTGGCAAGGTTACAGCAAAGGCTCTACAAGAGCGTGGTATCAAAAGGTTGGTAGTCCCTGAAGATGAGAGAATCGGTAGTGCACTAATGACATTAAATAAATACTACAAAGGCACTCTTACTGCAAACAAACATTAATAATTCACATATATAATTATTTGAGCAGAACTTAAAAAGCTTACTTTAAGTACTTAAAAGAATCGTTAAATTTATCCAAAACTTTATTTTTTAATTGAGGATTCTCTTCCTTCTACAAAATATTTTACTTCATAGAATGTAAGTATATTTAGTTGAAGGGAGAATGAAACGATGTTTGCAGTTCATTTCTATGAGAAAAACACTCTTTTTATCAGCAAATTACTTAACGAAGTTCCTGCTGTTGGTTCTGAAATAAAATTAAAGGGCCGTAAAGGGAAAATTACTGAAGTAACTGAAATAACTGAAAACAAATATAATGTCCAAATTGAATTAGAAGTAGTTAAAAAGGTTCCTTTAGTAAGTGCAGTTGATAAAAAGAAAAGGAGATAAAAAATTCCCAACTGTTAAAAGTACATTGAGACCACTCGCGCAAAGGACTCATTTTTAGTGAAAGATTATATTGGAATCAGTTTTGTTCATTTTGATTCCATTCTCAAAAAAACTATTCAGACCACTTTTGAACATGTTCAAAAGTGGTTATTTTAGTACAAGCTATTTATTACGGATGACATCTTCAATTATCCAGTCAGTGGCTGTGATAAGATCTGGAAACACACTATCTGCTATTGGATCACTTTTGCCCAGAAAGACTGTTTTTGTACCTGCCTTTTTTCCTGCTTGGATATCAGTGTCGGTATCTCCTACCATATAGGACTTGGATAAATCAATATCATACTTTTTAGCTAGGTCCAAAATCATTTTACTTCCTGGTTTTCGACATTCACAACCCTCTTTTGGTTTATGCGGACAATACGCTACATCATGAATTATGGCACTTGATTTCTTTAATTCATTGACCATATGCTCGTGAATTTTAATGAGTTGCGCCTCTTTCATAAATCCTAAACCTACACCGCCTTGATTGGTCACAACAAAAATATAATCAAAATAATCATTTAGTTTTTTGATTGCTTCTGGTACTCCAGGAAGAAAATAAAAATCCTTTGGTTTATTAACAAATTTCACACGATTCGTTAAAACTTCATTGATGACACCATCTCGATCTAAAAAAACTCCCCTTTTCAAGTTCTTCACACCCTTATGATTTTCTATTTTATAAACTCTGCAATTATCTTTTGAATTCTAATTGTTAGTTTATTATTTACTAAATTGTTTTTCGCTTTGATGTAAATTTCATGACATCTTTTTAATAATGACCAAGATGGGAGTAATCTTATAACCAAAGGTTTTATTTTATTAACTAATGAGCGTAGAATTTGTTTTATTTCTTGACGGTTCTCCATAATTTCAACTGTCAATGTTTCCACAAGCGTAACAAGCCAAACAATGATCAGTAACAATGAAATGACTATATCTAGCATTTGTTCTACCGGTCCAACTAACTCAATTGTCAGAATCATTTTGACTAGAAAGAAAATCACTCCAGAACCAACACTGACTGAAGCATTATATAAAATATAGTTATATGATATTTTTGTTCCTAAATAATACATAATTAGCGCAATAGATACCATCATAAACAGACAAATAATCAAAAGATATAGATAATTCATCACTTCACCTCACCTTACATTTATTTACAATATCACCTAAAATATGGATTTTTATGCGATATACAAGAAATCAGCATATTAATAAGGACTTTAAATAATCAAATGAACTGAACTGTGATCCTTATAGGAAATCAACTTTTAAAAATGCCAAAAAAATTCAAATTAGTTACATATTCAAATTCTTTTTACACAAAATATGTTTTGTTATGAGTGACCTATATGTCACTCATTCTTTTAGGTAAGGGAAGAAACGAGAAATGATGTTTAAGGTGGTGTGCGATTTATATTCCTTTCAATTCCCTACCATACTACGTAAAAAGAAAAATAGGAGTGAGTAAATTGAACAAACTAAATAACAAACTTTGGATTTATGTCCTAACAGCTGTTCTTTCTATAGGCTTGATAAGTACAAGCATTGGAAAAGCTTATGCACATGAAGATATGCACAAATTTCACGAAGAATATGATCAGTTAGATGATCAAACAAAGGCAAAAGTTGACACAGTTTTAAGCTCATTAGAATCCGATTTAAAAGGAATGGGTGTTGAAGTTCCTCAAAACAAATTCCATGAACAAATGAAAAAATTAGATAAAGAAACACAAGAAAAAGTGAAGGCTATCTTTGATCAACTAAGAGAAGATAAAATTACGAAAGAAGAAGCTGATAAACAGCTGGCTGAATTAGGTATCGAACCACCAAAACATAAAGAATGCAAACTATTTGATACTTTAGATGAAGAAACAAAAGAAAAGGTAAGAGCCATTTTTAAAGATAAAAAAGAAGGAAAAATTACACGAGAAGAAACAGAGCAAAAGCTTGCTGAACTTGGAATTACAATGCCAAAGCATCCAATGGAAGAAAGCTTTGAAAAATTAGATGATACAGCTAAAGCAAAAGTGAAAAAACGTGTAGAACAAGCAAAATCAGAACTTGAAGAATTAGGAATTAGTCTTCCTAAAAAGTTCGAATATTTTATGAAGTAATAAAAATAAACGGTATTCTCTAACTGTCAAGAGGATACCGTTTTTGCATAATAAAAAACGAGTAGGTTTTTACACCCACTCGCCATATATTTTAAACAAGCTTATCATTATCTCCTCGACCATCATTTTCATAAAGTTCTAAAGGTCGGTTATCTCCTACTTCAGGATAGCGCTCCTTTTTTTCTAAGTCAGCTACACGTTCCTTTTGTACTTCCGAGAAGTCCTCTTCTTCACCAAATTCTGTTTGATAGTTCATGTTTGTATAGGCATTATTATGATTATCGGTTGCTATTTCAACATCATCTTCGTCATAAGCTTTAAATAATAACGGGATACTAAGTAATCCTGCTAACCCAACTAAACCATAAACAACTCTTGATAGCGCAGAAGCTTGGCTACCGAAAATTGCTGCGACTAGATCAAATTGAAATAAACCGATTAATCCCCAGTTTAATGCCCCTATTATGACAAGAAGTAGAGCAAGTCGATATACAATTCCCATAGTTTCCTCCTAATAAAAATTTTGTACACAATCTTATTTATTGTGTTCCTTTATTTTTGGCAGTTCCAAATAATTTATACCCGAATAATGTATATCTCTGTTTGTCAGTTCATAACATAAAATATATTGAACCTCATTTGCCCATTTTCCAACTTGTGATTCATGGTGGTTCTATGGAAGGGACGATTAAAAATATGATTATTAAACAAAGATTATTAAAGAAAACTGACGTTGTATGGTGTAAAGAATCCGATAGCAGTACAAAAGTATTAGCGAAACTGAAGGAATCTGGTTTTCGCTGTATACCAATATTAGATAATAATGGTCAAAAATTTGTTGGAAACGCATATAAAGTATCCATTTTGGAACATATGATTGAGTTCGAAAAGGAAGAAGTACCTATTAGCGAGTTAGCTCGGGATAAGGATGGAACTATCTTTGAAGGAAGTTCATTTTTCGAAAGTTTCTTTTCCATTAAAAGACTCCCCTATCTTGCTGTAGTAGATGAGTCGCATAATTTTGTAGGGATACTTACTCATTCAAACGTATTTGAGTTGCTCGAAGAAGCCTGGGGTTACAAAACAGGTAGTTATGCCTTAACAATTGCTTTACCTGATACTGAAGGGATTTTAGCAAAGGTCTTAACTCTTGTTAAGAAAAAGACATCCATTCATAGTGTTTTTACAATAGATGATAATAAATGGTACTTAAGAAGGGTCATTCTCACACTAGGCGAAAATGCAAATGAAACAACAATAAAAGAAATTGAGGGACTACTTCATAAAGTTGGAGCCCGGTTAATTGATGTAGAAGTATTCAATAAAGAAAAATAAATAGCATAAAATTGGTTTGCACAACATGTTAATAAACATAAAAAAACGCGATTGAGAATTTTCGTTACCTCAATCACGTTTTTTATTAATTCAGATTAAATTTATAAATCTCTCGACCGTTTAATTCTTGAATAGGTCGGTTATTTTGTAAGAAAATAGAGCTGAATCGGTTTATTTGTTCTTCTGACATTTCAATTGGTTGCTCTAAAATAAACCAGTTTACCCCTTCTGTACAAGGCGGGGTAGTTAAAGAGCCCATATATTGATAAACGCTCTTTTGTTCGGGTAAAAGTAACTGTAAATCAACTGGGTTTTTTAATATTTTGGCTGCCTCTACTCCATCAGGCATTTCATCCCACATTTCAGCTAATTGAACATTCTCTTCCCCTTGTTGAATAAATAGGCTGAGAACTGCCATTTCGCCTTCTTCTGACTTATGATATAAATGAGCTTCCATATCAAAGTATTGGCCGTTTAGCTGGTGTTCACTTGGAGAATGGAAATGGATTCCTTTTAGATTATATTCTTTTTTATTGATTAATAAAGAATTTTCAAGGGTAGTAGAATTTGCTTCAATTGTATGGCCATTATTTTCAACCGTAAAGATTGCTTGATCATAGTTAAGTGAAATCTGCTCTGCTAATTTCATGGCCTCTTGTTGATCGACTGTTTCACTAACTTCAATATTGATAGGCGATTGAAGCTCACCTTTACCACATGCCTCATAACTAGCATTTACATTTTTCCATTGCTCTGGTCCAGTATCACCTGCATATGACCAATAAACATCTTTTGCTGTTAATTGTTTTGTGTCCTCCACAGGGGCTAGTTCTGTCGTATTAACAGTTAAGTATCCGACAACACATAAAATAACAACAATGGATAAATAGACAAAGATGAAATTTTTACGCATCATTTTTTCTCCTTTAAAAAGCTCTTTACTATCAAGTTATCCAATCTATACGGTTTTCTATTCACCTTGGAGAAAATAAATTGTATCTGAACTATCTAAAGATAAAAATTAAAACCATTCATATAATAGCTGTTTTTATTTCAGCTTTGACTCCAATTGTGTTCATTTGATAAAGAATAATCCTCCATTAATGATTTCAACTTTAATACGAGGGTTAAATCGTTCTTCAAGCCCCTTTTTCTCAATTTCATAGCTCTCAGGATATTCTTCTACCCCTTCATAGAAATAATTAAGCACCTCAAGCTCTTTTTCCCATCTTTCATTCGCTTCTTCCGCCCATGAATGGTCATCATTTTGAATAATGTTTTGAATCATAGAATCAAGTCGCTCTAACGCACGTGTAGGCTTTATAATGTATTGAAGGCAAAATGAATTTTCAGGAATAGTTGGTTTCAAGTTTAACTGACTCACAAATTCATGGAAATTATCTTCAATTTCACCATTAATTAAATTAATACCTAAAGAATAGAGTACCTCTTTCGTTTGGTCACAGTAGTAAGATACCTTATAATTCACACAGAAATATGGTGTTAACATCAGATTCCCTTCAGCGCTATCAATATGTTGATACATCTTTACAAAAGAACCTAAATCTTTAGTTGCTTTAAAAATCTGATGTAATCTTCCAGATCCAAAGTGAATCATTTCTCCCATAAACTGATTTTGGATTTTCGTACGATCGGTAATCAGATTTAACCGCGCTGGATTAGCAGGACTATTTGTTGCCTCGATGTACTGCCAATAAAATGGACGATTCATAATTCTTTTATCCATATCAACCGTTAATTGCACTGAAAGCATATGTCCTTCGTCTGAAAGAATCTCACACTTTGTTTCTTTAAAAAATGTTTTTAAATAGTCATGAACTTGTTCTGCATACATTGTAATGCTCCTCCTTTTGTTCAATGCACTATCCTTCTTCATTTATTTCTAAAAGTGTTTTAAGCTTTATGTGTTAATATATCATCTAAATCCCCTACAACCTTTTCAAATACATCGATTTTGCTACCAAGCAAATCTAATATTTTTTGCTCGATCGTATTTTCAATTGCTAAATTGTAAATGTGAACATCTTCTTCTTGACCAAGACGATGTACACGTCCAATTCGTTGTTCGAGCTTCATTGGATTCCATGGTAGATCATAATTAATCACGTGATGACAAAACTGAAGGTTAATCCCTTCCCCTCCCGATTCCGTAGCGATTAATACTTGATCTCGTTCACGGAATAATTGCTTTACCCAATCTCGTTTGCTTTTACTAAACTTCCCGTTAAAGAGAACACTTGTTATTCCTTTTGTATATAAATACCATTGCAAATATGCTTGAGTAGCACGGTACTCTGTAAAAATAATTACTTTATCGTTTGCCTTTTCAATAATTTCTACTACTTTTTC
>Ga0182745_1002401_pt1 | contig 16801 bp, 15 predicted proteins | sample eDN3rd30CKraftBY_FD_128523 | JGI IMG/M metagenome (GOLD analysis project Ga0182745, IMG submission 128523) | Enriched backyard soil microbial communities from Emeryville, California, USA - eDNA 3rd pass 30_C Kraft BY (version 2) (version 2) | ecosystem: Environmental > Terrestrial > Soil >...
ATCGGCTGCGCGATTTTTGCCGCGGTGTCGGGCTCGTCGGCCGCCACCTGCGCGACGGTCGGCAAGATGACGATCCCGGAATTGAAACGACGCGGCTATCCGGAAAGCAAGGTGCTGGGCACGCTGTCGGGCGCCGGCACGCTGGGTCTGCTGATTCCGCCGTCCATCATCATGATCGTGTACGGCGTAGCAGCGGATGTCTCGATCGCGCGCCTGTTCATCGCGGGCATTTTGCCGGGGATCATGTTGGCCGTGCTGTTCATGGGCTATATCGCCTGGTGGGCGATACGCAACCCGGACGAAGTGCCCGTCGCGGACGAGCACATGACGCTGCGGCAAAAGCTTTACCACTCGCGTCACTTGATTCCGGTATTGCTGCTGATTGCGGCGGTGCTAGGCGCGATCTACACGGGGATTGCAACGGCCACCGAGGCCGCTGCGATCGGCGTGGTGGGCGCGCTGGCGCTGTCGATGCTCCAGGGCTCGTTGACCAAGCGCAGCTTCTGGCAATCGCTGATGGGCGCGACGCGGCTGTACTGCATGATCGCGCTAATCCTCGCGGGCGCGCAGTTTCTGACGCTGTCGATGGGCTATATCGGTCTGCCGCGCGCCCTGGCGGAATGGATCAGCGGGCTGGGGCTGCCGCAGTTCGGATTGATAATGGCGCTGATGGTGTTTTACGTCGTGCTGGGGTGCTTTCTGGACGGCATTTCGATCGTGGTGCTGACGATGGGCGTGTTGCTACCGACAGTACAGGCAGCGGGAATCGATCTGATCTGGTTCGGTATTTTTGTCGTGTTCGTCGTCGAAATGGCGCAGATCACACCGCCGGTGGGATTCAACCTTTTTGTGCTATCGGGGATGACGGGACGTGAGCTACCTTATATCTCCAGGGCGTCGTTACCGATGTTCCTTTTGATGATTGCCGCAGTGGTGTTGCTGTATCTGCTGCCGGGAATCGCTACCTGGTTGCCGCAACATATGCGGTTGTAACGGCTCGCGTTGGCGGGTGGTGGCCGTTGTGGGGATTGAACACTCATGGCGCCACCGTCAGACCTGCGGGACAGCACGCCTGAGGTGTTTAAAGAACTGCCATGCGGCTGTTCAATAAATCGGTAATCAGCATGTGGCCGGGTGCGTGCGTAATGCAGAACTCGGATTGGATGGCGGCGACGACCGATTGAGGCGTGACGCCGCAGGCCCAGAATACCGGGACTTCGCCCGGATGGATCGTGACGGGATCGCCATAGTCTGGACGATTGATGTCCATGATGCCGATTTCGGCTGGATCGCCGAAATGTACGGGCGCGCCATGTACGGACGGAAACCGTGACGTCACCTGAATCGCACGAATGGCGTCCGCGGCTTTCAATGGGCGCATGGACACCACGAGCGGACCATGGAAAGGGCCCGCGGGATGCGTCGGAATCGAGGTGCGATACATCGGTACGTTGCAGCCTTGCTCGATGTGGCGCACGGGCAATCCGTTTTCGAGCATGGCTTCTTCGAACGAGAACGAGCAACCGATCAGGAACGACACCAAGTCATCGCGCCATATGTCCCGGACATCAGTGGGCTCGGCGACGAGTTCACCGTTACGCCACACGCGATAACGCGGAATATCGCTGCGTATGTCGATGTCGTGTCCCAGATCGGGCAAGGCAGGACTGCCGGGTTCGGACATGGCCAGCAACGGACACGGCTTGGGATTGCGTTGGCAGAACCGCAGAAAATCCGTGGCCAGATCCGCCGGCAAAATCGCCAGATTGGCCTGGACGTAGCCCGGTGCAATATTGGCGGTCGGCCCAATCAAGCGACCGTGGCGTGCATCGAGACGGGCTCGATAAGCGGGATGAGAGTCAAAGGTAGGCATCATGGTTTCCCGCGGTTGGCCCTTGCGGACAAGGGCCAACCGCGCCATAAAGTGTAGGTTCAACGATTCATTCTCTGGCGCGATTACCTCACGCGCGCAACATATCCTCGATCGCCATGCCGATGGACAGAATGTGAGCGTCGGCGCCGTTGGAGCCCGCGACCATCAGGCCGACGGGCGCGCTGCCCTCGGGATGACACGGCACCGACAGCGCACAGCCATCGAGGAAGTTGATCAACGTCGGATTGCGCAGGATCACCCCGTTGGTGGCGTAGTAGACCTGATCGTTGGCGGTGACCTCGGCAATGGTCGGTGCGGTGATCGGCACGGTCGGCATGATCAGTGCATCGTAGCCGGCGATACGGTGATCGACCGCGGCCACCCAGGCTTCACGCGCGTCCAACAGGTCCAGATAATCCGCGGCGGACATCGCGTCGCCACGACGAATGCGGGAGACGACGCGTGGATCATAGCGGTCGCCCACGTGAGCAATCAGGTCGCGATGCCAGGCCCAAGCCTCGGCGGCCGTGAAACCGCCCTTGGCATTGATGGCCGCCAATTGAGCGAACTCCGGCACTTCGATTTCATCAACCAGGGCGCCGGCGGCCGACAGTTTGCTGATCGCAGCGGAGAACGCGGCGCTGACGCTGGCGTCCATGTCGTCCAATGCCAACGTCGTCGGCACGGCAAGACGCAAACCACGCAAGGCGGCGGCCTGCCACACCGGTTCGGTCGAGTCGATATCATCGCCGGCCAGGATCGCGTCCAACGTGGCACAGCACCGGACGCTGGGCGCCAACGGGCCGATGGAATCCAGGCTGGCCGCCAACGGCAGAACACCCGCCATGGACACGCGCCACGCACTGGGCTTGAACCCCGCGACGCCGCACAGCGCGGCAGGAATACGCACCGAGCCGCCGGTATCGGAGCCTATCGCTCCAAGTGCCATGCCATCGGTAACGGATACGCCTGCACCTGATGAGGACCCGCCCGGAATGCGGCCCTGGGCGCGATCCCAGGGGTTGCGCGGCGTACCGTAATGCGGGTTGATGCCCAGGCCCGAATAGGCGAACTCGACCATGTTGGTGCGGCCGATGATGATCGCGCCCGCGGCCAACAAGCGTTGAACGACCACGGCGTTTTCCTCGGCGGCAGGTGCATCCTGCAGCGCGACGGAGCCCGCCAGCGTGGTTTCGCCTGCGACATCGAACAGGTCTTTGATGGAAATCGGCAACCCGTCGATCGACGAACGCGCTAGCCCCGCGGCGCGCAACGCATCCGAGGCGCGCGCGGCGGCGCGGGCCTGTTCGGCATAGATCCGCGTGAATACGCGGGCGCCCTCGCCTGCCGGATCGGTGGCGCGCGCCAGTGCGGCTTCGGTCAACTCGACGGCACTGAGACGGCCTTGTTGCAGGGCGGCGGCGGTGTCATGCAAAGTGGAAAGCATAAAGTCCTCGTGGGACGCGCGGGCGCGCATCGATGATGGTGAAATGCCCGATGTTGCGACGACATCGAGACGGCGGTCGCCGCGTTACGCGACCTCCGGCAATACTTCTACATCATACCGATGCCGCAACGACCGTTGGCGACGCGGGTCGAACAACTCCATCATGAACGTGTTCGACGTGCGTATACCGCCGATGGCTCCAACCGTTCCGCAAGTCATGCCGGTGCCGTCGGGCAGATTCGCGCCGCCGGTGTAGCCCGCGATCAATTCCTGCGGGGTGCGCAACGTGTCGAGCGTGCCTTCCTGGTAGAGCGTCTCCGTGCCATTTTCGATGATGTGGGAACGGATCACGAGTTCATCCCAATACTCGGCCACATCGGCCAGGCGCCACGCCGTCGCGCCTACAGGTTTCGCGCAAACCTGCTTGGATAGCGCCACGCTGTGCGATTCGAGCTTGCGGTCGGTGTGATCGGAGGCGATGCTGACATAACACTCTCCGTCCACGGCAAACACAAAGGTTTCGATCTCACCTGACGATGCATCGCCGACGGCTTGGATACGCGCCGCCTGGGTCAATTGATTATCTGCGATGCGATAGTACAGCGGCACGCTGCTGGGACGCGGCACGCCGATCGCGGCCAGTTCTTCGATATGGTGTTCGATGGCGGCGCGATCGCGCCCTGCCCAACCGGCGACGACCAGATTGCGAATGTCGGCTTCAATCGTGCTGACGGTGTTGCCATCAGCGGATTCGACTTGGAATACAGCTTTCATTTGTTGCTCCGAGAAACCTCGGCATCCATGCGAGGCAGAAAAAAGAGGCAGCCGTCAGGCTGCGAAAACGCTCAGCGGAGCGGCATCAACCGAATACACGCGGCAGCCACAGCGCCAGATCGGGAAAAATGCTCAATAGCGCCAGCAGCAGGAACATGGCGGCCACGAACGGCAACGCACCGACGATGACGGCCGTCATGTTTCCGCTCTTGCGCAGGCTTTGCACGACGAACAGGTTCAATCCCACGGGCGGCGTGATCAACGCGGCTTCGACGAGCACAATAATGACGATGCCCAGCCAAATCGGGTCGTAGCCCAATGCGATCATGATGGGCGCCACGATGGGAATGGTGGTGATCATCATCGACAGCGTTTCCATGAAGCAGCCCAGCACCAGATAGAACAGGATCAGGATCAACAACATCCAACCGGACGACAGGCCCAGGCCGGTGATGGACTGGGTCAACGCATCGGTAATTCCCGTGGCCGACAAAATGAAATTCAGGAAACTCGCGGCGATCACGATCAACATGATCATGGCGGTCGAGCGCATCGTGCCTTCGATGGCCTCGCGCAACATCGTCAGGTTCAGTCGACCGGAGAACGCCGCCAGGATCAACGCGCCCAGCACGCCCAACGCCGCCGCCTCGGTAGGTGTCGCCAGGCCGGCGTAAATCGAGCCCACGACCAACAGAAAAATTCCCAACGGCGGCGCCAAATGCGTCAGGCTGACGAGACGTTGCCGCCATGTCGCCTGAATTTTGTGGCCGCCCCAATGCGGTTTTACGCAGCAAGCGATCACGACGGTCAGCATGAACAACGCCGCCAACCCAAGACCCGGAATAATCCCCGCCAGATACAGCTTCGGCACCGACGAGTTCGTCAGCACGCCATAGATCACCAGATTGATGGACGGCGGGATCAAGATGCCCAACGTGCCACCGGCAGCCAGGCTGCCGAGAAACAGCGGCTCGTGATAGCCGTACTTCTTGATCTGCGGCAGCGCCACAGTGCCGACCGTCGCGGCCGTTGCCACGCTGGAGCCGGACGTCGCGGAAAACAAGGTCGATGCGCCGATGTTGGCATGCATCAATCCGCCCGGCAGCCACGACAACCACAGACTCATCGCGCTATACATGCGTTCGGCAAATCCCGAACGCAGCAGAATCTCGCCGAGCATGATGAACAAGGGAATCGCGACCAACAGAAACTCGTTGTTCGTGCTCCACGAGACTTCGCCCATCGCGCGCGTGAGCGGCAACATCGAATACAGCGGGTCCAGAATCAGGCCCAGCACTCCCAACGCCGCGCCGACCGGAATCGAAATTCCGATGAGCACCAGCAATAATGTCAGCGCAGTGGTGATCATGCCTCACCTCCTTTCACCATGCGCTCGCCGGCGGCGGCTTCTTCGTCGGCCTCTTCTTGCGTCGAGCGCACGCCGCAGATGGCCTTGACCAATGCAAGGTCGCCCGTCACGAGCGCCAGCGAAGCACGCACCAGCATCAACGCCACGGTGATGCACATCCACACCATGCCCAGCCACCACAACCCCTGCGGAATCCATAGCGGCGTCGCCAACGGCGTATTCGCGGTGGAGTGGCTGTCCCATGACGTCTGCACGATTTCCAATGCGTAATACGTCAGATACGCCATGAAAACGCCCAGCGCGACCAACGCGATCCAATCCAACAAGGCCGACACGCGCACGGGGAAATACTGATACAGCACGTCCACTCGCACATTGGCGCGTTGCAATGTGGCAAACGCCAACGCCCACGTCGTGCTGATCGCGAACGCGTAGCTGGACAGCTCGTCCGCGCCGCCGGTCGTAAAGCCAATGAACTTGCGCGCGATGACGTCGAACGAGATCAACAACACGCTGGCCAGAATGAGTGCGCCGCCCGCCCAGACGGCGGCGCGTGAAAACGACTCTGCGCAGCGCAAAAGCTTGCCCAGTGTCCGGAAATGTTCAGATGAGGTCATGATAAATAGTTGCCTCCGTTATCGTGCGCACACGCCCCTGCGTCGTCACATCATGCACACGGCCTGGACTGCGATTACTCGATCAAAAAGCGCGGCGGTCACGCGCCATCGTTTCTGCGCGGCCCGGTCTGCAACACGATTGGTTGCGGCCAACCAGGCCGCCGCGATAGTGACGAGGTTCGGCATGACGGGCTCGCGCGCAGGCGCAAGATCGTCATGCCCCAAGCCTTACTTCTTGGCGACGACGCCTAGCTCCTTGCCGATGGTCGCGTTGAAATCCTCGACGCATTGCGCCGAGCAGCGTGCGGCCCATTTCGGCAACACGGCGTCATTGAGCACCGTTTTCAGCAACTCGCGATCCGCGTCTGTCGGCTCGACCAAGACCATCTTGCCCTTGACCGGATACGGGCACGCGTCAGCTCCCGTGTTGCAGTCATAGCCTTCTTGCGTCTGGCGCGCGGCGGCGTCCCAGATATCGTCGACCAGCTTGTCGATGTTGGTTTGCAGGAAAGTCTGCACCTTGGGATCGAGCTTGTCCCAGGCCTTTTGGTTGACCGCATGAATCTGCTGATTCCAGTTGATGGGCAAGGCGTACAAATGCGTGGACACCTCGTACCATTTCGCGGAATAGCCGGACAGCGAGCCCGTGATGGCGCAATCCACCACCTTGTTCTGCAACGCGGGAACGACTTCGCCGAACGCCATGGTGACGCTGGCGCCGCCCAGGGCTTGCACGAATTCCGCCGTCGTACGGCTGCTGGTGCGCACCTTTTTGCCTTTGATGTCGGCCAGACTCTTGATCTCGGCATTGCAGAACAACACCTGGCCGGGATAAGTCGATATGCCCAGCAGCTTGACGTTGGCGCCTTCGCCGTAGACCTTTGCATAGACCGGCGCAAAGGCATCGGTCACCGCACGGGCGGTTTTGACGTCGGGCGCCAGACCGGCAAGATCGATCGCCTCGTTGATCGGGTTGTCACTGGCGAAATACGCCAACGTGGCCGTACCGAATTCGATCACGCCTTGCGACATCAGGCGCAGCAGTTCCGGGCCTTTCAACCCCATTTCGTTAAAGCCCTTGATGTCCGCCGTCACCTGCCCTTTGGAGAGCTCAGGGATGGTTTTGGTCCAGAAGGGTTTCTCGTAATCGTTGTAGGCGGTCAGGTTGCTCAGGCCCCCGACCACTTTCAAATGGGTTTTGGGCAGGTCTTGAGCATGCGCGGCACTGGTCAGCAATAACGCGGCGATAGCGCCGGTGATCAAGGGCTTGTTCATAGAGGCTCTCCTTGCAGGCGGGATTCGATACGCGTCGGGCCCCACTACCCGATGACGCGCTGCGATAGGCAAAACGACGATCGCAGAATGTCTGGCGACAGCCTTGCCCTCGCACGCATTCCACCGGCTGGGCGACCCCCTGTCCAATCGTAAGTTGCGATGCGCAGACATAAATAATCTTTATGTCTGGCCTCCAGCCGGGTCGGCCAATCGCGCAAAGCCAATAACAACGCGGCTTTGTCGCCGGATGCTCGCCACACGCGGCAACGCGTGGCGCGCCTACGCCGCGCGTCTCGATCGTTCCGAGTCAGGGAAAGTCCTAGGCTCGCTAGGCCCCATGAGCCGCCCCGCCTTCAGCGGGCCTGCGGCAACGACGGGAGTGTTCCTTGCGCCGCCTGCTGCGCCAGCAAGGCAATCGTGTGCGCCACATGACTATCGGGCCCGTGTATCCAGGTCGCGGTGAACGCCAGATCGGGTAAGGGATCGGCCCGCACATCCAGGATGCGCAACTCGCCGCTGGCCAGCTCTTTGTCCAGGAACACCGGCGCGATGACACTGGTACCGATGCAATCCAGCGTCATGCGCACCACCATCGACAACGACGCGCTGCCATACATGCGCGGCGCCTGTACGCCGGCGCTTTTCAACATGTCGCGCACCATTTGATAAGGACGGCTGCTCGACGGATACGTAATCAGCGGCAGTGTGCCGATGCGCGCGAGCGTCAGTGGTTCGGGGCCCAACGCCAACCGAGGGCTTGCGACCCAGGCCAAAGGATAGGCACACAACGGCAGATTCTCGAATCGAGGTTGCAGAATCGGCCCCATCAAAAAGGCCAGATCGATCTGCCGCGATGTCAGGTGGCTATGTAGAACCGACGTGGTATCCACCTCTATCTGCAACACCAGCGCCGGGTAGGCCGCATGCACATGTTCGATCAGCAACGGCAACCAGGTCTGGACGATGGTCTCGGCCACGCCCAGACGCAGCGGCCCACGCATCACGTTACCTTCGCGCGCGGCCCGCAACATCTCGCTGCGCAACTGCAACATACGCTCGGCATGCGACAGCAACTCCTGCCCTTTGCCAGTCAAGGTCACGCCACGCGCGTCGCGCTCGAACAAGCGCACCCCCAGATCGGCCTCGAGCGAGGCGATTCGCTGGGAAACGGCCGGTTGCGTAGTGTTGAGCTTTTCGGCAGCCGCCCGAAAGCTACCCAGCGTCGACACCCAAAAGAAGGTTTCGATATTCCGTAGATCGATCATGGTCCGTTCATCATAGCCGGCCGATCCGTTTTGCGAGGATCAGCGTATTATGTGGCGTTTTACGCAGCCGGCCTCGTGCCGGCTTGCGTTTGCCGCGCGCAGCAACCAAGGAGACACTCATGCACCGGGACGCCACCGGATCCAGACCGGTCGGTTCGCCACCGCGACTCACGCCGCATGCACCATCGACCCGCCCCTTGGCTGGCATCGTGCTGTTGATTTTGTCGGCCTGGACGCTGTCGTGCCTGGACGCCAGCGGCAAATGGGTGATGGCGGCCGGTGTGCCGCTGTGGTTTCTATGCTGGGTGCGCTATGTCGTGCACTTGGTTCTGGTGCTGGGCCTCGTGCTCCCCAAACGCGGATTAAGCGTACTGCGCAGCACGCGCCCACGCGAACAGCTGATACGCGGCGGCGCCATGTTGTGCGCGACGGCGGCGTTCTTTACCACCTTGAGCTACATGCCGCAGGCCGAAGCCACGGCGATCAATTTCCTGGCGCCCCTGCTCGTCCTGGCCCTGGCGCCCTGGGTGCTGAAGGAACCGGCGCGCATGTCGCGCTGGGTGGCGGCAGCCGTGGCTTTCTGCGGCGTACTCATCATCGTCCGTCCTGGCGGCGGTCTGGACCCGCTCGGTGTCGTGTTCGGCCTGTTGACGGCCTGCTGTTTTACCGCGCAATTCATTGCGACACGCCGTATCGCAGGCGACGATCCCTACACGTCGCTGATCTGGAGCGGCGCGATCGGCGCAATTTTTCTTACCTTGATGCTGCCGCTGATTCTGCCGCCGGCGCTGCCGATATTACGCGAACTGAGCGTAGGCAATTGGCTGCTGCTGATTTCGACGGGGTTTTCCGGCGCGCTGGGCCATTTGCTGCAGATCGGGGCCTATCGCAATGCGGCGGCGTCGACGTTGGCGCCGTTCGTGTATCTGCAGATTGTCAGCGCGACCACTGTCGGCTGGCTGGCGTGGGGCCATTTCCCCGATGCACTGACGTGGCTCGGGATCACGATCGTCTGCGGCAGCGGCATCGTGGCGGGGTTGATCGAATGGCGACGCGGACGACCCGCGCCGCCGCAAACGCAGCGCGCCTGACGCCTCGGTCCGTCACGCGGGGACGACGCGCCCCGCCGACAACACCAATTGTTGACCGCAACGCGAGGCCAACTGCGCATCGTGCGTGACCAGGATCAGCGTTGTGCCCTGTTCGCGGTGCAAATCGAACATGAGATCGATCACCCGCTCACCCGTCGCCGCATCGAGGCTGCCGGTCGGCTCATCGGCGAACAACAGGTCCGGTTGCACCACAAAAGCGCGCGCCAACGACACGCGCTGCTGCTCGCCGCCGGACAGGGTCCGAGGATAATGATGCAGTCGCTCACCCAGCCCGACGCGCTGCAGCATCGCCTCGCCGGCCTCGCGGGCCGGCTGGCCCGCCAGCTCGAGCGGCAACATGACATTTTCCAAGGCCGTCAGGTTGGGCAGCAACTGAAAAGATTGAAAAACAAAGCCTACATGCCGGGCGCGCAATCGCGCGCGCCCGTCCTCGTCCAGGGAAAACAAGTCCTGCCCGGCCAGCCGTACTGTCCCGGCAGAGGGAACATCCAGGCCCGCCATCAGTCCCAATAGCGTAGATTTACCGGAACCGGAGCTGCCGGTGATCGCCAAGGCGCTGCCCGCGGCCACCGTAAAATCGATATTCTCCAGGATCGACAGCATACCGCCGGCATCCGCCACCCGCTTGCCCAGCCCTGACACTTCAATCGAGACCTTACTATCTATGCGCATGTTATTCCGTTTGTTTGTCCTGGCCGTGACTGCCTCGACCACGGCCTTTGCTCAGACCCCCGAGACGGCTGCGGGTTCCGCCACGCATACTTTGCTCGTGGTCGGTGACAGCTTGTCGGCCGAATACGGCCTGACACGCGGCTCGGGCTGGGTGGACTTGCTCGCCAAGCGAATGTCAGAACAATACCCTAACTATCAGGTCGCCAACGCCAGCATCAGCGGCGACACGACCAGCGGTGGAGTCACCCGCCTGCCGGCCCTGTTGACACGCTATCGCCCCGAGGTCGTCGTAATCGAACTGGGCTCGAATGATGCGCTGCGCGGCCTGTCGTTGCAAATGACCGAACAGAACCTGCGCCAGATGACGCAAAATGCGCGACAGGCTGGCGCTCAGGTGCTATTGGTCGGGATGCAGATCCCACCGAACTACGGTCGCGAATACGCTCAGCGCTTTGCCGACCTGTTCCCCACTGTCGCCAAGTCCGAAAACGCGCATCTGGCGCCGTTTTTGATGGACGGCATCGCCACCGATCGCGCGATGTTTCAGGCAGATGGCATTCACCCCAACGAGCAGGCGCAACCCGCCCTGCTCAATAACGTATGGGCCGCATTGCGGCCCATACTGGAAACAACCAAGACAGCGGCAAAGCAGCCTTAACCGACGGCCGACTCCGGATTATCCGCGCCCTGGATCGCCTCGGCGGCGGCGGGCAGAATCTGAACCTGGTACTGCTGGCGCAGCATTTTCAGGATCGCGGCGGCCTCGGCGTCGCCCCAGGCGGCATTGAGTTGACGGTCCAAGAGCTCGGCGCCGGCGGCCTCGACCTGGCCCGCCTCGACCTTGTCCAGGCGCACCACCACATAGTCGTTGCCGTCGGCCACTCCCGTATAAGCCGGCACAGGCTGGGAGGGCAAACGCATCGCGGCCTGCAAAATGGGCGCCGACAATTGTTGCGGCTGCTCGCGCGTTACGACAATGCTCGCACCAAAGCCCTCGGGCAGGCTGGCCGGGTCGGCGGCCCAGGTCTTGAGGGCCTCGTCACCCGCCTTGCGAGCGGCCTCGGCAGCACGCTCGTCGGTCAAGCGCGCGCGGATGGATTCGGTGACTTTTTCCAGCGGCGATACATGCTGAGGTTGAACCTCGGCGACACGCACGACGAGCAAGGTGTCGGAAGACAACTCGATCACGCCGGAATTGAGTTTTTCACGCAGGCCATCCGTCGAGAACAACGCCTCGCGCACGCGGGGATTGTCCAACAATGCGGCGTCTTTGCCGCCCGACGCGGGGTTCGGCCCGACGGCTTTGTCCGCCGGCAACAGGCCTTGGCGGCTGATCCCGCTGGCGCTGCGGATCTTCAGACCCAGCGCATCGGCCGCCGGTTGCAGACTATCGCGCTGATCGTAGACGATCTCGGTTAGTTTGGTCGCCATTTCGGCAAAGCGCGTCGCGGCAATCTGTTTACGGATCTCTGACACAATCTCGTCGTGCACCTCGGCCAACGGCTTGACGCTCGCGGGCTGAATGTCCGTGACCATGATCACGTGAAAGCCCGAGGGGCTCTCGACCACGCCGGAAACTTGGCCTTTGTTCAAGCTGAAAATGGTCTTGTTCAAGTCACCGGTCAACATGCCGGCCCCCATCCATCCGAGATCGCCGCCCTTTTGCGCAGAGCCCGCGTCTTGCGATTCGGCTTTGGCCAGATCGGCGAAGCCGTCCGGATTCGCCGTTGCTTGCTGCGCCAGCGTTTCGGCTTTGGCGCGCGCCGCTTGACGGTCTGCATCCGCCGCACCGGCGGGCACTTGGATCATGATGTGGCTGGCACGACGACGCTCGGGCTGACCGAAACGGTTCTTGTTCTGCTCGTAATAACCGGTGATGTCTTCGTCTTTGATCTGGATGTCCTGCGAGGCCGCGGCCTCGTCCAGCACCAAGTATTGAGCGCTGACCTGCTCGGGCACAGTCAATTGCTGTTGATTGGCGTCATACCAGGTTTTGATGTCTTCGGGAGACACAGAGACCTGTGTCCGGTAGTCAGCGGCGGCAAAGCGGCGCAGTTGCACGGTGCGTTCCTGGGTCAGCGCCGACTCGAGCGACGCCGTCACGGCCGCGGGCGTCATCGCGGATTCAGCCACCGGCTGCAACACGCGGCCGATCGCCAGATCGCGGCGCAGGCCGGCCTCGTACATCGTCGGCGTCAGGCCCTGGGCGGCCAACACCTGGCGATAACGCTCGGGCGAAAAGCGGCCTTCGTCCTGGACCTGCGGAATCGAGGCAATGGTATTGCGCAATGTACCGTCCGAAACCGAGAATCGGTTGTCCTGGGCAACCTGCGCCAGCAGACGCTGGTCGATCAATTGATTCAGCAGCTGCTCGCGCATCGCCGGCGTATCCACCAGGGCCGGGTCGTAGCGACTACCGAGCTGCTGGCGGAAATTTTCGAGTTGATTGCGATGCGCGTTGTCGAACTCACCGCGCGTGATGGGTTGTCCGGCCACCGTGGCCAGCTCGGGTTCACGGCTGATGAAACTGTCGTAGCCCTGGATACCGACCAGGAAAAACGACGGCACGATCAAAACCAGCAGAATGAACTGCATCCAGCGACGGTGACTGCGTATTAGTTCGAACATGGAATCCTTGTTTGCCCTTCACGGCGCCCGGTATACGGACCCCGCGCCGCAAAAAAACGCATCAAAACAGACCGCAATGCCCTTCTTTCGAACGGCATTATCTCGAGACACCAGTTTTGCCTCGGGATGGCCCGGCACAAATAAATACGCCACGCTTGCCACAGCGCGGCGGCGCTACCCTATCCGGGAAGGCTTCCCCTTGAACGGCCAAGCGGCCGATTTCGCCCCCTCAGCGCGCCGTCGGCTCGGCGCCCGGGAATGACGCACGTCGCCTCGAAGCGATCTGGGGCAAAAAAGGGCGAACCGATTCGCCCTTGCCACTGCCGACACCGTACTAGGTTAGCCGCCGGAGTTTACCACTGTCAGCCGGTTATCAGACAAGCCGCATAGCAGCATTTACCGAGGGAATTACGCAGATGAGCGTGTGCGCGAACTCTGCTAAAATCGCTGTTCTCTTTGGGGAGTAGCTTCCTTTCAGAATTCACTGAAAGAGGCTTGCGTCAACATTCTTGGCCCGTCGGCCATGGCGCAAGCGGCCTTTTGCGGCTTGGCGAGACCATAGATCCTTCACTCCCTGCCGGGCGTGTGAGCGATCTATGTTGTCCAAGCCCGGCAAATCAGGTCACCATGAACGCTTTTTCCACGCTTGTGATCGCCTTGGCGATGTCCACCGATGCTTTCGCCGCGGCGGTCAGCAAAGGCACTGCCCTACACAAACCCCGATTTCCAGAGGCGTTGCGCACCGGCATCATCTTCGGTGTCATCGAAGCCGTCACGCCGCTCATCGGCTGGGCGTTAGGGTCCGTCGCCGCCCAGTACGTCGAGGAATGGGATCACTGGATCGCGTTCACCATGCTCTGTATTCTGGGGCTGATGATGATTCGTAATGCCTTCAAGGACGAGGACGAAGAAGCCCCCCCGGTATCCCGCCATTCGTTCTGGCTGTTGGCTGCCACCGGTTTTGCGACCAGCATCGACGCCATGGCCGTCGGCGTCAGTCTGGCCTTCATCGACAACAACATTCTGGTCACCGCCCTGGCGATCGGCCTGGCCACGACCTTGATGGTGACGATCGGCGTCATGGTGGGACGCATGCTGGGCAGCGTGGCAGGCAAGTGGGCCGAAGTCCTGGGCGGCCTCGCGTTGATGGGCATCGGCTCCACGATTCTTTACGAGCACCTCAGCGCCGCGGTGGCCTGATTCATGCTTTAAGCGACGCTCGACGGGCTTACGCCGAAAAAAGCGTTCAGGCATAGGATCCATGCCGCGCCCGTGATCGTGTACATGGGTGTGGCGCAGCCCTCCGGCGCGCGGCGCGGCTCATCCCCGGCGGGCCGCCTCCAATGTCGCAATATCGATTTTCTGCATCGTCATCATGGCGTTGAATACGCGCTTTGCGACCGCCGGGTCCGGGTCGCAGACGCCTTCGAGCAGAATGCGGGGGCTGATCTGCCACGACACACCCCAGCGATCTTTGCACCAGCCGCAGTCGCTCTCCTGGCCGCCGTTGCCTACGATGGCGTTCCACAAACGATCGGTTTCTTCCTGATCTTCGGTCGAAATCTGAAACGAAAACGCCTCGTTGTGCTTGAAAGCCGGGCCGCCATTGAGGCCGACGCACGGAATCCCGGCGACGGTGAATTGCACGGTCAGGACGTCGCCCTGCTTGCCCTCGGGATAATCGCCCGGCGCACGCATAATGTCCCCCACCGCGCTATCCGGAAACGTGTCGGCGTAAAAATTCGCGGCGTCCAGCGCATCGCGGTCATACCATAAACAGATCGTATTCTTGCTGGCCATTTGTGCGTCTCCTGAAGGTTGGGCGCGGACATCTGCCAACATAAAATAACGCCGATCCGCCGCGTCGCGAAACCCTGCCGCGGTTACGCGCAACCAATGCTCACAAATTGGCGCAGACGCAGAGGCTGCGCAGTCAGAAAACGATCGCGTCGCGCAGGTTGGCCCCGCTGGCGAGTTCGTCAAAGCCCTCGTTGATCTGATCCAGCGTGAAGGTCTTGCCCATCATTTTGTCCACCGGCAAACGGCCGGCCTTGTACAAATCGATATAGCGCCCGATATCGATTGCAGGAACGCCCGAGCCCAGGTAACTGCCCCGGATATCGCGTTCCTCGCCCACCATCTGCGACAGCGACAGCGGAAAACTCAGTTTGGAATTCGGCAGGCCGGACGTAATGGTCGCGCCGCCACGACGGGTCAGCTTATAGGCCGTGTCGAATGCCGGGACCGCGCCCGCCATATCCAGACCGTAGTCCACGCGGCCGCCGGCCAGATCATAGAGATCATCATCTTTTTGGACTTGTTTGGGATTCACGGTATGCGTCGCGCCCAAGGTACGCGCCAGCGCCAGTTTTTCATCCGACAGGTCGACGGCCACGACGCGACGCGCGCCGGCGGCGACAGCGGCGAGCAACGCGCTCAGGCCCACACCTCCCAGACCGACAATTGCCACATCGTCACCCGCTTTGATGCGGGCGCGATTCAATACCGCGCCCGCGCCAGTCAGGACCGCGCAACCGAACAACACGGCCTCGCGATGAGACAGCTCGACATGGACCTTGACACACGAACGGCGCGACACGACGGCATATTCCGCAAAGCACGACACGCCGATGTGGTGATTGAGATACTCATCGCCCACATGCAGTCGGCGCGCTCCGCTCAACAACGTACCCTGCGTATTCGCGGCGGCACCCGGCTCGCAGAGCGCGGGTCGGCCTTCCTGGCATGGATGGCAGCAACCGCAACTGGGCACAAACACCATGACAACATGATCGCCGACGTCGAGGTCCGATACGCCCGCGCCGACTTCGACGACCTCGCCCGATGACTCGTGCCCCAGCACCATGGGCAGGCCTCGCGGGCGATCGCCATTGATCACCGATAAATCCGAATGACAAAGCCCCGCTGCGTGAACACGCACCAAGACCTCGCCGAATCCGGGAGGATCGAGTTCGACGTCAGTAATTTGCAGGGGCCGGCTGTCTGCATAGGGCGCGGGTAATCCCATTTGACGTAAAACCGCGGCTTTTACTTTCATCGAACCCCCTCCGGCAAGCCCGGCCCTCGAACCCGACGCGAATGTCACGTCAGATCGGACCGGCCAACGACAATCGATGCGTCAGATTGTACGGCCGCCATCGACCGGAAACTCGACACCGGTGATGAACTCGGCGGCATCGCTGGCCAGGTACACGGCGGCCGCAGCCACATCCGAGGGCTGACAAAAGCGCCCCAACGGAATGGTCGATGAGAATTTCGCACGGTTTTCAGGCGTGTCGGGCATGCCCATGAACAGCTCGAACATCCCGGTCACTCCCATCACCGGACAGATGGCATTGACGCGGATATTGTCGGGCCCCAACTCAACGGCCATGGACTTGGACAGCACGTTCACCGCGCCTTTGGAGGCGTTGTACCAGCTCAGGCCTGGGCGCGGCCGAATGCCCGCGGTGGAGCCGATATTCAGGATCACGCCGCGTTTTTGCTGGCGCATGTGCGGGATGACCGCCTGCGACATGTGATAGATCGACTTCACATTGATCGCGAACATGCGGTCGAACAGTTCCTCCTCGACGTCCAGCATCGGTTGATTCTTGTGAGTGATCGCGGCGTTGTTGACCACGATGTCCAGTCCGCCGAACGCGTCCAGCGTATGCCTGACCACGGCATCGATATCCGCACGACTGGACACATCCGCCTGCAACGACAAGGCGACGCTGCCGATCTCCGCCGCCACGCGGTCGGCCGC
>Ga0182745_1002402_pt1 | contig 16799 bp, 17 predicted proteins | sample eDN3rd30CKraftBY_FD_128523 | JGI IMG/M metagenome (GOLD analysis project Ga0182745, IMG submission 128523) | Enriched backyard soil microbial communities from Emeryville, California, USA - eDNA 3rd pass 30_C Kraft BY (version 2) (version 2) | ecosystem: Environmental > Terrestrial > Soil >...
GAAACAGGCGCGGCCACAGCGCCGTGAAGGCCACGAGCGTCGCGAAGGCCGTCGTCGTATGGCCGGACGGGAAACTCGCATAAGCCGAGTTCCATCCGAACGGCGCATAAAGATAGATATCCGCCCCACCCTCGACGAAAGGGCGGCTGCGGCCGATCAGATGCTTGACGACCGCGACCGCCAGTCCGGGCACGCCCACCGCCAGGAAGATGAACCCCACCCGCGCCGCCGCAGCGGCAAGCACCTGCCGTGCGCCACCCACCCCGGGCCTCCAGGCTTGAAGTCCGACGAGAACCAGCCAGACGGCAGCGGCCGGAATCAGAACCCAGCCGGATTTGCCGAACTCGCTGACCCATGCGGCTGCCACGATCAAGCCGGGAGGCAGGTCCCGTGCCCGGCTGACGGACCAGAAATCGAAATAAACCGTCACGATCACGATCAGCGCGAGCGTCAACAGGCCGCCGGCGAACAGACGTCGCGCCTCACGCCATGCGGGCCGCACCAGCGGACGACGCGCGGGACGGAAGGCCGTGACGAGGCCGGCCCTGAGCGCCAGCGCAAGCCGCGCACCAAAGGCCAGCGGGTTTTCCGGAACGGCTGCCGGCGGAATCATTGGATCAAGGTGTCGTCGTGGTTCGGATCGGTCCACATCGGTCTAGCATGATCCGCCTGCAACCCAACCCGCACCCGCTGTCTTTCGGAGAAATGCCGCAGCTTTGCGAAGCCCAACGGCACGGAGCATCCGGTTGCAATCAGAGCCAGAGCAACGGGACCGGACCGGCGATCCGGGCCGGTGCCCTAGAATTCCGGGGCTCGCACAAGCTGGCCCGGGATCATGCCGCGCGAGGACGGGCAGGCACAGGACCGACCGTCGGAATATTGCGGGCCGCAATCCCGATTTCCACCCGTATAACGGCTGGCCTCCGGAGAAATGCGGCATACGGTCACCATTCGCGGACGGTAACCCCGTCCGCCATATCCACCGCGCCCGCCATACTGGCCGACAACGACGCCCGGAATAGGCCCATAGGAGGACGGGCAGGAGCAGGAGCCATCCGGCCCGACCCGCCGGGCATTGCAGTCCCGGTTGCCCCCGGTATAGCGGGCCCCCTCCGGGGACACGCGGCAGATCAGGTCTCCACCGCCGAACTGGGCCAAAAGGACGCTCCCATCCTGCGCGGCGGCAGGCGCGCCCATCATCACCGTCACCAGTACTGCCAGAACTCGCCAAAGGGACATCGGATTCTCCTGCGACATCGTGTCAATGATATCGCAGCCAAACGGAAACGCCAGCCGGGCGAAAGCCACAGGGAGATCCTCAAGATGAGTTCAAAAGGAACGGCGGGAATGCTAAACGAAGCGCCTGACGGCCCCGTAGCTCAGCTGGATAGAGCAACAGCCTTCTAAGCTGTGGGTCAGAGGTTCGAATCCTCTCGGGGTCGCCAGAAACTCGAGGCTCAGTCTATAGTGGAGTGCCGCACAGGCGTCCGGGCGCTTGCCTTGCCAACCGCCAGGCTGGCTTTCCTGTCAAATCGCCGCCTCGGCCACGGCACCCGCGAGCATGCAGACGACAGCCCATACCCTGCCCTACACTCCGCCCCAGACCTCCGTGGCGACCTCGACCACCCGCTCCAGCTTGCGGCGCTGGTCATCCTCGCTGATCTGATTGCCTTTCTGGTTGCTGGAGAAGCCGCATTGCGGGCTGATCGCCAGTTGCTCCAGCGGCACGAAGCGCGCCGCCTCATCGATTCGGCGCTTGAGATCGTCCTTGGATTCCAGCTCCGGAAATTTCGAGCTGACCAGACCCAGCACGACAATCTTGCCCTTCGGCACGAAACGCAGCGGCTTGAAGTCACCGGCGCGGTCGGTGTCCCATTCGAGGAGATAGCCGTCGATATCCATCTCGTTGAACAGCACTTCGGCCACGGGATCGTAGCCGCCTTCCGCAACCCACATGCTGCCGCTGTTGCCGCGACAGACATGCATATAGATTGTCATGTCCCGCGGGCGCTTGGCGATGGAGGCGTTGATCAGCTTCGCATAGGTCCGCGCGACCTGGTCGGGCTCCTCCTTCAGGAAGCTGCGGACATCGTCCCGCAGCTTGTCGTCGCAGAGATAGGCCCAGTTGGTGTCGTCGATCTGAAGCAGCTCGCAGCCGGTCGCGGCCACGGCTTCGATTTCCTCCTGATAGATGCGGGCGACATCGTCGTAAAAATCCTGCATCTGCGGATAGGCTTCGCGGCTGACGCCCTCACGGCCGGCGCGGAAATGCAGCATCGTCGGCGACGGGATCGAAAGTTTGGGCGTCATGCCCGGCGCGACCATCTTCTTCAGCGCCATGAAATGGTCGATGAAGATGCCGTCCTTCAGCTCCAGCTTTCCATCCACATAAAAGCCCGGAGGCGTATGCTCGAACTCGCCTTCTTTGCTTTGAAACTTGACGGAAAGGGTAGATGGCCGGGTGCTGACATTATGGATGGCCGTGAGGAAGTCGCCACTCCAGCTATCGCGGCGGAATTCGCCGTCCGTGATTGTCTTGAGCCCAACATCCTGCTGGAGCTTTACAATCTCACGGATAGTCCGATCCTCGACGGCGGCCAGTTCCTCGGGAGAAATCCGGCCGGCCTTGAAATCGGTGCGCACCGTCTTCAGTTCGGCGGGCCGCAGAAAACTTCCGACATGGTCCGCCCGAAACACCTTCTTCGCCATTTCCGCCCTCCGCATCCGCGTTGTTATGTCATGTTGGCTGATTCAGTGTGTCCGAACCAGCCAGCTCACCCATGACCTTGAGAAGACGCCATGCCTTGATCGGTCGGCGGGCGTCCCCGCACCACCCTTTACGACACTCGCACGTCCACCGTCGCGACGCCCTCGACATGGCAGCGCATGACATCGTCCGGAACGACCGGAGAAACACCCTCGCAGGTCCCAGTCATGATGATGTCACCGGGATAAAGCGTATAGACCGACGCGGCCCATGCGATCTGCTTCGGCAGATCCATGATGAAATGTTCGGTATTGGATTCCTGCTTGGTGACTCCGTTGACCTGGAGGCTGAGATCCAGCTTGCCGGGATCGGCAATCTCGTCCGCAGTCACGAGCCAGGGTCCGAGCACGGCGTAGGTATCCGGGGACTTCCGGTAACTGCGATCTTCCGGACCGCGCAGAACCATGTCCAGCGCCACGGCATAGCCGGCGACGCAGGACAACGCATCCGCCTCGGAAATCCCGTAGACCTTGCGGCCGATCACCACCCCAAGCTCGATCTCGTGATCGGTGCGGCGGTCGGGATGATTGATCTTCACCCCGTGACTGGTGCCGACCAGCGCGCTGGTCGCCTTCAGGAACAGGCCCTGTTCGCGGATGCTGCCCTGATAGCGATGGGTAAAGACATCGCGCTGGGCCTCGGCCTCCTCCACATGCTTGAGATAGTTCACCGGCACGCCGATGATCTTGCCCGGATTGGCCACCGGGCTGAGGAATTCGACGCTTGCAACGTCGTGAACTGTCGCGGAACCGGCGACCTTGCCGATTTCGGCGCGGACAGCGTCCAGATGAGCGATGAGAAGATCGCCGTGTTCTGCCGGATAGCGCGGGGCCGGAAGAATGCGCAGAGCCGCGCTGACGTCTTTCACCTTGTCTCCCTCGACAAGGCCCAGTCTGTTATCGTTGAACCAGCAGATCTTCATGACAGTTCCTTCGGAGGCGGCCGCAACAGCGCTCCCGCCGCAATTCGGGCCTTCGTTTATGGGGATATGTCCGTGCCGTCAATTTCTGCGGCCACCAGCTGGCGCGCGGCGGGCAGCTCTTCCGATGGATACCCGGCCTTAAGAGTTTGGCGGGAGGATTTCGCGGAATTCGAGCGGGCCGGCGAAGATCATGTCTGACACAACCTCCGGTCCGTCCGGACATTCCGACACGACGGGTCCGGACACGCCAAAGCACGTTCCCGTCTGCTATGTCATCGACGAGGAACCCAGCATCCGCCATTTCCTCTCGCTGATTCTGCACGGCAGCGGGATCGACTCAGAGGAATTCGGCACGGACGAGCCGTTTCTGGCGGCCCTGCGCAGGCGGCATCCCGCCCTGGTCTTCCTGAACGTCAGCCTCGATTCCGCCGACGCCGTGAAATCCATCGTCGCCCTGAAGCACCAGAAGTTCGAAGGTCCGGTCCAACTGATGAGCAACCGTGGCGGCGCGGTGCTGGAGCATGTGCGCGGCATCGGGGAACAGCACGGCCTGCGGATGCTGCCTCCCCTGAAGAAGCCGTTCGACACCCAGACCATCGCCACGATCGTCCAGGAGCTGAGTCTGGGAGACGCTTCCCCCATCGCGGCCCGGATCGGCCTGGATGAAGCCCTCTCCAATGGCTGGATCGAATTCTGGTATCAGCCGCGGATCGCCTTGAGACAACGGCAGCTTGCCGGCCTCGAAGCCTTCGCGCGGGCCCGCCACCCAACCTACGGCGTGCTTTCGCCGGAGGCGTTCCTGCCAGGGGCCCGCGACGCGGATCTGGTCAATCTCGCAAGCCTCGCGGTCAAGCGGGCCCTGCGGCTCTCGGCTTCGCTCGTGCAGATGGCCATCAGCGCCCGCATGACCGTCAACGTGACTCTGGAGGTGCTGCAAAAGCTCCCGATTCCCGAATTGATGCGGGAGCATAACGCGACGGGCAAGCGTGGCAGCCTGACATTCGACATCACCGAGGATGAGATGATGGCGGACATTCAGCATGCCAAGGCCGTCGCGCGCGACATGAAGCAGCATCAGATCGACATCGCCATCGACGATTTCGGGCGGTCGCTGAGCTACCTCGCCGGCATGAAGGATCTGCCGTTCGCGGAACTCAAGCTCGCAGCCAATTATGTTGCCGACTGCGGGACGGACAAGGTGAACGCCCCCCTGTGCAAGACGATGATCGATCTTGCCCACGACTCCGGCGGCAAGGCCGGGGCCATCGGAGTCGAGAAGGCGGCGGATGCCCTCGCGCTGGTCAGCATGGGCTGCGATATCGGACAGGGACACCTGCTCGGGCGCCCCATGCCGGAGGAACGGCTGATCTCACTGCTGCGCCAGCGGGCGGAAAACCAGACCCGCCAGGCTCGGACCGCCAACGCAGAAAGCTGATATTGTCATGTATCTGTCTGCGCGATATCATCGCTCCCATAATCACGCGGACACCGCGGAACATTCAGGGAGGCGATGAACCATGACACGGCCCATGATCCGGCACCTCGCCGTATTCACCCGGGACCCTGACAAGGTCGCGGAATTCTACATGAAGGTCTTCGAGATGGACCTTCTCCACAAGGCCGAACCCACCGCGACGGAAGGCAAGGCTTATTTCCTCAGCGACGGCCACCTCACTCTCGCGATCCTGCCGCAGCGGCTGGAGGGAGAAGTGACCGGCGGCCTGAACCACTTCGGCTTCAAGGTGGACAGCACCGCGGAGATCGGCGAACGCATTGTCGCGGCCGGCGTGGAGGAACCCAAGAAACGCCCGTCGACACGGCCTTATGCGGAACATCGCGGATGCGACCCGGAAGGCAATCTCTTCGACATTTCCGAACACGGCTATGCCCGCTCGGAAACCGAGGGAGACCGGCAGAAGCAAAAGACAATGGAGCCGGCCTGACGCCGCAGCGCCGTTGACCCGACGCTTCTTCACGGCCGCCGGGACGCGCATGCGAGCGCGTATGGCCGGACGGCCTCCTGCCCAGCCTGTCCTGGAGACAACCATGTTCGGATTTCACGCCGCATCGCGCGCCGCCGCATGCGCCCTGTTTGCCCTCGCCGCATCAACGGCCCCTCTCGCCGCCCAAACCTTCCCCGACAAGGAAATCAGGATCTATTGCGGCTTTGCGCCCGGCGGCGGCGCCGATGTTTTCGTCCGCTTCCTCGCCGAGAAGCTGCGCCCGCTGGCCGGCAAGCCCGTGCTGGTGGAGAATAAAACCGGCGCCGGCGGCAATCTCGCGGTCGAGGCCGCGAGCCATGCCAAGCCGGATGGTCACACCATCGTCGTCTCGTCCGGCGGACCTGTGTCCTATAACGTCCATCTCTACAAGCGGCTGGGCTACGACCCGATCAAGGACCTCACCCCGGTCAGCACCGTCGTGTCCTTTCCTTTCGTGCTGGTGGTCGATGCCAACAAGCCGGTCCGCACGGTCGCGGAACTGGTCGCCTATATGAAGGCCAAGGACAAGCCCGGCAGCTATGGCGCGGTGGGCGGCACCCCGATCGTTCTGAGCGAGATGTTCAAGTATCGCGCCAAGTTCGATGCCGTGCAGGTGATCTATCGCACGGCGGTGGCCTCCATGAACGACCTTACCTCCGGCAGCGTCGATTTCATGTTCATGGACCCGACCACCGCCCTCGCCCAGGTGAAGGAGGGCCGCCTGCGGGCGCTCGCCGTGAGCACGCCCGAACGGGCGCCGACCGCGCCGGACCTGCCGACCATGCTTGAGCTGGGCTATGAGGGCGTCGATCGCATGTCGTGGTTCGCGGCGCTGCTGCCGGCCGGAACGCCGCAGCCGATCGTGAATCAATGGAACGCCTGGATGGTCCAGATCCTGTCCAGCGACGACGCCAAGACATTTTTCCACAACGCGGGCGCGGAGACGTTTCCCGGCACCCCGCAGGCTTTGACCAAGCTGCAACAGGACGAGATCGACAAGTGGGCCGCGCTGGTGAAGCTCGCCAATATGGAAGCACAATAACGGCAGCCCGGCCCGGCATGCCTCTTGGCCGGGTGCAGCTTTTGGTCCGGCACACCCGGCTTCCGGCGGCTTTCGCTGCCCGGACTGCGTGACAGCATGCCGGCGGCGGGCTGGGAGGGCTTATCCCCTCCAGCCGCCAGCCGGCCGGAGCACGCGACCGCAATACAGACACAACCCCGCCCGCATACGGGCACGCCGGCTGCCGCAAAACGATGTCTCGGGCAAAGGGGGGCGGGTGGATTAAGGAGCGCTCTGAAACCAATCCCAGAACCTGACCCAGCGAGGTTGGATCAGACCTGTCGACACTCTTTCTGCTCGAGCATGACCTCGTCCGAAAATCGACTTCCACTTTTCGGGATCATGCTCCAGCCATCCCGGATGGGCTTGTCTCAGTGGGTCCAGGCGCCGCGGCGGGTGAAGGCGAAATTGTCGGCATAAGCCATCGTTCGCCGCGTCGGCTGCTTCTCGTTCTGCACGCGATAGGGGATGCCGTGACGCTCGCAATAAGCGATAGCCTCTTCCTTGCTGTCGAAGCGCAGCCGGATCTGCGAGCGCATATCGCCCGACGATGTCCAGCCCATCAGCGGCTCGACCTCGCGCGGCTGCTCGGGATCGTAGTCCAGCGCCCAGATCTTGGTCCGCGCCGTACCGGACTGCATGGCATTCTTCGCGGGTTTGTAGATTCGCGCCGTCATTTCGTCCTCGTTTGCCCGTCGACCGGATACCTTGGCCGCCAACACATGAGCCACCCTGCGGCGCTGGTCGGGGCAGCAGGATTCGAACCTGCGACCTGAAGTACCCAAAACTTCCGCGCTACCAGACTGCGCCATACCCCGAACCGGGCCGCAACCGACGAACATCCCACAGACTGCGAGATATCATCCGGAAGCTGGGCTTCCGATACACCCTTCGGGATAGACCAGCAAGCACGGCCCGCCCCCGGCCAGCCAGGCCGCGCGGCTCGTCATACCGCCGCCGCCGCATTCCGCGGTGTGGACAGGCACCGGAGCAAAACCGCCAATCCGGCGCTTTCCTACGGGGTTCCGCAGCCGAGGCTGCAATGCCGGCCACCACGCCACATCCAGCAACCGGACCTCCATAAGCGGCCCTTCATGAGCGATCCTGTATGAGCGGTTTGCCCGCCCGCACTCCTCCCGCCGGCAGTGCCCGCGTCAGGCATAGCTACCGGTATGACGGCGACGGCGAAGCGGGTCACGCAGGGCGGACACCTCATGCACCGGCACAGGCAGGCGCCTTCGCTGCGCCTCTCGCGCAGAAGTAAAATTACCCCAGGGTGGCTGGATCGCAGACGCCGTCGATTGCGGCCGCGACAACGATCCGGTTCAGTCCGGCCGGCTGCTGGCCGGCGGCGATGTCCCTACCGCCAGACCACACGCACGACGTCATGCTCACCGGGGTCTGCCCACCATGTCACGCTGGGTGCGCCATTGGAGAACCCGGCTCACCTGCCGCGAAAAATCCGGTGGGCAACCGAGTCACCGGGCGCGATACCGAGCTTGCGGGCCGTACCCGCCACGACTTCCAGCACGGCCCGGACCGGCCCGCCGGATGGCACCATCCGCTCGGACAGAGGCTCGGTATTCTCGGCAATCCGCAGGATACGCCCGTCTGCCCGGATGAAAATCATATCGAGCGAGATATAGGTATTCTTCATCCAGAAGCTCACGGGCTGCTCCTGCACGAAGTCGAACAGCATACCCTGACCTTCGGGCAGGCTTTTGCGATACATCAGACCTCGCGCCCGCTGCTCGTCCGTCGCCGCCATTTCCACGGTGAAAGCATGCACGCCGTTCCGGGAGATGACTTCGAGCGGCTCGAGCGCTGCGCGTTGGGCAGCCTCGCTCCCTGCTTGCTGCGCATGTGCGGAAGAGAGCAAAGGACCGGTATTCAAGGCCAGAGCCAGCAGGACGGCATAAGCCGGCCTCATCGCCCACCCTGCCAGGAGGCCGCCGCCGGGGTGCGGCACCCGCCAGCCAGTCCCGCCCAAGGCGGCGCCACCACCGCCCTCTTTCCGAAGGGCCCTCAGTGGGACGACGGGCCGCTCGGACCCGTCTCGGGGTGGACTTCCGCAGCCATCATCCCCTTCTCGCCCGGCCCGAAGCGAACCAGGAGATACTGTCCGGGTCGCAGCTCGGCGAAGCCGAACCGCCGCAGCGTTTCCATATGAACAAAAATATCCGGCGTTCCCTCGCCCTGAGTGAGGAAGCCGAAACCACGAAGACGATTGAACCATTTGACCTGCGCCCGCACCAGACCGCTCGTCGGCACCACATTCACATGGGTCCGTGACGGCATTTGGGCAGGATGAATGGCGGTGGACTCGTCCATCGACAGAATACGGAAAGCCTGAAGACCGCGGCCGCGATGCACGGCCTGGCACACGATGCGCGCGCCTTCATAAGCTGTCTGATACCCGTCCCCGCGCAAGCAGGTGACATGGATCAGCACGTCGGCCATGCCGTTATCAGGAACGATGAAGCCATATCCTTTGGAAACGTCGAACCACTTGATGACGCCGGCGATCTCGATCACGCTCGCGCCAGCATCCTCGATGCGGTCCAGCCCGCTTCCCGGCGTAGGGGACGATGCGAAAACCCTGGTTCTGAATCCATCCGACGTCATAACGCCGCACACGCCCCTGAAAAAACGCCTCTTGAGGACGTTTCGCCGAATCTCTTGCCTCGCGAACAGGATACCATCCGCGCACAGGGGCGAAAGGCAAAAAACGATTTTCCTCACGTCCGGGACGGGTTGTGAACATCTTGCACAGCGTTTCAGATCCGAAATGTCTCGAATCCGGAATGTCTCAGACCTCTGTCAGCGGTCCCAATACGGAGCCGATATCCTGCCGGATGACGAGAGCGGCAAGATCATCGAATTCCGTCGGCTCCCGATTGACGATGACGAGAGAAGCGCCGCTTCGCAGGGCGATCAGCGGAAAGCCCGCTGCGGGCCAGACCACGAGCGAAGAGCCGAGCACGATAAAAAGGTCGCTTGCACGCGCCAGGTCTTCCGCTTTTTGCATCGCATCCTCGGGCATCGACTGGCCGAATGCGATGGTCGCCGTCTTGATGAAGCCGCCGCAAGCAGGACAGTCCGGCGCATAGCCCTCAGACTCGAATCTTTCCTCCACCCATGGGATTTCATACCGCTTGCTGCATGAAAGGCAGCACGCATAGCTCGTGTTGCCATGCAACTCCACGACATGCGCGGCATCGACACCGGATGCCTGGTGAAGGTTGTCGATATTCTGGGTAATGATGCCAGGCACCTTGCCGCTTCGATACCATGCCGCCAGCGTGCCATGGCCACGTCCGGGCCTCACATCGCCGAACTCCTCCCGCATGCGGAAGCGGCGGCGCCAGGTCTCGTCCCGGGCCTCCTGGCTGGTCAGAAATTCCTGAAACGGGATCGGCTGGTTGCGGGTCCAGTATCCACCGGGCGAGCGGAAGTCCGGAATACCGCATTCCGTGGAGATGCCGGCGCCCGTGAACGGGACGATCCGCTCCGCCGCCTCCACAAAGGCGCGAAGGCGTGCAATGCCTGTCTCCAGATCGGGCGCGATCATGTAATGTCTCCGCTGGCCGAAAGGACGAGGTGCTTCCCATGCGTTATCTACACACGATGCTGCGCGTTCGCGACCTGGACGCCGCGCTCGATTTCTACTGCGCCAAGCTGGGTCTGGTTGAGACCCGGCGCATCGACAGCGAAAAGGGTCGCTTCACCCTGGTTTTCCTCGCCGCGCCGGACGACCGCGAGCTGGTGGCCCAGAGCGAGGGCAAGGGCCGCCAGGCCCCCACCGTGGAATTGACCTATAACTGGGATCAGGAAGACTACGGAGAGGCGCGCCACTTCGGCCATCTGGCCTATGAGGTGGACGATATCTACGCCGTCTGCGAGCGGCTTCAGAAGGCCGGCGTGACCATCAACCGCCCGCCACGGGACGGCCAGATGGCCTTTATCCGCTCGCCGGACCGCCATTCGGTCGAACTGTTGCAGAAGGGCGCGGCAAAGCCCCCCACCGAACCGTGGATTTCCATGCCGAATGTCGGCCATTGGTGAGACGGCCCGCACTTCTCGGATCGTCAAAAATTTGGGCGCGACTTGCTTGCCGCGCACGGCGAAGCCCTTTATACGTCCCCTCGCCGCGCCCTTCGTCTAGCGGTCTAGGACGCCGCCCTTTCACGGCGGAAACACGGGTTCGATTCCCGTAGGGCGCGCCAGCAAAATCAATGACTTAGCTGACGCCGCGCATTTTTAATCAAATATTTATCGGATAACGACCGCCATCCTCCGCGCATCGATATGCACGGGTTGCAAACTCTCGACTCGCTGATTCTTCGCGGCCCGCGATGCAGCGCGCCCCGTCAGAGCAATGGATATTGCTGCGAGCCGTGCATCGGGAAGGCTCGGGAAAGCGCTCGGATGCATCAGTACGAGCGGCGAAAGGACCCGAGCCTATAGGCGGCTCAGATCAGCCGACACCTTGCCATGGCTGCCGAGGAGCTCCGCCATGGCCGAGTGCGCTGGCCGTCTGCGCTTCCCTCGCTTCTTCCGGCACCGGTCAGGTCGACAGCTTTACCGCTGTGGGCTGCGGCTGCATGTTTCGCAAGCTCGGCAAAAACACCGCCGCAAGACCGATCAATGGGAGGAACGAGCAGGCTTTATACACGAATTCGATGCCGCGGATGTCCGCCAGCACGCCCAGCCCCGCTGCGGCTATGCCTCCAATGCCAAAGGAAAAGCCGAAGAAAATGCCTGCGATCATTCCCACCCGGTGCGGCACCAACTCCTGTGCGAAGACAACGATCACCGGGAACGCGGATGCCCCAACAATACCGATTATGAATGTGAGCAGCAGCGTCCATTCGAGATTGGCGTAAGGCAGCGCCAGCGTGAACGGAAGAATCCCAAGGATCGACACCCAGATCACGGTTTTTGCACCAATGCGATCCGCAATGGCTCCGCCGAACACCGTACCTAGCGCCACTGCGCCGAGATACACAAAAAGCATCAGTTGCGCCTGCTGGATCGTCACGCCGAAACGCTGCATCGCATAGAAGCTGTAATAGCTCGTGAAACTGGCCGTATAGCTATATTTCGCGAAAACGAGCAGCCCCAGAAGACCCAGTGCGAACAGCACCCGCTTCCGCGGGAGGTGCGCTATCCTGTCGGCAGCCGCCCGCGACTTCGGAGCGCTCACATGTCTCTGATACCAGGCGCCAACGCGGTGGAGCACAACCATCCCAAGAAGTGCCGCCACGCTGAACCATGCCACGCTCGTCTGCTTACCGGGCACGACGACAAAAGCCGCGAGCAAGGGCCCCATGGCGCTCCCGAAATTTCCGCCGACCTGAAATACTGACTGAGCCAGCCCGTAGCGGCCGCCAGATGCTGTGCGCACAACCCGCGAGGCTTCAGGATGAAAAATGGCAGAGCCGATGCCAATCAGTGACGCACCCAGAAGCAGGAAGCCATAGGAGCTTGCGTAAGCGATGAGCAGAAGCCCGCAGAAGGTGGAGGCCATCCCCGTGGCCAAAGAATATGGCTTCGGCCTCTTGTCCGTGTAGAGCCCGATCAGCGGCTGCAACAGGGATGCGGTGATCTGGAAAGCCACCGTCAGAAGGCCGATCTGCCAAAATGCCAACCCATATTCCGCTTTGAGAATAGGATAGATGGCGGCCAGCAGTGACTGCATTACATCGTTCAGCATATGGCAGAACGATATGGTCAGGATGACCGCATAGGCTGTGGTCCTCACGGCCGGTTGAGCGGTACGGATGGCAGCGTCAGACACAGTCAGATTCCTTTCTGCCAGCCTTATAGAGCGATTGCTGACTATCCACCTTTGTGTTCTGGTCGATTTCTTTCGAGATTGGGCCAACGCGATGGCAAGACGGCAACATCCTCTTTCGGAGGAAAAAGCGCAAAGAGACCACCTCCGCCGGATCGAGGCGGCACGCGGTGTGGTGACGGCCTCATCCGGGACTTATCACAACGATCACCTGATCACCTTGCACCGCCATAGCCGGGCCCAACTCCTCAACGTACAAAGAGGCCTTGTCATGGTTTCGACCCCTCTGGGCCGATGGCTTGTGCCGCCAGACCATGCGATGTGGATACCGGCCGGGGTCGAGCATTCGGTTGAGATGCTTGGCGATGTGCGAATGCGCTCGATCTATATCGACCCTACGTCGGTCTCACCGGGCCGGGATCAGCTCACTGTCCTCGCAATGACCGAACTGATGAATGCGCTCGCGACCATCGCCGTCGAGCAGGATTCACGTCAGGGCAGCGATCCCAGAACAGAACTCGCGATGCAGCTCCTTGTGATTGAGATCGCGCACCTCCCGCTGCGGCAACTCGTTCTGCCTCTTCCACAGGATGAGAGGCTGGCCAAGCTGTGTCTCGCTTTCATAGCCAACCCTGAATCGAACGCATCCATCGATATCTGGGCCGGCCATCTGGGCATGAGCCGACGCACATTCACCCGCTTCTTTCGACAACAAATGGGCGGAGGGCTATCTGCCTGGAGGCAGCAGGCATGCCTGTTCGCCGCGCTGCCACGCCTATCCGCCGGAGAGCCTGTCACTGTGGTCGCCATGGATGTCGGTTACTCGACCATCGCGGCATTCACGGCAATGTTCACGCGAACGATGGGCATATCGCCGCGATCATATGTGAAAATCAGCGGAATCAAGCAGCAGGCGGACGAAAGCGTCGCCTAGGACCATCAGGCCAGCATGGCGGTCCAGTCAATTCGCCCATGCCGGTGTCTTGGACATATCTACCAAGGCGGACGGTACTGTGGGGGCCAGAGCGCAAAAAACCCCGCCATCCGGGAAGGCCGCGGGGCCGCATCATTATTCCAGCTTCGGCTTCACCCCTTCACTCTCATCCGGATAGTTTCGATCCAGCGTGGAAACGGCTTCGTGCTGACTTAGGAATACCCTGCCGTTGAGGTGCTTGAGGAACTCGGTGTCTTTGAGCCGATCCATGACCGGGCCCTTGACCTCGGAAAGGTGAAACCCAAGGCCTGCGTCGGCAAGGCGGCGATTGATTTCCTCCAGGCTTTCAAGGGCCGATGCGTCGATGTCGTTAACTGCGGAGCACATCAGGATGACGTGCTCAAGGTCTGGCCGTTCGGCAACCTGGGCGGCGATTGTATCTTCGAGAAACCGCGAATTGGCGAAATAGAGGCTTTCATCGACGCGGATCGACAGGATTTCCGGTCTGGTGAGGACGGAGTGCCGCTCCACATTCCGGTAGTGCTCGGTGCCGGGCACCTGCCCGACTATGGCCGTGTGTGGCTTGCTGGTGCGGTAAAGGTGCAGCAGCAACGAAAGCAACACCCCGGCGACGATGCCGAACTCGACGCCCCAGCCCAGCGTGACAAGGATGGTGGCGGCCATGGCCGCGAAATCAGATTTCGAATAGGCAAAGACCCGGCGCACGGTTCCGAAATCGACCAGCGACAGCACTGCGACAATGATCGTGGCTGCGAGCGTCGCCTGCGGCAGGCTGGCCAGCAACGGTGTCAGGAACAATGCGGCGAGCGCGATGCCGATGGCCGTGAACACGCCGGCGGCCGGTGTCTGCGCGCCGGCATCGAAATTGACCACCGAGCGCGCGAAGCCTCCGGTGACCGGATAGCCGGACGAAAGACCGGCCGCGATATTCGCCGCGCCCAGTCCGATCAGTTCCTGGTCCGGATCGATCCGCTGCCGTCGCTTGGCTGCAAGCGTCTGGCCGACGGAGACGGATTCAACAAAGCCCACCACCGAGATCAGGAAGGCCGGCACGAGCAGCGCCGTGATCAGGTCGAGCGAAAGGGCGGGCGCGCCGAATGCGGGCAGACCCTGCGGGATCGTGCCGACAAGGGAAACGCCGCGCGCACCGAGATCGAGGCCGGCGGCAAGGACGACCGTCACGGCGACGGCAAGGATTGGTGCGGCCTTCGCCATCATGTCGGCAAGGCGTGCGGGCACGCAGATGGAGATCAGCAGCGGTTTGAGATATTGGCGGGCGAAATACAGGAAAGCCAGAACGCCGATGCCGATCACCAACGTCCATGGATTGATGCCGGCGAGCTGGCTCGACAGGGACAGAAGAATTTTGGGAAGCGTGTCGCCCCCGCCCGAAACGCCAAGAATATGGCGAAGCTGGCCGGCCGCAATCAGCAATCCGGATGCGGTGATGAAGCCGGAGATCACTGGATGCGACAGGAAATTGGCGAGGAACCCGAGCCGGGCGATCCCCATGACCACGAGCATGCCACCCGAAAGCAGCGCCAGGACGATGGCGGCGGTGAGATAGTCGAGTGTGCCTTCGGCAGCGATCTGCCCGACCGCGGAGGCGGTCATCAGCGAGACCACGGCCACCGGCCCCACTGCCAGCGTGCGGCTGGTGCCGAATATCGCATAGGCGACCAGCGGCAGGATCGATGCGTAGAGGCCGACTTCAGCGGGCAGACCGGCAAGCATGGCATAGGCCAGCGATTGCGGGATCAGCATGACCGTGACGATCACCGCTGCGAGCAGGTCGCTGGTCAGCACCGTGCCGTCATAGGTTCTGGCCCATTGGAGAAGCGGGAAATATCGAGAGGCTTTGATCATGAACGATTGCGCCGGCGAGAGGAGATGTGATCTGGCGCTGTCACGTAAAGAGGGGATGTGATGGTGCCCGATCGGATAGCGGGGCTACTGTCCGATTGACGAATAAAGCCCAGCGGACCGGGCGCCGGAGCGACAATAGCCCAGAACCGGCCCGTCGATGGTCTCCATCGCTTCTTCGAGGCGGCCGACCTGTACGGCTGACGGCGCGCCCGTTACGGGGATGTGAATCGCTTTCATGCCGTGCTTTCCGGCTTCGCGGGCAATCGCCGCGAAGGCCGGCTGGCCCGGCTCCTCGTTGTCCGGCCTCGCGCACACGATGGCGACATACCCTTCTTTCGCGAGTTGCGCGACATCTTCAGGGCGAACCTGCCCCCCTGTAGCAAACCGGTCGTCGATCTTCCTGATGTGCATCTTCCCCGATTTCCAAAGGAGACTGAAGGGCCACATACTCAGGTTGCCTTCACAGTCATGCGTGTGGTCAGCATGTGCCGGGCAAGGCGGGCAAGGGCAATGCCGCCGATCATCGAGCCGACGAAGAGCCACGCATCGCCATGGCCAAGGCCGAGCGCCGGGATCGCCCCGCCCGGGCAGAAGCCGGTGATGCCCCAGCCGATCCCGAAGACGGCCGAGCCGGCAATGAGCGGGAAATCGAGATCCCGCCGCGTCGGAAGATGGAACAAGCGGTCGAAGACAGGAGCGTCGCGTCTGAGAACGAGTGCATAGCCGATTGCGGTGACGATCAGCGCGCCGCCCATGACGAAGGCCAGCGACGGATCCCATGTTCCGGCGAAGTCGAAGAAGTTCAACACCTTCGTTGGATTGGCCATGCCGGAAAGCGCGATGCCGGCCCCGAAGACCAGTCCGACGATAAGAGCGGAAAGAACACGGGCCATTACAAGCCTCCAATGAGGTGACGGACGACAAAGACGGTGATGGCTGTCGACGCCATGAAGGTGAGCGTTGCGACGATGGAACGCAGCGAGACGCGCGCCATGCCACAAACGCCATGGCCGGAGGTGCAACCCGAGCCGAAATAGACGCCGGCACCAACGATCAACCCGCCAACAACCAGCCATGGTGCGGGTGTGCGGCTTTCAAACGGAATGGTGTAGCCGGTCACGGCGACGATCAGCGCAGGCGCGCCGACGGCTCCGGCAAGGAACGCCGCCCGCCAACCCCAGTCACTGGAAAACGGCGGAACGAGGCCGGAAAGGATTCCGGTCATGCCGGCGATGCGGCCGTGAAACGCCATCAGCAGCACGGCGGCGAGGCCGATCAGGCTGCCGCCAAACAGCGACAGCCATGGAGTGAACTCTGTCATCTATCGTTGGTCCTTGAAGTCGAGAGATTGAAGATCGCATAGGCTGGGCAGAAGCGGACGATGCCAGTCACCGCGAGCACGAGACCGACGATGACGAAGGCCCAGGTCCAGACAGGGTTGGCGAACAGC
>Ga0182745_1002403_pt1 | contig 16799 bp, 19 predicted proteins | sample eDN3rd30CKraftBY_FD_128523 | JGI IMG/M metagenome (GOLD analysis project Ga0182745, IMG submission 128523) | Enriched backyard soil microbial communities from Emeryville, California, USA - eDNA 3rd pass 30_C Kraft BY (version 2) (version 2) | ecosystem: Environmental > Terrestrial > Soil >...
CTTCACTTGGGTCGTGCTTCACGCTGAATCTAATTAAACATGAAATAATACTAACTTGCCAGATGAATTCACTAATCGATGTGTCTTCTCTGCTACACCATTTTCTTCGATTCGTTTTTGTCCTTCTACTTTTGCTACTTCATCATTTTCAAAAGTCCAAACTTCATCAAATAAAGCTTCTCCAGTTTTTTCAAAAGCAGTAAAACGATAATTCTCCATAACAATCCCCACTTTCGATATGCTCTAGTAACGTAAAAATGTATTTATTTATAAAAAATCATACATTAAATAGAAATAAATGTGAATAGTATTTTAGGAGAATAATAAATTATCAGAAATAGTAAAACCAAGAGTTCAACGAGGTTCAAAAAAGCCTCCAAAATTAGAAAATGAATCTCCCTCTCTCAAACCTAGTGTTAATAGTATTTTCTAAAAGATTAGAATTCTAGAATTCCATCGAAACATTACGAAACTAGTGATACAATATTAGTTGAAAACAAGAAGAATACGATTTAAATCTTTAAGCTTACGCTGAGTGAAAAGGAGTGATTTCTTATGGAGGGAATTACAAAGCTCCAAGTCGGGGAACAGGTAGACCATTTTTTATTAATTAAACAAGCGACAAAAGGGGTTACTACAGTAGGGAAACCTTTCATGTCTTTAATTCTACAAGATCGAAGCGGAGATATAGAAGCGAAGCTTTGGGATACCAATGAAGAGCATGAGCAACTATATCGAGCTGAAGTGATTGTTCGTGTAGGCGGGGAAATTCACGATTACCGCGGAAAAAATCAACTTCGAATCAAACAAATTCGTGTCGCTAAACCAGAAGAAGGTATTCAAATTCATGATTTAGTTCCTTCTTCATCTACGCCAAAGGAAGAATTATATGACGAATTAACACAATTCTTCTTTGAAATTAAAAATCCAAAGATTTCTAGAATCACTCGTCACATTATTAAAAAATACCAACCGGAGATATTAGTTTATCCTGCAGCATCTAAAAACCATCATGACTATGCTTCCGGTTTATTAGATCATGTTGTATCAATGTTACGATTAGGAAAAGCGATTAGTGATTTATATCCAACTTTAAACAGAGATTTAATCTATGCAGGGATCATTCTACATGATATCGGGAAAGTAAAAGAATTGTCGGGTCCTATTGCTACAACATATACGGTTGAAGGAAATTTATTGGGACATATATCGATCATGGTTGATGAAATTGGTCAGGCTGCAAACGAATTGGACATTGACGGAGAAGAAGTTGTTCTGTTAAAACATATCGTACTTTCTCATCACGGAAAAGAAGAGTGGGGTAGCCCAAAAAAACCAATGATTCAAGAAGCAGAAATCTTGCACTATATCGATAATATTGATGCGAAGATGAATATGTTATCACGAGCATTAAATAAAACGAAACCTGGTGAGTTTACAGAAAGATTATTTGCCTTAGACAATCGTTCTTTCTATAAGCCAACAATAGAATAATCATATTAAGGGGGTGTCCAAAATCTTTGGACACCCCCTATTTTAGTATTGCTCCTAAGGTGGCCGCTTTAAGATGCACCGTCTCGAGCGCAAAAGGGCCGTCTCGAAGAGAATCTTCAGACGGCCCCTTAACTACTACTATATATATTATAAGGGAGGAAGCAAAATTGTATGAAACAATTTACTAGTTTAACTATCTTACAAATTAAGAGAAAAATCGAGTTTCTTTTGAATTAAAATAGAAAAGTCTAATTTCCTATTTTTTCTCATTAAAACGACGTTTGTCTTAGTATATAAGACCAGTTCCTTCTTATTGATGTTTTTGTTGGAATGCTAACATAAAGTCAGCAAGTGCTTTACATGCTTCGTAAGGAACAGCGTTGTATGCAGATGCACGGCAGCCTCCTACAGAACGGTGACCATTTAAACCAACGAAGCCAGCTTCTTTTGCTTCAGCTAAGAATTGTTTCTCTAATTCTTCATCTGCAATACGGAAAGTGATGTTCATTAGTGAACGTGAATCTTTTGTAGCATGTCCTACAAAGAAACCATTACTTTGATCAATGACATCATAGATCAATCCTGCTTTTTCTTCATTGCGTTTTGCGATTTCCTCAACGCCACCTTGTTCTTCAACCCATTTCAATACTTCACCTAACATATAAATACCAAATGTAGGAGGCGTATTATATAAAGAGTTTGAATCAGCATGCGTAGTGTATTTTAACATTGTAGGAATATTTTTATTTGCTTTTTCAAGTAGGTCTTTACGAATAATTACAACAGTTACACCAGATGGTCCAAGATTCTTTTGTGCCCCTGCATAGATCATGCCGAATTTACTAACATCTACTGGTCTAGATAAAATATCACTAGACATATCTGCAATTAGTGGGACATCACCTGTGTCAGGGTACTCATTCCAAGATGTACCAAAGATTGTATTGTTAGATGTTAAATGTACATAAGCGTCATCTGCATTAAAATTAATGTCGTTTAGAGCAGGAATATTACGGTAGTTGTTTTCTTTTGAACTTGCCGCTTCCACTGGGTTACCAAATAATTTCGCTTCTTTTAATGCTTTCTCAGACCAAGAACCAGTTAATATGTAACTTGCTTTTTTACCTTCTTGTAAGAAATTCATAGGAACCATTGTAAATTGTAGGCTAGCTCCACCTTGTAAGAATAATACTTCGTAATTATCTGGAATTGAGAAGAGTTTGTTTAAACGAGCGATTGCTTCGTTATGAACAGTTTCATAATCTTTACTACGGTGGCTCATCTCCATAATGGACATGCCTGAACCATTAAAATTAACAATCTCTTTTTGTGCCTTTTCTAGTACTTCTAATGGTAATGCAGATGGTCCTGCATTAAAATTATATGCTCGATTGTTTGTTGTACTCATTCTGAACACCCCTCGGCTAAAATTTATTCCTTTATGTTAATTGATAATATACTCTTTTTAGAAAAATGGCAAAAGTCGTTTTATTTATCATTAATTAAATAATAGTGCTCGAATTGTAATGATTATCTACCATTTCTGACTTAGGTTGAAAAAAGGTACATTAAATTGTGACAAAAAGTTCACATTTTAACTTTGACCATTAATTTGGATTACAACCTTTAATGACAACTTTGATATATCTAGTTATTATTTTGTAGAATACGTTTATGCTATTAACAATATAGGCAAATAAAGAGGGAGGAAGTTACATGAATTTACCAAACTGTCCTAAATGCAATTCAGAATATACATATGATGACGGCATAATGTTGGTATGTCCAGAATGTGCCCATGAATGGTCAGCGCAAGAAAAGCAGAATGAGGTAGAAACTCTTATAGTAAAGGATGCTAATGGAAATATTTTAGCTGATGGAGATACAGTTACCGTTATAAAGGATTTAAAAGTAAAGGGAAGTTCACAGGCTTTAAAACAAGGAACGAAGGTTAAGAACATCCGTTTAGTCGATGGAGATCATAATATTGACTGTAAAATTGATGGTTTTGGAGCAATGCAGTTAAAATCGGAGTTCGTAAAGAAAATCTAAACCCTTTCAATCATAGTAATAAAAAAGAACACAAAAAAGCGCGTAAACAACTTGTCCATTGTTTACGCGTATTTTTAATTATTTTTCTGAGTCTTTTGTTTCTGTTTCTTTTGCATCTTTATCAGTTGTAGCTGGTAGGTAATTTTTTAGAGCGTCTTTAAGATCAGCGTCTTTAATATCTACTTTTGCAGCACGAATTAACTCAGTTAATTTAGCATTTGCTTTTTGGCCAACAAGTGTTTGACGGATTTCATCTTGTTTTTCTTCAAGAGTTCCGTAGCCTTCAACTTCACGTTTGTCAGTTACTTCGATAATGTGGTATCCAAAATCAGTTTTTACTGGTTCACTGATTTTATTTAATTCAAGTGCGTATGCAGCATCGTTAAATTCGTCTACCATTTGTCCAACTGAAAACCAGCCAAGTTCTCCACCGTTAGAAGCAGTACCATCTGTACCATATTCCTTAGCTAAAGCGGCAAAATCTCCACCGTTTTTAAGTTTATCATAAACTTCGTCAGCAGTTTTCTCATCTTCAACTAGGATGTGGCGTGCATTTAATTCATATTTACCTTGTTCATATTGCGCTTTAACATCTTCGTCCGTTACAGAACCTTCAACTTCTTCTGAAAGTTTTTGGCTTAACATACCAAGTTTAAGTTCATCTTTATAAGAATCTTCAGTATATCCATACATACTTAACATTGATTTATAAGAATCACCGTACGTTTCTTTAAATGCATCGAATTCAGCTTTAACATCATCATCAGAAACTTTATAATTATTTTCTAAAACCTGTTTAACAACTACTTGTTCTAACATTTTTTGACCAGCAAGTGATTTTAATTCATTGTAAAATTCATCTTTTGTAATATCCCCGTATGATGAAGAAACAACAACCTCATCTGTGGCTTTTTCGCTACAAGCTCCTAATGTCAAAATTGAAGTAGCTAGTCCAAGTGCTAATAATGTTTTTTTCATATAAGAATTACTCCCTTAATATCAAATTAAATGCAATAGTTACTATAACATAAACGATTAAAAAACAAAATGGTTGCATGTTGTTTGCCCAAAATAGATGAACACGGTCGCATAATATAGACCTAGAAAGGAGGTGTTCATGAATGGGCAGTTCTTATAGCGGTGGTTATGGTAACGGTTCTGGATTCGCGCTATTAGTTGTTTTATTCATTCTATTAATTATCGTTGGTGCAGCGTTTATGTACTAATCGAATAAAACAAAAAATAGGTATGCAAACTTAAAGAGAGAGCTAAAGGCGAAAGTCTTTAGCTCTTTTACGTGTTATTTAAGTATAGTTTACATCGCTAATGTAACCTCAACATAAAAGGAAACTAATAAAATTGTAATTAGTACATTAATCGTACGGAAAATTTTTGAATGTTTTTCTTCTGGAATCTCTTTTTGGATTACAAGCGCATAGGTCATGCGATTAATTTGGAATAAGTAAAATAATGAGAATAGTACTAATACTACGAGTAGCATGTCTATTCCTCCCCTCTTTCGCTTCATTTTAGCATATCAAACGATGCATTTAGTTACAAGTTAGAGATTATCGGGTGGTTCTAAAATTTCATAGCCTTTTGGTGTTTCCTCAATTATTGAATGTCGAGGAGCAGGTAATAGGTTTTTTACATATAAAATGTCCATTAAACAGATGCTACAATGATATGCCAATAACAAACAAAAATAATGTGTATATATTGGAAGCGAATTTGCCAAGTAGATCAGAATAGAATTAATTAATATGAAAGGTAATAGAAGTACTAAAATATAATGGTTTTTCGGAATCATACTTTTTAATCGCATTCTAATAATAGGTATGAAAAAATAATCGAGTTTTATCTTTAGCTGGATGTTTTTACGATATTTAAATAAGCCGAAGTAATGGACGAACTTATGGATAGGATATAAGAAAAGAACTACTATGAAAAACAACCATGCGTAATCAGCTGAATATTGAATAGGATCACCGTATCCAAAAGTAATATAGGAAAAAGAAAAGACAAGAACAAAGATGATGAAAGACCATAGAGTTAAACGGACTGTCCCATATTCATGTTTTATGTTTATTGTTTTCCAACAATGCATTCTCGTACACCCTTTTTTATTAATGGTAAAAACATTTTAAATGATAGAACAGGGGAATGCTACTATCATTATCCATAGGACAAAATATAGTAAAACAAAATAAAAAAAGAGTGCTTATTAAACACTCTTAAACTTGCTATCTAGCAATCATTTCTTTTTCGTTTTCGTGCACATCATCAAATACATTTTTGTACGTTTGATAAGACCGTTCGAAGATTTCCACAAAATCATCTCCATAAATGTTACGAATAACGGCCATAACATCTAGGAATTCTGGGAATCTACCATACAATTCTTTTAATGGAAGTGAACCATCTAAAATTGTATGCGGCGTATCAAGATAATGTCTGTTCATTTTTAGAATTAATTCGGAACCAGACTCTGTAAGTTCGATGTAGGTATTCCGTTTATCATCATCTCGTTTGGAAAATTTCAAATACCCGCGTTCCTCTAATTTCTTTGAAAAATTAAAAGCAGTGGATACGTGCATAACACCAAAACGAGCAACATCTGAAATGGATGCACCTTTTAAATGGTATGAGATCCATAGGATGTGATGTTCGTTAATGTTTAAGTCAAATGGTTTAATCCATTGTTGCCAATCCTTTTCAACAGCTTTCCATAAAGCCTTTGATAAATGTCCAATTCTTTGACTATAAAGCATTGCTTCTTTCATTGAATAACTTTCTTCAGACAAAGGAATCACCTTCTTCTTTCATGGCATTTTAAAAATATTATAGCAATAAAAGAATAAAGTTTAAAGTTAGAAAAATTAAATAATTGAAAATAGATTAAAAAATATTATAATAATGTAAATTGTGATGTGAAATTAATATTTTATTAGAATGAATTAGGTATATTTGCTTACGGTATTTGAAGGTGAAAAAGCTATTTTTTGTTCAAATCGTTTAAATTATTCTCGATTTCGGCAATAGAATTCTGTAAACTATCCAATTCTTCTTTTAATTTAGCCGCATCAGGTTCAATTTCATAGGTGAATTTAGAAATACTTGTTTTTAAATCGGAAATTATTTTCGGTATATTATTTTGCGCTTCATTTTTTAATTGAAGAACAGAATCTTTTACAGTAAATACTTGTTCTTTTAAATCCTGAAGATTTTCCTTTGTTGTTTTTGCATTTCTAGCAATGTTCGATCTAAGCTGACCTCCAGATTGTGGCGCAGTAAATATGGCAGTTGCTAATCCTCCAACCAATCCTACTGTTACCCCTAAAATGAATGTTTTTGCTTTCATTTCATTCAACTCCTTTTGCTAATAATCTGTGTAACGTTTTGAAAATTATGAATGCTTCCTATTAATCATACTTCATTTCTGCTGAAATTTTGAAATAAAAAAAGCTATCTCATGAAAAGATAGCTTTTAATCGATATATTATTTAATTATGCAGGTGTAACTGCAGTTTCGAATTTTGAACGTTTTAAAATGTTTGTAATAATTGGATATATTACGATAAATGCAACTGCATTCATAGCCGTAGCTGGTAATACAACAATTGTAAATAACACATCAAATGCGTCAGGTAAACCACTTAATAATAAGGCAGATGTTAAGAATATTGTACCTGATAAAATTGTTCCTAAACCAACTAACACTGTTCCAACAGCGATGTTTTTAGCAAAATGCTTTAATGCAAGAACTACTAGCAAAAATACAAGACCAGTAATCGCTTTATCGATAATATTTGGCACTAATCCACCAGGGAATGTTGTAAATAGTCCTGATAGAATCCCTGTTGTAATTGATAATAAAAAGGACTCCTTAAATGTTGGGAATAAGAATATACCGATAAACATCATCGTTAACATGAAGTCTGGCTTCATTCCATTACCATAGCCTGGAATCACAAAGTACAACACAGTACCGACACCTACAAGAAGCGCCATTAATACAAGATTTTTAGTTTTCAATTCTAATCTCTCCTCTATCTTTTCTAAGCTCTGCATTTCCTAACGTGTTCTCATAACCGTTAGCGAAATATAATCATGATTTTAAACTGTATAGATATATTTTGCAACCATATTTAATAGAATAATATAGAAAGTTCTTTAGTAGATTATAGATTTAAATTTGCTTTAATTTGTTCAGCGACATCTTTTAAAACGTCTTGATTAAATTCACTTTGTTTTGTTTCCCATCTTACCTTAAGACCATCAGTTTCATCATAACGTGGGATAAAATGAAGATGATAATGGAAAACCGTTTGTCCTGCAAAAGAACCGTTATTATTAATTGTATTCATCCCTTGTGGATTGAATGCAGATTTAATGGCATTTGCAATTTTTGGAGCAGCTGCATATAAGTTTCTTGCAACATCTTCTGGCATTTCAAATAGATCTTTTACATGTTGTTTTGGAACTAGTAATGTATGACCTTTTGTTAAAGGAAATACGTCCATAAATGCGTAGACATGTTCATCTTCGTAAATTTTTGTACTTGGAATGGAACCATCAATGATTTTACAAAAAATACAATCAGACATAGAAAACATCCTCTCATGACAAGTTTTGTATTCATTTTAGCATATAAGAACTGATTCCATTCACAATTTTTGCTAAACTATAGATAAGAATAGGAGTGACGTACGAATGGCAGTGTTAGAATTATCCAATGTTACTGGCGGTTACACAAGAAAACCAGTAATCAAAGATCTGAATTTTACAATTGGACAAGGTGAATTGGTTGGATTAATTGGTCTTAATGGGGCAGGGAAAAGTACCACGATCAAACACATTATCGGTACTCTTATCCCTCAACAAGGTGAAATTAAAATTAATGGAATCTCATTAAAACAAGATATTGATACGTATCGATCCTCATTTTCATATATTCCGGAAACACCTGTTTTATATGATGAATTAACTTTAAAAGAACATTTAGAATTAACTGCCATGGCATATGGAATAGATGAGAAGACGATGAAGGAACGTGCAAGTCGTTTATTAAGTGAGTTCCGTATGGAAAAACGATTAAATTGGTTTCCTTCCCATTTTTCAAAGGGAATGAGACAAAAAGTCATGATTATGTGTGCCTTTTTAGTCAATCCGCATCTGTATATTATTGATGAACCTTTTGTTGGACTTGATCCATTAGGTATTCAATCTTTACTTGATCAAATGGATGAAAAGAAAAAAGAGGGCGCATCTATTTTAATGTCGACACACATTCTATCAACTGCTGAAAAGCATTGTGATCGCATTATTTTACTTCATGATGGCCGAGTTCGTGCTCAAGGAACAATGAAAGATTTAAGAAATGCCTTTAACATGCCAAACGCGACCCTTGACGATTTATACATTGCGATGACAAAGGAGCAGGACAATGAATAACTTGTCACAAATTTGGTCAAAGAGGTTCAATCATTACTTAAATGAAGTCCAAAAATATATGCGTTTTGTGTTTACAGGGCATTTGGCAATTGTTTTAGTTTTTGTGATTGGTGCAGTAGGGTATCAATATAGTGAATGGCTAAATGTAGTAGATTCTAGTTTTCCTGCTGAGTGGGTAGTGGGAGGGATTGTAGGTGTAGTTTTAGTCTTTAGTCGCCCAACAACCTTACTTAAAGAACCCGATCAAGTATACCTTTTGCCATTGGAAACGAAAATGGGGTATTACTTTAAAAAAGCACTTCAATGGTCTTTCTTTTCACAGGTTGGATTGGCTTCAGTAGTATATATTGTTAGTATTCCACTATTAAATGAAGTTACAGAGCTCACAACCACAAAGATTTGGTTAGGGTTATTACTAGTAATAACATTAAAACTTTTAAACTTGCATAGTGAATTTAATTTTCGATATGCGCTAAGAGGAAAATGGGTTTTACTAGATCGCTTAATTCGAATTGTATTTTCTATATTAGCGATTCAAACGCTGTTAACGGATAACAATTTACTAGCGATTATTTATCTAATATTATTGTTCTTCTATAATCTTATCTGGAGAAAAAGTGCGAATGATCAACCAATTCCATATGAGCATTTTGTGAAATTAGAGCAAAATCGGATGATGGGATTTTATCGATTCGCAAATTACTTTACGGATGTTCCCCATATTACAGGTGGAATTCATCGCAGAAGTTGGCTAAGCTTCCTATATTTATTAGTACCTTATACAAAGAACAACACCCAAGGCTATTTAGTTTTCCGTACATTTATAAGAACGGATGAGCATTTTTATCTTTGGCTGAGACTAACAGCGATTTCTGGAATTGTAGCTGCGTTTGTTAATATCCCAGTAGTTACATTAATCGTAACTGCAGCTTTATCTTTCGCTACTACAATTCAGTTGAAATATGCATTATTGTCATCAAAGGAATTCCGTATGGATATGTTGTTTCCAATTGGGGAAAACTTAAGGGTGAAAGCTGTGCATAAATTAATACGCACAGTCGTATTCTTGCAAGCTATAGTCGTTTTAATTTGTTTAATTGGACAACCATTGTTCTACGTACCACCAATTGTGGTGTTCATCATAAGTGAACTTACTTATCATCTAACGAAAAATCCAGCGAAAAATATATATTAATAAAGAACTCCCAATCGTAAGGTTTTTACCTTATGGTTGGGAGTTTTTGTTTTATAGAGTACAAAAGTTTGAAATTCTGGCGACATGAGGGAGATAAAGAGAGATATCATCTAAAGATGAAAAGCCTATTAGTAATCCAATTAGAAAATTAGCTGGAAAGTGATAGATATTAGAAAAAAGAGGAGAGTTATTAGGGAAAAAGTGATAGTTATTAGAAAAAAATAGGGAAATATTAGAACGTTGCCAGAAAAGTAACTGCGCAGAGAAGGATATTAGAAAAAATCGAATAGTTATTAGAAAAAAAGCCAAAGTTATTAGAAAAAATTAAGAGATTATTAGAATCTGGCCAGAGAAGTAACTGCAGAGAGAGGGATATTAGAAAAAATCGAATAGTTATTAGAAAAAAAGCCAAAGTTATTAGAAAAAATTAAGAGATTATTAGAATCTGGCCAGAAAAGTAACTGCAGAGAGAGGGATATTAGAAAAAATCCGAGAGTTATTAGAAAAAAAGCCAAAGTTATTAGAAAAAATAAGAGATTATTAGAATCTGGCCAGAAAAGTAACTGCAGAGAGAGGGATATTAGAAAAAATCCGAGAGTTATTAGAAAAAAAGCCAAAGTTATTAGAAAAAAATAAGAGATTATTAGAATCTGGCCAGAAAAGTAACTGCAGAGAGAGGGATATTAGAAAAAATCCGAGAGTTATTAGAAAAAAAGCCAAAGTTATTAGAAAAAATTAAGTATTTATTAGAAAATGCCACAAAGTTTGCCTTGCTCTAATAGCAATAGCCAATTACTCGTTAGTCGCAGTGCCACACAAAAAGGTGAGCGTAATCAGGAACCCCTGTCCCTATACGCCCACCATCTTTTTTATTTCTTCTCAGGCAACTTTCCAGAATACGTAGATACATAACTAGCAGCATTAAAGATGTTTTGCTTTTTCACACCAAGTTCAGGTTGTGGTTTTGAATGTGCATTGGCAAATGAGTTGGATTCTTTCCAAGTGTCAAAAGCTTTTTTATTTGCCCACTGCGTTAATACGATGTAGATTTCAGATTTAATAGGTCGTAATAAACGGAAAGCGATAAAGCCTGGCATTTTTTCGATGTCTCTTGAACGGTTTAAAAACCGTTGCTCAAAAATTGGTCTTCCCTCGTCGGATACAGGTATATTATTAAAGACAAAAAAACCGCGTTGTTCAATTTCATTTACCGAGTCTATTACTTCGAATTTACGAGGGGTTGCAAAAACGGATTTTTTTCGATCAGTTTCATGCAAAAGGACAGTGCTATCTGTTCCGTATAAAATAAACATGTTTTCTTTTTCATACTTCTTTAAAACTTTCTCCATATAATCCGGTGTACCTGAAGTTAGGTGTACATACATAGAAAAAACCCCCTCATTTTCAACTTGTTAAAATCATTTAATGCAATTAGTTGGTTTGTTGTCAAAGAAAGTGTTTGAAAAACTTGCCGTAGAAGGACAATTTTATGACAATTGATTGATAAAACTATACAATAATTTAGTAAAAGTTTATATTTGAAAACGGATAGCAATTAATATAGTTTAATGATTTAGGTTCAAACCTAGGTCAAAAGTAGTGTAGTGTAAAAATACATTAAAATAAAATCTATTGAAAAATTTGAGGGGCAGGTACTAATTAAATGAGAGAAATCAATGATACATTGTTGCGTGCTGCAAAAGGAGGAAGAACTGAGTATACGCCAGTTTGGTATATGAGGCAAGCTGGTCGATCACAGCCTGAATACAGAGCAATTAAAGAAAAATACTCTTTAGAAGAAATTACTCATCAACCTGAATTATGTGCGTATGTAACTCGTTTACCAGTTGAAAACTATGATGTTGATGCGGCAATCCTTTACAAGGATATTGTGACGCCACTCCCAGGTATTGGTGTAGATGTAAAAATCAAAGCTGGTGTCGGCCCAGTGATTTCGAATCCTATTCGTTCGATGAAGGATATTGAAAATTTAGGTGAGTTTAATCCAAAAGCACATACACCATTTGTTCTTGAAACAATTAAATTGCTTACAGAAGAACAATTAAATGTACCACTTATTGGTTTTGCTGGTGCGCCGTTTACACTTGCAAGTTATATGATTGAAGGCGGCCCTTCAAGAAATTATGCAAAAACGAAGTCATTTATGGTTTCTGAACCAGTTGCTTGGTTTGCTCTAATGGACAAACTTGGCGATATGATTATTTCGGATATTTCCGCTCAAGTTGAGGCTGGAGCAAAAGCAATCCAAATCTTTGACTCTTGGGTTGGAGCTTTAAATGTTGAAGATTATCGAATCTTTATTAAACCAGTAATGACACGAATTTTTGCTGAACTTCAAAAAGAAAATGTACCTTTGATTTTATTTGGAGTTGGAGCGAGTCACTTAGTAAATGAGTGGAATGATTTAGATGTTGACGTGGTGGGCTTAGATTGGAGATTACCAATTCGTAAGGCACGTGAGCTTGGTGTAACAAAAGCAGTTCAAGGAAATTTAGACCCAACAATTTTATTAGCTAATTGGTCAGTTATTGAACAACGTACAAAAGATATTATTGATCAAGGGTTAGAAGTACCTGGACATATCTTTAACTTAGGTCATGGGGTATTCCCAGAAGTTGACCCAGCAGTATTAAAACGATTAACAACATTTATACACGATTATAGTAGAGAAAGAATTGCGCAATTAGGTCAATAAACATTAGAGGTGATATCATGAAACCAGTTCGTGGATTATTAGTAATGGCATACGGAACACCATACAAAGAAGAAGATATTGAAAGATATTATACACACATTCGTCATGGCAGAAAACCATCTGAAGAACATATCGAAGATTTAAAAAGCAGATATAAAGCAATCGGTGGTATTTCTCCTCTTGCAAAAATGACTCAAAAGCAAGCAGAAACATTACGCGATCGTCTAAATGAAGTTCAAGACGAAGTAGAATATAAATTATTCATCGGATTAAAACATATTGAACCATTCATCGAAGATGCTGTAGAAGCAATGGTAAACGAAGGTATTGAAGAAGCAGTATCAATCGTACTTGCACCACACTTTTCAACATTTTCAATCAAAACTTACAATGGTCGTGCGCAAGAAACAATTGATAAATTAGGTAGCTCACTAAAACTTACTTCAGTTGAAGCTTGGTATGATGAGCCTAAATTTATCGAGTATTGGAAACAGGCAATTGATGAAGCATTTGGTGAAATGAGCGAAGAAGAACGCGAAAAAGCTTGTCTAATCGTTTCAAACCACTCATTACCAGAAAAAATTAAACAAGCTGGAGATCCATATGAAGATCAATTAATTGAAACAGCTCGTTTAATTCAAGAAGCAACTGGTGTGAAAAATGTTGAAGTAGGTTGGCAATCAGCTGGTCAAACACCAGAACCTTGGTTAGGACCTGATGTTCAAGATTTAACTCGTGAACTATATGAAAATAAAGGTTTCCGTTCATTTGTTTATACACCGGTTGGATTTGTAACGGAACATTTAGAAGTTTTATATGATAATGATTATGAATGTAAAGTGGTATGTGAAGAATTAGGTGCAACTTATCGCCGTCCTCCAATGCCAAATACACATCCATTGTTCATCGATGCAATGGTGGATGCAATTTTTAAAAGATTAGCTAACTAATTTAGGAAGCGTGATGTAGGTGACTTTAAGTAGAAAAAAGATTGCGGTTATTGGTGGTGGAATCACTGGCTTAACAGCAGCTTTCTATATGCAAAGAATGGCGGAAGAACAAAATCTACCTTTAGACATCATTTTGATCGAGTCATCTTTGCGTTTAGGTGGGAAAATTCATACTTTAAGAAAAGATGGGTTCATTATCGAAAGAGGACCTGAATCTTTTCTAGATTTCTCAAATAGTGTACGCAACCTAGCGTGCGATTTGGGGATAGAAGATCAACTGATACGTAATAACGATGGAAAAACTTATGTAGCAGTTGGCAATGGGTTATATCCAATTCCAACAAACTTTATTTTTGGTGGACCACTTGGAGTCTCCTCCTTCGTCACATCCGGTATAATATCGATTTCTGGCAAAGTTCGTGCTGCTGGCGACCTCGTACTACCAAAAAGCAATGCGGAAGATGAACCAATAGGGGACTTCTTCCGTCGTCGCTTTGGTAAAGAAGTAGTGGAAAACCTTGTGGAACCATTGTTAGCTGGAACATTTGCTGGAGATATTGATCATTTAAGTATTCAAGCGATGTTTCCGCACTTCTATCAACTTGAAAAACAATATCGAAGTCTCATTTTAGGAGTGAAAAAAGCCAACTCGTTCTCTCAAGAGCGTAAAGCAACATCTTACCAAACATTTCAAAATGGACTTGAAACATTAATCGAAACATTACAGTCAAAGCTAGAGACAAAGAAGGTCTTTAAAGGTGTTAAAGTAGAAAAAATTAAAAAAGTGGATGATCATCTGTCCATTTCTTTAAATAATATGTCACCCATTACATGTGACGCTGTCATCTTAACGACGCCATTTAATGCAGTAAAGGAAATGATAGACGATATTTCGCCATTACATGAGATGCCCAATATGAACTATGCATCTATTGCAACTGTTACAATGGCTTTTAAAAAGTCTGAAAATCGTAGTGACAAAAAGGATGCAATGACGTTCTTTGTTTCTAGAAATAGTGATTATGCTATTACTACGTGTACTTGGTGTAATCATAAATGGGATAATGTAGCGCCGGAAGGTTATGACTTGTTCCGTGCTTATATCGGTCGTGTTGGTGATGAGGCCATTGTTGAATTATCTGACACAGCAATTGAGCAAACAGTATTGAATGATTTGCAAAAATCAATAGGAGTAACAGGTACACCTGAATTCACAGTTGTTTCCCGTTGGAATCAGGGGATGCCTCAGTACACAGTTGGTCATGAAAGGCGAATGGAAAAATTAAAAAATAATTTACATGAACAATATCCTAATATTCAATTAGTTGGTAGTTCTTATGAGGGGATTAGTATTCCAGACTGTGTCTCACAGGGAAAAAAAGCAGCTAAAGAAATGCTAGATCGTATTTTTAAATAAGTAAAAACGATTAAAAAATGTAGACAAAGTTTAATAGCTAAACTTGTCTACATTTTTTATTGGAAAAAGGTTACTAATGTACAAGTAAATTCTTATTTTATATTTGTCTATTAACTTTTTGAACTTATAGCATTTGTCTGGTATTGACAATCATTCAATGATAAGAAAATAACATCATTTTGTAGCAATGTTGTCGTTTTAATTTCATTTAAACTTCACATTTATGGAGTAAAATTTGAGTTAGAGGTGATGGTTGCGTAGTGAGAAGAGGTCTATTGATTTTAATATTTTTGTGCATATACATTCTCGTTGGTTGCTCAGAGGAGAAATTACCTTCTATCAAACAACAACAATCCTTTATTGCTTCTATGAATATTCTTGAGCCCTCCCTCTCATTTTTTGATGAATCAGGTGATCCAATAGCGAAGTGGGCGTTCGATAAAGAATATACAGGTGCCCTATTAATTCAGCACGACCGTGTTTTACTATATGGTCACAAACTAGCTGTTGCTGATATTTATGAATTGTCTACTGGCAAACTACTGACATCAATTCAAACGGGCTTGGGATCGACAAATGCTTATTATGATTCCGAATACCAAAGGATCTTTATAACCAACAGCGAAACAAATTCTGTATTAAGCTATGATCAGCAAGGTAATAAAATTGGTGAAACACCAATAGGTAACTATCCAATGTCTATGGCTTCAAATGATGGATTACTCTATGTCATTAATTATAAAGATACGAAACTATCTGTTGTAAATATCGAGACAATGAAACTCGAAACCGAATGGACAATTGAGGAATCATCTAATGGTATTTTGATATTGCCTGAAAAAAATACGGTTTGGATAGGCGGTCATGGTGAAGGAAATAAAACGAATCAAACCGTCGATCTATTCGATTTAAAAAGTGGAAAGCTTCTAAACCAAGTCGAAGTATCCATTATGCCAGTTGGGTTCACAAGAAATAACCAAGAAGTCTATATCATTAATCATGGTGCAAATGAGTTATATGTAACCGATCTCGATGGAAATACGTTATGGTACAAAGAAATAGGTGCGAATCCATTTTCCGTTGCATCCTTTTTAGATTACATAGTCGTTGCTGGTTTCGATGATCACAAATTATATTTCCTAAAAGATGAAGTGATTGAAAAAACAATAGATACAGGGAATGGACCTTTTCAACTGATTGTAAGGGAGGGTTAGCGATGACGACAGTGTTAATTGTAGATGATGAACAAGATATGCGAAATCTTATTGAAGTCATGCTATTAAAATCTGATATGAAAACAGTTTCAGTAGAAAGTGGAATGGATGCTTACTACGAAATTTCTAAAGGTGGAATAGACCTTGTTTTATTAGATGTCATGATGGCTGGTGAGGATGGATTTACCGTTTGTCAAAATATCCGAACGATTTCATCTGTCCCTATTATTTTTTTAACTGCTAGAGATGCCAATGAGGATAAAGTAAAAGGATTAACGATTGGTGGAGATGATTATATCGTTAAACC
>Ga0182745_1002407_pt1 | contig 16784 bp, 11 predicted proteins | sample eDN3rd30CKraftBY_FD_128523 | JGI IMG/M metagenome (GOLD analysis project Ga0182745, IMG submission 128523) | Enriched backyard soil microbial communities from Emeryville, California, USA - eDNA 3rd pass 30_C Kraft BY (version 2) (version 2) | ecosystem: Environmental > Terrestrial > Soil >...
AGCTACCTCCTGCAGCAGATGGAGGCGTACAGCGGTCTGGCCATCCTCACCACGAACATGAAGGCCGCGCTGGACACCGCGTTCCTCCGCCGCCTGCGCTTCGTGGTGCAGTTCCCGTTCCCGGACGCCGCGCAGCGCGCGGAGATCTGGCGCCGCATGTTCCCGCCGTCCACGCCCACCGAATCGCTGGAGGTGGAGCGTCTGGCACGGCTGAGCGTCACGGGCGGCAACATCCGCACCATTGCCCTCAACGCCGCCTTCCTGGCCGCGGACGCCGGCGAGCCCGTGCGCATGGCGCACCTGCAGCGCGCGGTGCGCGCCGAGTTCAGCAAGTTGGAGAAGCCCTTGGCGGAAGCCGAGATCGCGGGGTGGGTATGAGGCCGCAACGCATCGCGCTGCACATCGACGAGTTGGTGCTGCAAGGCGTCCCGTCTGCGCACCGCCACCGGGTGGGCGAAGCCGTGCGCGAGGAGCTGTCCCGGCTGCTGGCGGAGCAAGGCCTCCCATCCGGCGTGGACGCGGCCGCGCTGGCGTCGCGGCTGGACGTGGGCTCCATCTCCGTGACGCCCGGGGCCTCGCCGGAAGCGATGGGCGCGAGCGTGGCCCGGGCCGTGTACTCGGGGCTGGCCGGAGGAGGGCAGGGACGATGAGCACCTTCCCCCGCTCCCCGCGCACGCAGCGCGGCGCCATCATCGGCCTGGACCCGATGAGCCCCGTCTCCAGCGTCATCGTGTTCCAGTACAACCCGGACACGATGACGCGGACGCTGCAGCCCCAGATGGCGGGCGACAACGGCGACCGCACGGAGGCGCAGCGCCTCAAGGGTCCGCCCATTGAAACCATCAAGCTGGACGTGGAACTCGACGCCACGGACCAGCTCGAGTCGGCCAACGCCATGGCCACCACCATGGGCATCTACCCGCAGCTGTCGGCGCTGGAGATGCTCGTCTATCCGAAGACGGCGCAGGTGCTCCTCAACTCCGCGCTGATGAAGACGGGCGTGCTGGAGGTGCTCCCCAACGTGTCCACCATGACGCTGTTCGTCTGGGGACCCAAGCGCGTGGTGCCGGTGAAGCTCACGGAGTTCTCCATCACCGAGGAGGCCTACGATCCGTCGCTCAACCCCATCCGGGCCAAGGTGGCCCTGGCGCTGCGGGTGCTCACGTACAACGACCTGCCCGTGACGCACCCGGGGTTTTCCCTCTTCTTCTCCCATCAGGTCGTCAAGGAGGCCATGGCCGTCGTTGGCAGCGTCAGTGGTGCTGCCAGCGCGCTGCCACGGTGACCCGTCCATGTTCGATCCGACCAGCCGCTACGCCTCGCTGGAGACCGTGACGCACACCCTGCCGGATGGGCGGGTGGTCGCGTACAAGCGCCGCCGCTTCCTGCCGTCCGGGCAGGAGATGCGGCTGCTGGCCGAGGTCACCGTCACGGAAGCGGACCGCCTGGACCTGCTGACGGCCCGCACGCTGGGGGACCCGGAGCAGTTCTGGCGCGTGTGTGACGCCAATGACGTGCTCAACCCGTTCGAGGCCATGGAGGAGCCGGGGGCGGTGATCCGCATCGCCATGCCGGAGTTCTGAGCGACCATGGGTCTTTTGGGCGTCAACCTCTTGTTGATGGTGGGGCCGGCGGTGCCGGTGCCCGCGCCGCAGCCGCTCATCGAGGCGCTGCAGGGCGTGGAGGTCACCCACAACGACGAGGGCCGCTCCGGCTTCCAGCTCACCTTCAGCGTGGGCCGCGCCGGGCCGCTGAGCCTGGTGGACTTCGGACTCCTGTCCAACCCGCTCTTGCAGCCCTTCAACCGCGTGGTGCTGGTGGTGACGTTCAACGTGGTGCCGCAGGTGCTCTTCGACGGCATCATCACCCACCGGCAGCTCACGCCCTCCGAGCAGCCCGGGGCCTCCACGCTCACCGTCACCGGCGAGGACGTGAGCACGATGATGGACCTGGAGCAGAAGGTTCACGAGCACCCCGCGCAGGTGGAGCCGCTCATCGCCGCGCAGCTCATCCTCCGGTACTCGAAGTACCAGCTGCTGCCCACGGTGCTGCCGCCGCCCACGCTGGACGTGCCGCTGCCCATCGTCCGCTCGCCGGTGTTCCGCGGCACGGACTACGCGTACCTCCAGGAGATGGCTCGCCGCTTCGGCTACGTCTTCTACGTGGAGCCCGGTCCGGCGCCGCTGATGAACAAGGCGTACTGGGGCCCGCCCATCCGCACTGGCGTCCCGCAGCCGGCGCTGTCGGTGAACATGGGCGCGGAGACCAACGTGGACTCCATCAGCTTCCAGTACAACGCGCTGGAGCCCACCACCGTGTCCGGCAAGGCGATGGTGTTTGGCAAGGCCATCCCGGTGGAGACGTTCATCAGCACGCGCCTGCCGCCGCTGGCGGCGCTGCCCGCGGTGTTGGTGCACCAGCCGAACGTGCGCAAGACGCTGCTGGAGGTGCCGGACGGCACCAGCTACGTGGCCGCCTACGCTCAGGCGCAGGCCATGACGGACGCGTCCACGGACAAGGTCCTCACCGCCTCGGGCGAGCTGAATGCCTTGCGCTACGGCAACCTCCTGCGCCCCCGCGGGCTCGTGGGCGTGCGCGGGGTGGGGTGGATGCACGACGGCTTCTACTACGTGAAGAACGTCACGCACTCCATCCGTCTCGGCGAATACAAACAGCGCTTCACCCTCACGCGAGAGGGGCTCGGGGCGCTCACACCGGTGGTGCCTCCATGAGCACGTACTACGGGAAATACCGCGGCGAGGTGGTCAACAACATCGACCCGCTGATGCAGGGCCGTGTCCAGGTGAAGGTGCCCACCGTGCTGGGCGACAGCCAGCTCTCCTGGGCCATGCCCTGCCTGCCCTATGGCGGCCGGAGCGTGGGCTTCTTCGCCGTGCCGCCCGTGGGAGCCAAGGTCTGGGTGGAGTTCGAGCGCGGCGACCCGAACTACCCCATCTGGGCCGGCTGCTTTTGGGGCGAGGGCGAGGCTCCGGCCCAGCCCGCGGTGCCCCAGATGAAGGTGTGGAAGACGGATGGCATCACCCTCACGCTGAGCGACCTGCCCGGCGCGGGCGGGCTCACCATCGAGGTGAGCCCCCCGGTGGTGGCCATGCCGCTGAAGGCTGTCTTCAACTCGCAGGGCATCGAGCTGTCCCAGGGCGGCACGACGAAGGCGGTGCTGACCGCCACGGGCATCGAGCTGTCGTTCGGCCCGAACAGCGTGAAGCTCGGCCCCACGGGCGTCAACATCAACAACGGCGCGCTCGAGGTGATGTGAGCCATGCCTGGATTCCTCCTCCACGTCGGCGCCACGGTGATGTGCCCCCACGCGGGCCAGGTGCAGATCTCCCCCGGCAACCCGCGGGTGAAGGTGGGCGGCCAGCCGGTGGCCACCATGGCGGACATGTACATGGTGTCCGGCTGCCCGGTTCCGCCGAACCCGCCTCCCGGGCCGTGTCTCCGGGTGCAGTGGCTGGTGCCCGCGGTGCGAGTCCGCGCGGGGGGGCAGCCCGTCATCCTCCAGTCCAGCTCGGGCATGACGTTCACCGTGACGCAGGCGCCCGCGGGGCCGCCGCAGGTCGTGATGACCCAAGTCCGGGTGAAGGGGACCTGACATGCAGATCGGCTTCCCGTTCCGCATCGATGGACGTGGCCGCACGGCCGACGCGGACCTGGACACGCACGTGCGGCACCTCATCGAGCAGGTGCTGTTCACCGCGCCCGGTGAGCGGGTGAACAGGCCCACGTTCGGCACGGGCTTGTCGCAGCTCGTCTTCGCGCCCAACAGCGGGGAGTTGGCCACCGCCACCCAGTTCCTGGTGCAGGGCGCGCTTCAGCAATGGCTGGGAGACCTCATCCAGGTGGAGACCGTGGACGTGCTCAGCGTGGAGGGCACGCTGCAGGTGACGGTGGGGTACGTGGTGCGACGCACCCAGCAGCGCCAGGTGGCGCAGTTGTCCCGGGGGACGTGACATGGGAGAGCGCTACGTCTGCAAGAGTGAGCGGCGTCGCCAGCTCGTCGCGGCCCCGGGCTCCGGGTTCAACGGCATCGACTACCTGGAGGTGCTGGACGCCGAGGCCACCGAGCTGGGCGTGGAGCGCCAGAAGACCCTCTGGGTGCACTTCTTCAAGGAGCTGCCCGGCACCCTCACCGCCGACAACGTCACCATCGAAGGCGGCGTGCGCCTGAAGGACGTGGACGTGGTGTGGGCGCACCGCCTGGACCAGATTCCGGCGGGCACGGACGGCGGAGCGTGGACGGCGGAGCAGGCGCGGCCGGATGCGCGCGAGTGGCTGGTGGTGCGCACGGACTCCGTGGGGGACTTCTCCTCGTACGCGCTCGCGCTGCGCCGCTCGGTGGCGGACACGGTGCCGCCGGACGGCTTCGACGCGCCGCTGTCGCGGGTGGAGTTCACCTTCAAGGTGGAGTGTCCCAGCGAGTTCGATTGCGCGCCGCCCCGGGTGGGGCCGCCTCCGCCAGGCGAGGACCCGCAGATCGACTACCTCACCCGCGACTTCTCCAGCTTCCGGCGGCTGATGCTGGACCGGCTGTCTCAGGTGTCGCCGCAGTGGAAGGAGCGCAACGCGGCGGACCTGGGCGTGGCGCTGGTGGAGGTGATGGCCTACGCGGCCGACTATCTCAGCTACTACCAGGACGCGGCGGCCACCGAGGCGTACCTGGGCACCGCGCGCAAGCGCACCTCCGTGCGGCGCCACGCGCGGCTGCTGGACTACCCCATGCACGACGGCTGCAACGCCCGGGCGTGGGTGACGGTGGAGGTGATGGAGGGCGCGGACGGCTTCGAGCTGAAGGGGCCCACGGAGAAGACGCCGGGGACGATGTTCCTCACCACCACCACGCCCGGCCCCCGGGTGCTGGACGAGGCCCAGCTCGCCGCCGCGCTGAGCGAAGGGGCCGAGGTCTTCGAGTCCCTGCACGACGTCCGCCTCTCCTGGAAGCACAGCGAGCTGCGCTTCTATACGTGGGGCGAGGACAAGTGCTGCCTGCCCGAGGGGGCCACCTCCGCCACGTTGCTCAACGCGGATGACGCGCTGAAGAAGCTCGCGGTGGGGCAGGTGCTCCTCCTGGAAGAGGTGCGTAGCGCCACCACGGGCCGGGTGGAGGACGCGGACCCGTCCCGCCGCCATGCCGTGCGGCTCACGAAGGTGACCTTCACCGAGGACCCGCTGCTGAAGCAGCAGGTGGTGGAGATCGAGTGGGGCGGGGAGGACGCGCTGCCCTTCGAGCTATGCCTGTGGGAGGTGGAGGTGCCGGAGCCCGCGCCGGCCAAGGGAGACGCACCGCTGCTGATGACGGAGAGCGTCTCCGGCGCTCCAGCGATGCTCACCGGCTTCACCGGGCTGGGGCCGGTGGCCCTCACGCTTACGGGAGGGGGCGGCGGAGGGCCTTCGCCGGGCAAGAGGGCGCCGGTGAGCGTGGCGCGCGGCAACGTGGTGCTGGTGGACCACGGGCGCACCGTGCGCGGCGAGCCGCTGCCGGCCGTGCCCGCCGAGGGGCGCTACCGGCCCCGGCTGGCGCGCGGTCCGCTGACGCAGGTGGGATGGGCGCCGGGCGGGCGCCGGACGGTGGACCCCAAGGCCTCCGCGACGGCGGCCATGCGCTGGGCCATGGAGGACGTGCTGCCAGCCATCTGGCTGGAGGAGAAGCAGAGCCAGCGTGCGTGGAAGCCTCGGCGCACGCTGCTCAACAGCGGGCGCTTCAGCCGGGAGCTCGTGGCGGAGGTGGAGGAGGACGGCCGCGCGCGGCTGCGCTTCGGCGACAACGTGCTGGGCGAGAAGCCCCCTGCCGCGGACACGCTGCTGGCCACCTACCGCATCGGCAATGGCACGTCAGGCAACGTGGGCGCCGAGTCCATCTCCCGGCTGTACCACCCGACGGGAGGCGACTGGCGCAACGCCGTGCTGCGCGTGCGCAACCCGCTGCCCGCCGCGGGCGGTGTGGAGCCGGAGTCGCTGGCGCAGGTGCGCATCAACGCGCCGCAGGCTTTCCGCGTGCAGCAGCGCGCGGTGACGGAGGCGGACTACGCGGAGGTGGCCCAACGCCACCCCGAGGTTCAGCACGCGGTTGGCAGCCTCCGGTGGACGGGGAGCTGGCACACCATGTTCGTCACCGTGGATCGGAAGGGCGGGCGCAGCGTGGACGCGGCCTTCTCCGAGACGCTGGCCGCCTTCCTGGAGCACTTCCGGCTGGCGGGCTATGACCTGCGCATCGAGGGGCCCATCTTCGTTCCGCTCGACATCGTGATGACGGTGTGCGTGCAGCCGGGCTTCCTCGCCAGCAACGTGAAGGCGGCCCTGCTGGAGGTCTTCAGCAACCGGGACCTGCCGGACGGGCGAAGCGGCTTCTTCCACCCGGACAACTTCACCTTCGGTCAGCCCGTGTACCTCAGCCGCATCGTCGCCGCCGCCATGGCGGTGCCCGGCGTGGCGTGGGTGGACACCGAGGAGGTGGCGTCCAAGCCCAATCGCTTCCGCCGGTGGGGGCAGGTGTCTCGCGATGAGTGGAAGGAGGGGCTCATCACCATGGAGCGGCTGGAGATTGCCCGGCTCGACAACGACCCGAGCCAGCCGGAGAACGGGAAGTTCGACTTCCACATGCAGGGGGGCCTGTGAGCACTTCAGGGACAGGCGTGGGTGATGACTGCGCGGCGTGCGCGGACGATGGATCGGCCGAGCCGTCGCCGCTGTACAACCGCCCGGGACAGCCGGCGCTCGCGTACCGCATCGGCACGCACGCCAGCTTCTTCCAGCGCATGCTGTCGCGGCTGCCGCGAGAGGCCCTGCCGGATGGCGACTTCGCCGGAACGCGCCCGCTGGCCGCGCTCACCACGCGCAGCCCAGAGGACCCGGCCGTCGCGCTGCTGGACGCCTGGGCCACCGCGGCGGACGTGCTGACCTTCTACCAGGAGCGCATCGCCAACGAGGGCTTCCTGCGCACCGCGACGGAGCGCCGCTCGGTGCTCGAGCTGGCGCGGGAGGTGGGCTACGAGCTGAAGCCGGGCGTGGCCGCCAGCACGTACCTGGCCTTCACATTGGAGACGGCGCCCGGCTCACCCACGACCGTCCAGGTTGCGAAGGGTGTGCAGGTGCTCAGCATTCCCGGCCAGGACGAGCGCCCACAGACCTTCGAGACGGTGGAGGCGCTGGAGGCACGCGCCGCGTGGAACGAGCTGCGCCCGCGCCAGACAACGCCACAGGACTTCTCGTCCACCACGAAGACGCTCTACCTCCAGGGGCTCCAGACGGGCCTCCAGGTGGGCGACGCGCTGCTGCTGGTGGGCCCCGAGCGGGAGCAGTTCCCCGGCAGCGAGCGGTGGGACCTTCGCATCGTCCGTGGGGTCACGCTGGTGACGGACTCCGAGGACCCGGCGCGCAGCCACACCGTGGTGGCCTGGGCGCCGGCGCTGGGCAGTCAGTCGCCCTCCATGCAGCCTTCGTCAAACCCCCGCGCCTACGTACTGCGCCTGCGCGCGAACCTCTTCGGCTACAACGCCGCCGACTTCAAGATGTTGCCGGAGCAGATCCGGGCACTCTTCAAGAAGAAGCCGGAGGATCCGATTCCCACGGGGGAGTGGCCGGACTTCCACATCCGGACCACCGCCGCGCGCCAGTTCGACCTGGACCGCGAGTACCCCGCGCTCGTCGCCGGGAGCTGGGTCGTGCTGCAGAAGGCCGCCTACGTGGAGCTGTACCGCATCCAGGAGTCGAAGCCCTACGCGCGCGTGGACTTCGGCCTCACCGGGCGGGTGACGCGGCTCCAGGTGGATGCGCTGGAGCACCTGTCCTGGTTCCCGCTGCGCGGCACCGCGGTGCTGGCCCAGAGCGAGGAGCTGCCGCTGGCGGAGAAGCCGCTCACCACGCCGGTGAGCGGCAACACGGTGTTGCTGGACCGGGAGGTGGTGGGGCTCACGGCGGGGCGTATCCTCCTCGTGGAGGGACAGACCACCGCGGCCCCGGGCGGCGCGCTGGTGCGCGAGAAGGCAGTCGTCGCGAGCACGGCGAAGAGCGGTTCCAGCACGCAGTTGGTGTTCCAGCAGCCGCTGGTCCACGAGTACGTGCGCGCCTCGGTGCGCATCTACGCCAACGTGACGGCGGCCACGCACGGCGAGACGGTGACGGAGGTGCTGGGCAGCGGGGACGGCTCGCGGAAGAACCAGCGCTTCACGCTGAAGAAGCCGCCGCTCACCTACGTGCCCGCGGCCACCGCTACGGGGGGAGAGAGCACGCTGGAGGTGCGTGTCAACGGCGTGCGCTGGGAAGAGGTGCCCACGCTGTTCGGCCAGGACCCGCGCAGCCAGGTGTACATGGTGCGGCATGAGGACGACGGCACCGTGGCCCTGACCTTCGGCGACGGTGTGTCCGGTGCGCGCCTGCCCCCGGGCCAGGAGAACGTGGTGGCGGTGTACCGCTCCGGCATCGGTCCGGAGGGGGAGGTGGCCTCGGGCCAGCTCGCGCTCCTGCGGGTGCGGCCGCTGGGCATCCGCGCCGTCACCAATCCCGAGGACGCCACCGGCGCTGAGGCCCCCGAGTCGCGGGACGATGCGCGGGCCCATGCACCCTCGTCGGTGCTGACGCTGGAGCGGGTGGTGTCGCTCCAGGACTATGAGGACTTCGCCTCCACGTTCGCCGGCATCGGCAAGGCGCAGGCCGCGGACCTGACCAATGGGGAGCGCATCCTCGTGCACCTCACCATCGCCTCCCAGAAGGGCGGGTCGGTGGACGCGGGCACCCAGCCGTATGACGGGCTGGTGGGCGCGCTCACGAAGCTGCACGACCCGGTGCGGGAGTTCGTCGTGGCCTCGAACAAGTCCTTCGAGCGCATCCCGTTCAATCTGATGGCGAAGCTGCGGGTGGACCCGCGCTACCTGGCCGATGAGGTGAAGGCGGAGGTGGAGGCGGCGCTGCGCTCGGCCTTCTCCTTCGAGAAGCGGAGCTTCGGCCAGGCGGTGAGCGCCGCGGAGGTCATCCGGGTGATGCAGGACGTGGAGGGCGTGGTGATGGTGGACCTGGACACCCTGTACCTCACGGGCAAGCCGCCGGCGCTGGCGCCGCTGCTGACGGCGCTCCAGGCCCGGTGGCCCAAGGCGCCGGCCACGCCGGGCAAGCCCGCCCAGCCGCTGCCCGCCCAGCTCCTGCTGCTCAATGAGGCGCCCGAGGGCGTGGTGCTGGAGGTGATTCCATGAGCGCGGCTCCGCAGGACCGGCTCTACCGGCTGCTGCCGGCCGTCTACCGCAGCCGGGACGCGCTGCAGGGCGAGCCGCTGCGCGCGCTGCTCGCCATCATCGAGCGCGAGATGCGGGCCGTCGAGGAGGACGTCGGCCAACTGCACGAGAACTGGTTCATCGAGACGTGCCAGGAGTGGGTGGTGCCGTACATCGGCGACCTGCTAGGGGTACGGGACCTCATCCCGGTGGACCCGTCGCTGTTCAGCCAGCGCGCCTACGTGGCCAACACGCTGGCGTACCGGCGGCGCAAGGGGACCGCGGCGATGCTGGAGCAGCTCGCGCGCGACGTGACGGGCTGGCCAGCGCACGTGGTGGAGTTCTTCCAGCACGTGGGCACCACGCAGCACGTCAACCACGTCCGCCCGCACGCGCTGCGCACCCCGGACCTGCGCGACGCCTGCGCGCTGGAGCTGGTGAGCACGCCCTTCGAGGACGCCCTGCGCACCGTGGACGTGCGCCACATCGACAACCGGCGCGGCAAGCACAACCTGGCGAACGTGGGGGTCTTCCTGTGGCGGCTGGAGGCGTACCCGGTGGAGGGCGCTCCCGCAGCTCCGGTGGAGCCCGGCTCCGAGCCCGGCGTGGACGGGCCGGGTTTCTTCCGCTTCAACGTGCTGGGCAACGACACGCCGCTGTTCAACCCGCAGCAGTCGGAGACGGCCATCACATCGATGGCGGGGGAGATCAACGTGCCCGGCCGGCTGCGCCGCCGTCCGCTGTTCGCCGAGCTGGAGGCCCGCCGGGTGGCGCTGGCGCGGGGCGAGTCGCCCGAAGAGCTGTACTTCGGCGCGGCGCCACCCTTCACCCTGTTCTGGGCCAACGACCCCGTGGCTCCCACGGCCCTCGAACCCGAGACGCTGCTGCTGTGTGACCTGTCCACCTGGCACCGGCCGCCCGGCCACCTCACCTACAAGGACGCGGATGGCAAGGACGTGGAGATGCCCATCCTCGCCGGGGTCGACCCCGGCGCCGGCCGCATCGCGTTCGCGGCCGGCAAGGCGCCGGACCGGCTCCAGGTGGACTGGTCTTACGGCTTCAGTAGCGAGGTGGGAGGCGGCTTCTACGATCGGCAGGACACGCTGCCCCCCGCCGAACTGCGGGCCGTGTACCGCGTCTCGTACAAGGGCCCGCACGTCACCGTGGGCCATGCGCTCATCGCCTGGCGCGGAGACCTGGACGCGGGTGATGCCCGGGCGCGTGACGCGCTCATCGAGATTGAGAACAGCGGCCTCCACAGGTTCGACCAGCTTCACGTGCCGGCCGGCGTGAAGCTGGAGCTGCGGGCCGCCAACCTCCAGCGCCCGGTGCTGGACGTGCCCGGTGCTCCGTGCGTGGTGCGGCTGGACGCGGGCGCGCAGGCGGTGCTCAACGGCTTCATCGTGAGGGGCGGAACCCTGGACGTGCGCGCGGGGGATGATGCCTCGCTGGCGCTTCGGCACTGTACGCTCGTGCCCGGGCTCGCGCTGAAGACGGATGGCTTGCCGGCGGACCCGGAGGCACCGAGCCTCACGGTCCGCGGCGCGGGCGTGAGCTCGTGCGCGGTGTCGCTCGTGCGGTGCATCACCGGCCCGCTCATCGCGGGACAGGCGGCGCGCCTCCACGTGGAGGACTCCATCGTGGATGGCCTGGGTGGCCCGGCCCTCGGGGCCCTGCCGGAGGTGGGGAAGGAGCTCGACGAGGAGCCGCCGCCCCCTGCTTCCGTGGACAGCGGAGCGGCCGGCCGGCTGACGGTGCTGGCGAGCACGGTGTTGGGTGGCGTGGAGGCCACGGTGCTGGAGCTGGCCAGCGACACGCTCTTCACCGGGCGGGTCAACGTGGTGCAGCGGCAGAAGGGGTGCATGCGCTTCAGCCACGTACCAGCGGGCTCGCATGTGCCCACGCGCTTCCGCTGCCAGCCCGCCTACGCGGAGAACGCTCCGGCGGAAGTGAGGGAGGAGGTGGAGCGGCGCGTGTGGCCCGTCTTCACCTCACTGCGGTACGGCGACCCCGGCTACTGCCAGCTGCTGGAGGACGCGGATGAGGGCATCCGCCGGGGCGCCAGTGATGAAGGCGAGATGGGCGTGTTCCACCACCTGCAACAGCCCCAGCGCGAGGCCAACCTGCGCGCCAGCTTGAGGGACTACCTGCGCTTCGGACTCGAGGCGGGGATCTTCTTCGTGACCTGAGGAGACGCCATGAAGGGCGATTTCAGCCGGAACACCTTCCGGCCCGCGAAGCATTACTCCGGCGTTCGGATGCAGCAGGGCCGGGTGCAACTCGACGCGGACTGGAATGAGCAGATCGACATCCAGTCGCACCTGGATGAGACGACGCATACGGACGTCATCGGCCGTGCGGGAGGGCCCCTGGAGGCGGGCACGCCCGTGAACGAGACGGGCTTCGCCATCTACTTGCAGGGTGGCCTGCCCTGGGTGCGCCATGGGCGCTACTACGTGGACGGCATCCTCTGTGAGAACGAGGCCGATACATCGGTGCTCGCCCAGGAGGACCTGCCGGGGGTGGACCTGCCCACCGAGAGCGGAACGTACCTGTTCTACCTGGACGTGTGGCGGCGCCACCTGACAGCGCTGGAGGAGCCTTCGCTGCGCGAGGTGGCGCTCGGCGGCCCGGACACGGCCACGCGCACGCGCACCGTGTGGCAGGTGAAGTGGATGCGGGTCACCGGCCAGGACCTGACCCAGGCGTGCGAGGCGTTCGGCACGTCCGAGTGGACCCCTGCGTCGCTGACGAGCACCGGACAGATGGCCGCGCGCGCTCAGCCGGAGGAGGGCAGCACGGACCCGTGCGTGGTGCCGGCCGGCGCGGGCTACCGGCGGCTGGAGAACCAGCTCTACCGGGTGGAGGTCCACGACGAGGGCTCCGCGGATGGCGCGGCCACCTTCAAGTGGTCGCGGGACAACGCTGTCCTGGCCAGCCGCGTGAAGTCCGTGGACACGGCGCTGCGCCTCATCACCGTGGACGTGCCGGGCAAGGACGCCTACCGGCGCTTCATGCCCAACCAGTGGATCGAGCTCACCGACGAGGGCCGCGTCCTGCGCGGAGAGCCCGGCGTGCTGCTCCAGATCGACAGCGTGACGGGCCCTCAACTGAAGGTGAAGACGTGGCTCGCGGGGACGCCGTCCACGGGCTCGCTCACGGTGCGCGCCTGGGACACCGTGTCCTCCAATGGCGTCATGAGGGTGGCCACCGACGCTACTCCCGGTTCGCCCGCGACGAAGGACTGGATCACCCTGGAGAGTGGCATCCAGGTGTTGTTCAAGCCGGGGACCTACCGCAGCGGGGACTACTGGCTCATCCCAGCGCGGACCGTGCTGGGGGATGTGGAGTGGCCGCGCGACGGCTCGAACAACCCGATGTTCGGGGCCCGTCACGGTACCGAGCACCACTACTGCGCGCTGGCCATGCTCGAGCGCGCGGGAGACGCGGAGCCCGTCTGGTCCGTGATGCATGACTGCCGCCGCCTGTTCCCGCCGCTCACCCAGCTCAAGTCGCTGCGCTACGCGGGCGGCGACGGGCAGGAGGCCATGCCGGGCCAGTGGCTGGAGCGGCCGCTGCGCGCGGGCGTGTTCAACGGGCAGGTGCCGGTAGAGGGCGCGAGCGTGCGCTTCACCGTGCTGACAGCCGAGGGCAACGGCGTGCTCGGCACCGAGCCGGGGGCCAGCACGACAGCGGCGACGTTCACCGTCACGACCGGCGCGAACGGCATCGCCGAGGTGTACTGGCGGCCGGATGACACGGGGTGGACCACCGACAGCATCCGCTACAGCCAGCGGGTGGAGGCGCGGTTGCTGGACCAGGACGGCAGCGAGATGCATGGCCCCATCCTGTACGGCGCGAGCCTGAGCGTGGCCAGCCGCGTGGCCTACCACCACGGCTGCGCCAACCTGAGTGATGCGGAGACGGTCCAGGAGGCGCTGGACACGCTGTGCAACCAGCTGGAGCTGTCCTACGAGGGCGGCGACGGGCAGGAGGTGCTGCCGGGGCAGGCGCTGGAGCAGCCGCTGCGCGTGGGCGTGGCGCGGCACCAGCTTCCGGTGACCGGCCAGACGGTGCGCTTCACGGCGGCGACGGGGCTGCTGTCACTGGATGGCACCACATACAGCGAGCAGGAGGTGGTCGCCACCACCGGCACGTCGGGCGACCTGCTCGGCATCGCGCAGGTGTACTGGATGCCCGACGGTGGCTCTGGGGCCCCGGCCACGCAGCAGGTGCGCGCGCGGCTGGAGCTGAATGACCAGCCCGTGCACCTGCCGCTGGTGTTCACCGCGAGGCTGAGCCTGGCGCGACTCGTGGGCTACACGCCCGGCTGCGACAACCTGGGCGGCGCGGAGACGGTGCAGAAGGCGCTGGACACGCTGTGCAACCAGCTGGAGCTGTCCTGCGTCGGCGGGGACGCGCAGGAGGTGATTCCCGGGGAGTCGCTGCCGCTGCCGCTGCGCGTGGGTGTGGCGCGCCACCAGCGGCCGGTGGGCGGGGCCACGGTGCGCTTCAGGGCGGAGTCCGGCGAGCTCTCGCTCAACAACGACACGGGCTGGGGGGCCGAGGTGGTGGCCACCACGGAGTCGGACGGCTCGCTGGTGGGGGTTGCCCAGGTGTTCTGGCGGCCAGACGGCAACGGTGAGGCGCCCGCCACCCAGGAGGCCGTGGCCTGGCTGGAGGTCGCCGGGCAGGTGGTGCACCTGCCCGTGCTCTTCAGTGCGCACCTGAGCCGCGCCAACGCCGTGGCCTACCAGCCAGGGGCGTGCTCCACGCTGGCGCGCGCCTCCACCGTCCAGGAGGCGCTGGACACGCTGTGCCGCGTGCGCTCGTTCCGCTACGTAGGAGGCGACGGGCAGCAGGCGCCTGCCGGGCAGTTCCTGCCATCAACGCTGGAGGTGGCGGTGGTCTCCGGCGAGACGCCGGTGCCCAAGGCGCTCGTGCGCTTCCGCATCGTCACGGGCAACCCCGGGGATGCGCTGCTGCGCCGGTTGGATGACCCCCGGCAGACGGACATGGTGCTCGACGTACCCACGGACTCCGAGGGCATGGCCCGCGTGGCCTGGAAGCTCGACGCCCAGAACCCCACGCAGCGCGTGCAGGCCGTGTTGCTGGACAACACCAGTCGTCTTTCCTCGGTGCCGCCCCTGCACTTCACGGCCAGCATCGCCGAGAGCGCGGGCGATGAGGCCGCGCTCCGGATCACGGAAATCGCGTGGGCCAACGCACAGATGCTCCCGTTGGTGAACAACGGCTCGTACACGTTCTGGCGCGAGGGGTTCAGCCCGGGCATCCACCTCACCTGCAGTGAGCTGCTGCAGCCGCATAAGTTGCTGCCCCCGTTCGTCGTCTCGGTGCAAGTGGACGTGCCCTATCCCTTCACCTCGACGGATCTGACCTACTGGAGGGGCATCTGGAACAACATGGACATGGGGACGATGCCCGGTGTCCTCGGCTACCAGACCTTCACCCTCATCGGGACCGCGAGGACCGATGGCAACACCATCCTCTGGATGCCGCACCAGGTGACCACGAACTGGGTCCACGCGCTGACAAGTATTGCGTGGATCAACGGAGTGCGGATGCGGCTGGTCGTCAAGGGGGGCTTCATCCGCTCGGAGGATGGGAAGCGGCTCCTGGATGGCGAGGTCGTCTCCCACTCCAGTGAGAATCCGTTCGGCATCGGGCTGCCCAACGCGGGAGATGGGCGGCGGGGCGGTGACTTCGAGCTGTTCTTCACCCTGTACCCCCTCATCATCGGCGTCGTGCCCATCTCGGGCGGCACGGGCGGTGTGGTGGCGCTCCCCGGCACGACGGCACCGACGACGGGGCCGGTGGCGGTGCCAGTCGCAGGCGCGGCCTCGGTGCCCACTGCCGAGGCGGCGGCGCCGAAGCCGCGCGCGTTCACCGGGCTGAAGCAGGCCTGGGGCATGGCGCGCGACCTGAAGCGGGCGGAGCTGCTGGTGGCGGACACGGCGGCCAACGCGCTGGTGCGTTTCGACCTGAAGGCGGAGCAGGGCGCGAAGCCGCTGGGCACCGTCGGCGAGGGGTTGGAGGCGCCCAGCGCGCTCGTGCTGGACGCGGAGCGCGATGAGGTGTTCGTCGCCAACAGCGGCGGAGATTCCGTCTCCGTCTTCCGGCGTGACGCGAAGGGCAACCTCGTGCCGGCGCGGATGCTGTCGGGCCGCAAGACGGGCCTGTCCGGGCCGGTGGGGCTGGCACTGGACCCTCGGAACCAGGTGCTCTTCGTGGCCGGCTCGGGGCGCACGCTGCTGGGGGCCACGACGGGGGCGCGGGCCGTGAAGGCGGCCTTTCTCTCCGTGTTCGACGTGGACGCCAGCGGCGATGTGGCGCCCCGGCAGCGGTGGACGGGCGAGCAGCTCGAGCTTGGCCGTGCGGCGGGTCTGGCGGTGGACGTGGAGCGGCGGGAGCTCTTCGTCGCGGATGCGGGCGCGGATTCCGTCGTCGTGTTCTCGCTGGACGCGCTGCTCTCGGACAGCGCCGGGGTGAAGCCGCTGCGCGTGCTCAAGGGCAAGCGTACGGCGCTGGGCCAACCGGTGAGCCTGTCGCTGGATGCGCAGGGGCAGGAGCTGTGGGTGGCCAACGCTCGCTCGGGTGAGGTGACGGTGTACGCGCGCGACGCCCAGGGAGACATGGCCCCGGTGCGCACGGTGGAGGTGCCGGGCGAGCCGGGCAAGGGACTGCGGGGCGTGCTGGCGTAGCGCGGGAGGCGAAGGCGTGACGGCTCGGGCCAGGACGAAGGCAACGGCGAAGCCCAGTGCCCCCGCCGCGAGAGCCCGGGCCCCCGCGCGCCCGAAGCCGGCCTCGGCCGCCCTCGTCCCGCAGGTGCAGGCGGCGCTGGACTCGCCGGGGCAGGCCTTGGAGCCGGGCACGCGCGCTTCCATGGAGGCGCGCTTCGGGCACGACTTCGGCCAGGTGCGCGTGCATGCGGACGGGACGGCGGCGGAGGCGGCGAAGGGCCTCCAGTCGCTGGCCTTCACGCATGGGCAGGACATCGTGTTCGCGGCGGGGCAGTACTCGCCGCGCACGCCCGCCGGAATGCGGCTGCTCGCGCACGAACTGGCGCACACGGTTCAGCAGCGCGGCGCACCGCGGATGGTCCAGGGCTTCTCCGAGGTGAGCTGGCCCGGGGCGCCGCTGGAGCGCGAGGCCGAGTCGGTGGCCTCACGGGTTGCGGCGGGAGGCGCGGTGGCGCCGCGGGCGCTGTCGGTGGGCGCGGCGGGCACGCGGGGGCTGATTGCCCGGCGTGTGGACCCGGCCGTGGGTGCGGCGTCCGAGCAGGTGGCGCTGGACTCCATGCGCATCATCGAGACGCTCGTCCGTGTCATCCTGCTCAGCCTGCAGGCCGATCCGTCGGACAGCTCCGGGCGGGTGCGGCGGCAGTTGGAGCCGCTGCCTCTCTCGGTGCGCGACGCGGTGGTGGCGCAGCTCCGGGGGCGTGTGGCACCGGGCCGGCTCGAAGCGCTGCTGGCGACTGTGGAGCCGGCCGAGGAGGCCCCGGCGTCCCGCGAGGCGGCCGAGGCCGAAGCGGAGCTCGAGCGG
>Ga0182745_1002409_pt1 | contig 16774 bp, 12 predicted proteins | sample eDN3rd30CKraftBY_FD_128523 | JGI IMG/M metagenome (GOLD analysis project Ga0182745, IMG submission 128523) | Enriched backyard soil microbial communities from Emeryville, California, USA - eDNA 3rd pass 30_C Kraft BY (version 2) (version 2) | ecosystem: Environmental > Terrestrial > Soil >...
CGGCACTCCCGAGTTCCTGGAGATCGCCCGCGCCAACCAAGTCACCGTGGTGTTCGAGGACGATCAGAAACATCCCGGCTTCGCCGACCTCACCGGCAACTTCGTCTACGCCCGGTTGCGCCGCAGCCTCTCGTCCGAACCCACCGGCTACCCTGTCGCCGCGATCCGGAACTGGGTGCGACGCGCCCGGACATGGGCGCAAGGCGACGAGCCCACCGACCTGCCGCGCATCGACGAGGAAACGGCGGCCGAAGTCACACCTCGCGATGTGTTCGTGTTCTTCATCAATGGCGCCAAAGAACGGGCGCCCGCCGCGGCGATGCGGTTTATCGAGGAACTGGGTTAGCGCAACGAAATTGCGCCTAGCCGAGCTCGAAATTCAATCTCAATGTGGGAAGGATCGTATCGCGCCATGTGATCGGCACGCCCGCGGCATCGGCATACTCCGGCCATTGCGACACCACGGCAATCACGTCCTCGAGCATCGCCTCTGCGCGGCCGCGCACCAACCCGGCAGTTTCCGCACATGCCCGAAAATCCCGCACGGTAAACCCATCACGCTTCCCGTTGATGCTCATTTGATGCCTGGCAGTCCAAGCACCAGCCGGGTTGTAGCTCCAGGAGACATCAAACGCCGGAGCAAGACTCCATCGGCCGGTCTTGTCCATCAGGAAAGCGATATTTTTCACATGATCGTCCTGATTCCGAGCGATGACATTGAACAGCATGCGCCGGAACTGTTGCTCCATTGCTGTCATTGGCAACCCGAGGCGCCGGATGGCATAGAATGCCTGCTCGTAGGAATTCACGTCGGGTGCATTGAAATCCAAATGCGCCATCGCCGCCAGGGATTGCATGTGCAACTTCTCCCCTCCTGGCATGCGATCGAAGCGATGCGTCATGAAGTGTCGCCTGCCTCCCTCCTCCAGCAGCCGACACTGCGTCATCTCGATTCCCGCCGCTTGCGCCATCTGTGAGTAGGCATATTCGATGACCGTATACCCCTGCGGATCGTCGAACTCCTTGTCTTTGTTGCCGCTTACGCCGTCGAATTTGAGCAGCCAATAACCGAAACCCGCCGGCGCGGTCACCTGGCCCGAACGAACCTCATTCGTGTCCGGGTTCCACGCGATGATCGCCTTCGCTCGAGCACCGCCAGCGGAGGTACCCACTCGCAAGATCTCGGCAAGAGCAGCTTTGCGGCGCTCCGAAGTAAATGACTCGCTCAGACCGTGGCGCTGGGAGAGCACTTCCGACGCCAGTGAAACAAGCGCATCGATCTGCAATTTTGCGGAACGCCTCAAACCATCGCCGACTGCGGGAGCGAACTCGAGCGCCCCCATGCCGCGGGCGCCGGTGTAGCACAGTCGCTCTACAGCATTGAAGCTCTCGGCTGTCCGACCCTGTGTCGCCAGCCACGCGTTGATCAGCGCATTGCCGAAACGATCAGGCAGTGAATCGGCAAGCAGGCCCGGCAAACCATGAAATGAAATCAGCGGCAAGAAGGGGAAGGTATGAATTCGACGCGACAGCGGCAACATGAGAGGCGCAACCTCTATTCCGCTCTCTGCAAATGTCTGGTCGTACTGGAACGCCGCGATCTGTTCGCCGTCCTCGAGAGACACGGCGGCGATGCTGCGACCCCAGAGCCTGACCTCAGCGACCGTCGTCATGTGCTAGACACCCCACGTCCACTGCTTGTGAGACGAGGACTTCGTCCGCCGCGAATGAGCCACTCTGCGGCGTTGCCGCCCCCGCAGCTCCAGTTGGGCAATCGGGCTCGGTGGCAACTCAGGAAGCAGGGCGTTGAATCCTTCGGTGAGTTTCAACACTCGTAACACTCGAATCAGCAACTTGAGATCGGTCCCCACCCCGGATTCGATGCGCTCAACGGTGCGTTTGCCCACTCCCGCCTCTTGAGCAAGCTCGGACTGGGTGAGACCCGCTTCGATTCGAAAGCGCCCAAGCCGCTCACCGAGAGACTGCAGAATGGCCGCGTCGGTCAACTGATCAGTGATACGCATAATTCATCCTATTAGGCGAATTATCTCATAAAAAAAACATATTTCGCCCATTAAGGCGAAATATACCACAATTAATATAAATAATATAATTCGTCTTAATAGACTAATTATAGAATAATTTTACTATTATTCGCCTATTTTGACGAATTATATAGAGCCAATTGATTCCCTTGTAATTCCGCCGATCGATCCTATTCAGCCTGTCGGGCCGGCGACTGCGGCGGCCCGTAATTCGAGCATTTCGAGGCAAGTCGTGAGCGAATCCATTCATCTGGTCTGCGGCAATTGCAATTCGGTGGTACGAGTCCCGCGCGACCGGCTGAGCGAAACGCCGCGCTGCCCCAAATGCCATGCCGGGCTGATTTCGGACCATCCGATCGAGTTGCGCGCCGCAAGTTTCGAGCAACAGCTCACGCGCAGCGATCTGCCGCTGGTGGTGGATTTCTGGGCGCCGTGGTGTGGCCCCTGCCGCGCGATGGCGCCGCACTTTGCGGAGACCGCGCGCCGCATGGGCACCCAGGCCCGCTTCGCAAAAGTGAATTCCGACGACGAACCGGAACTGTCGAGCCGCTTCGGCATCCGCAGCATCCCGACCCTGATCGTATTCCGCAGTGGCAAGGAGATCGCGCGCCAGAGCGGCGCCATGGACTCAGGCACCCTGGAGCGCTGGGTGAATTCAGTGCTGGGGACTACGCCCGCGAAGTAACCCGCAGATCGCGCGTCAGCTGGAGCGCGTCCTCGATGCCGCTGTAGTAGCCGGGTATGCGGCCGGACTGCTTGTAACCCAGCGCGGTGTAGAACCGCAGGGCTTCCTGGTTGCCGGCACGCAGTTCAAGGTTCACCCTGAACAGACCCGCCACCACGGCGCTGTCCTCCACCCAGGCAATCAGCTTTCGGCCGATACCGTGGCGCTTGGAAGATTGCGCCACGCCGATAAGGGTCAGGTGCACCACCTCGGTGTGGAACTGAGCCATGGCAAACCCCACCAGTTCAGCCCCCTGCTTGGCCACCACGACCAGATTCTCACGCTCTTTCATGTGCGCGGCGACGCGCTTGGGCGTCCAACGCCAGGGCAATCCGGCCTCGATGAGCACCCGCGACATATTGGCGACCGCCGGCGCATCGCCGATCTTGGCGGGACCGAGAACTACCGCCACCATGAATCCATCGCCCTCCGCATTGCCGAACTCATGTCACGAAGCATACTGCAAACCGCCACAACGGTAGTTTCATGACGTCCTCTGCACGCTCCACATCGGCAATTCAGCGCGATACTCGAATCCAAGGCGTTCATAGAGTCCCTTGGCGCGCTCATTCGTGGAACTCACGTGCAGGAACGGCTTGAGCCCACGCTCCAGGATGCCGTTGGTCGCCAACGCCACCAGCCGGGCGGCAAACCCACGGCTGGTATAGTTGGGATGCGTGCACACCCCGCTGACTTCCTGATAACCGTCGAGGCACATGCGTTCGCCCGCCATGGCGGCCAGCACATCGCCGCAATAAATCCCCAGGTACGTGCCCATGGCGGGCGTGCGGGCACGGAAAAAACCCGGATAGACCAAGCCGGTCAGTTTCAGCATGGCCGGCCAATGCTCCTCGGTCAGAACCCGCACCTGCGGACCGGGAGGAACCGTCAATCGGTCCTGGCACGTCATCTGGGTCACCAGGCTGCGCTCCAGGATGCGCCAACCGGCTCGCAGCGGCGGAGCCACTCCCAACAGGTATACGGATTCCCCCTCCTCGACCAAGTGACCCAACGGCTGGGCCGCCGTCGCTTCGCCGGCCTGCACGGCGACGAAGGGTGCGATTTCGGGGGCATAGCGGCCGGCCTTCTCTCCCATGACGGCCAGGTGAGCCTGGCGAGTGGTCAACGCCTGCCAGATGGGATTGTCCAGAGCATGGAACGTCATACGTAAGCTACCTATTGCGCAGGACGGAAACGCATCCGCACGCGTCCCGTCACACCCGCACCAGGATGGGGGTCCGGTCCGATTATGCAAGACGAGCGGCGCAGCGCCATCCGGGATGGTCCCGGAGCGCCCGCGCTTCGGGGAGAGACCTGGCGCAGCCGGGGTCATTCCACGCTGAAGCTATAGACGGTGCGCGACCGGTAGGTCTGGCCCGGATCCAGGCGAGTGCTCGGAAATGCGGGCTGGTTGGGCGAGTCGGGGAAGTGCTGGGTTTCCAGGCAGAACGCATCGTGCTGGGCATACGCATGCCCGGCCTTGCCGATGAGAGTGCCGTCGAAATGATTGGCGGTATAGAACTGCAGGCCGGGTTCGGTGGTACGTACTTCCATGACGCGGCCGGTCTTGGCGTCCTTGACGCGGGCCGCCAGCACCAGTCCCTCGCCGTCCCGGTTCAACACGAAATTCTGGTCGTAGCCCCTGGCCAATTGGATTTGCGGATGATTCGAGTGAATGCGCGCCCCGATCGTGGAACGAGTACGAAAATCGAAGGGCGTACCGGCGACACTGGCCAGTTCGCCGGTGGGGATCAAGGTCTGGTCCACCGGCGTGTAGCGGTCGGCATGGATCGTCAGTTCGTGCTGCAGCACATTGCCCGAGCCTTCGCCGGCCAGGTTGAAGTATCCATGGTGAGTGAGATTGACCACCGTGGATTTGTCGGTGGTGGCGCTGTAATCGAAAGCAAGCTGGTTGTCATCGGTCAGCGTGTACGTGACCTGCACGGCCAGGTTGCCGGGGAACCCTTCTTCACCGTCCGCACTGGTGCGGGACAGGATCACGCCGACCTCGGTGGCGCGCTCGAACGGCTCCACCCGCCACAGCTGCTTGTCGAACCCCTGCACGCCGCCGTGCAGGCTGTTGGGCCCGTCGTTCTTGGCCAGGGCATAGACCTTGCCGTCCAGCTCGAACCGGGCGCCACCGATCCGGTTGGCATAGCGGCCCACCAGCGCGCCGAAATGCGAAGTGTCCTTGACGTATCCTTCCAGTGAATCGTAGCCCAGCGCCACTTCACCCAGTTGGCCGTTGCGATCCGGCACCCTGACCGAGGTCACGATGCCGCCGTAGCTGATGACTTTGACCGACATGCCGGCGGCATTGGTCAGGGTATAGCTGTCCACCGCCGCGCCGTCCGCCAAGGCACCGTAGGCGGCGCGAGTCACGGTGGGCTTGATTGCAGGTGGCTGCGCAACCTGCACCGCCGGCCGCTCGCAGCCAGCCGCCAGAAGAATCAAAGGGATGAGCCAGCCTCCGCAGGCAAACCGCATGGCACCTCCCAACGCCTCAAGTCATGGGGACCCGCAACGCCAATGCGGTCGCCGCGGCGCCAGGACCGATGATTACATGCCAGGTGGAATCATGCACGCGCACCAGCGACCGCACGCCCGCGGCACGAGCCGCGTTCGAATCCACCGCCGCCCCGTCCTTCAGCTCGACACTCAGCCGGCTCGCATGCGCATCCACCGCCGCAATATTACTGACGCCGCCCAAGGCCCGCGCCAGAGCCACGGTATCCAAACTCGCCACCCTCGCGACTGGGTTCACGACTGGTCGCTGCGGCTCGACATGCCCAGAGCCGGTTGCAGCTTGCCGCGCCGAACCGGCCAAGGCGATCCGGATTTCACCGGCCACCTGGTCGGCCACGGGACCGACGATCACCTGCAGGGTGTCCTGAGAGGGCCGCACCACACCCCGGGCGCCGAGCTGCCTGAGCGCCGGCTCATCCACCGCAGCCTGATCCGCGATGGCGAGCCGCAATCTCGTGGTGCATGCGTCGACGGTGACGAGATTGCGCGCCCCGCCCAACGCCTGTATCCAAGCCTGCGCGGGCGTTTCATCCACCTTGGACGAGGACGAACCAGCCGCCCCACTCTCCGTCTCCGCCTCGCGACCCGGTGTTTTCAGATCGAAGCGCACGATGAAGAACCGGAACAGTCCGTAGTACAGCCCGAAGTAAGCCAGACCGATGGGCAGCAGCAGCCAAGGTCGCGCCGCCAGCGAATAATTCAACACATAGTCGAACAATCCGGCCGAGAAACCGAAACCCAGTCGCACCCCGAACCAATCCATGACCACCATGGCGACCCCGGTCAGCACCGCATGGATGCCATACAGCAAGGGCGCCAGGAACATGAATGAAAACTCGATCGGCTCGGTCACGCCGGTGAGGAACGACGTCAGGGCCATGGACAGCAACATGCCACCCACCGCCGCGCGACGCTCGATGTGGGCCGTTCGGTACATGGCCAGGCAGGCCGCCGGCAGGCCGAACATCATGACTGGAAAGAATCCACTCATGAAGGCGCCGGCACTGGGATCGCCCGCGAAGAAACGCTTCAGGTCGCCAGTGACTCCGTGATAGTCGCCGAGCAGGAACCAGGCGATATTGTTCAGGATGTGATGCAGGCCGGTCACGATCAAAGCGCGGTTCAGCACACCATAAGCGAACAGACCGAACGATCCAGCCTCCAGCACGCCGCGGCTGGCCGTATCCATGGTCCGCTCCAGCACCGGCCAGCCAAAACCGAAACACAAGGCCAGCACCAATCCTGCACAGCCGCTGACGATAGGCACGAAACGCCGGCCGCCGAAGAACGCGAGGTAAGCGGGCAGGCGAATGTCGCTGTAGCGGTTGTACAGCAGGCCCGCCATGACCCCCGACAGGATGCCCACCGGCACACTCAGCTTGCTCAACTCCTTGGCGCGAAACGCGCTCATGGCCAGATCCTGCGCCTGTCCGGTCAGGTTGGCGGTGACCTCGGGCGGAACCGCGATCAGCACTTCAGCGCCCTTGGTGGCGACGAGATACCCCACCACGCTCGCCAGCCCGGCTGCGCCATGATTTTCCCTGGCCAGCCCCACGGCCACGCCGATCGCGAACAGCAGGCCGAGATTGGCGAATATGGCCTCACCTGCGGCGGCAACCGCGGGGATGTCCAGCAGATCGGCGCGGCCCAGACGCAGCAACAAGGCCGCCACCGGCAATACCGCGATCGGCAGCATCAGCGCCCGGCCAATGCGCTGCAGTCCGGACAGGAGCGGCTTCATAGGGCCACCTTGATGTCATGAGGTTTGAAGCGTTGGGCCAACTCGCGCACCGCGGGCGCGGAATCGCGTTCCAGTGCCTGCTGTGCCAGTACCTTGCAGGCGGACACGGTCAGGCCACGAATGAGCTGCTTGAGCGACGGGATCATGGTCGGCACCACCGATAGCTCCGTTACCCCAAGGCCGATGAGGATGGCCACCGCCGCGGGATCGGAGGCCAGACCACCACACACGGCCACTGGCTTCTGCTGTCTGGTGGCAGCGGCGCTGGCCTCGGCGATCAGACGCAGCACCGCCGGATGCAAGCCGTCCAGGCGCGCCGCCAGTTCAGCGTGGCCACGATCCATGGCCAGCGCGTACTGGGTCAGGTCGTTGGTGCCGATGGACAGGAAATCCACTTCGCGTACGATCTGGTCGGCCAGCACCGCGGAGGCAGGTGTCTCGATCATCGCGCCCAACTGCGGCACGGCGGTCAAACTCAACGCCTGCCGCTCTTCTTCGAGGATGCCGCGCAACGCACGGACTTCCTCGATCTCGGTGATCATGGGCAACAGGATGCGGCACTGCCCGAACGGCTGAATCCGCAACAGGGCCCGCAGCTGAGTACGCAACAAGTCCGGCCGCCACAAACTGGTCCGTACTCCGCGCAGCCCCAATGCTGGGTTCACCTCGGCCGGCAGCGGCAGATACGGAATCGGTTTGTCGCCGCCGATATCCAGCGTACGGATCACCAGGGGGCGCCCCGCCAGCGCAGTGGCTATTTCCTGGTAGCGCTCGGCTTGCTCGTCCTCGTCCGGCGCCGCATCGCGCTCCAGGAACAGGAACTCGCTGCGCAACAGGCCGCAACCTTCGGCGCCTTGTGTGACCGCGGCCTGCGCATCCACCAGCGAACCGAGATTGGCGAACACTTCGATGCGTGTGCCGTCGGCGGTATGACAATCGTTCTGCGCTGCCAGGCGCTCGGCCTGCAAGCGCAGCCGGCGCGCCGCCAGCGTACGCTCCGCCGCAATCAGTTCGGACTGATCCGGCGCCACTCGCAGCACACCTTGCTCGGCATCCAGGATCAGCGCCGTGCCATCGTCCACGTCGAGCAGCGATGGTCCCGCCGCCACCAGCACTGGCATGCCCATGGCGGCCGCCAGGATGGCCACGTGCGAAGTGGGTCCGCCCGCCGCCAGGGCAATACCCGCCACCTTCCCCGCATCCAGCGTCACCAGCTGCGAGGGTTTGAGGTCTTCGGCCAGAATGACGGCCTGATCCGGCACCTCCACCTTGGCCGCGGGCGTTTCACCCAGCAGCGCCACCAGCACCTGATGCTCCAGATCGAGCAGATCGTCGACGCGCTCGGCGATGCGTGGGTCGCCCAACGCACGCAATGCATCTGCACTGTCACGCACGGCCCGGCGCCACGCGTAGGCGGCACTCTTGCCGTGAGCGATGGAACGGCGCGCCGCGGCCACCAGCTCCCAGTCATCCACGAATTCCAGGTGCGCAGCAATGACCTCGCGAGCCGTCGGTTCCGCGTGCAGAGCCAATTGCTGCAATCGCTCGCGAACCTCGGTCCTGCCTCTCTCCAGTTCGGCGCTTTCATGCGCCATCCCGCGTCCTGTCTCGATCACCGCGATCTCGGCTGTACGCAGGAAGAACGCCCGCCCCACGGCAAAGCCGCGGCTGGCAACCACGGCGGTCAAATTCCGGGTAATCGGCAGGTGGTCAGAGCTGCGTTGTCCCGGTGCGGTCCGTTCACTCCCAGGCTCACGTACCACCGCCGCGCCGTGCTTCGCTTGCGACTCAGTCGACGCCCGCTGGCCGTGCTGGCTCGCGCCGCCCACCTTGCTGCCCGTCCTTCCATCGGGCACGGCATCCAGGCTCTCGATCAGCCGCTTGATCCCGGCAATCGCCTCGGCCGCGCCGGTGCCGGTCCCGGTAACAACCAGCACGTCGCCATGACGAATCCCCAGGGACATCAGGGCCACTGCGCTGCGGGGATTGGCATGGCGACCGTGGGCAGCAACGCTGAGTTCCGCATCGACCGTCTTCGCATAGTTGGCAATGAGCGCCGCGGGCCGCGCATGAATTCCATGCTCGTGCCGGACCATGACCTGCTCGCTGACCGTGGCACCGCCACCCGCTCCAGCGGCGGCAACGGCCCGCCCCACTGGCTGCAATTCGAGCAACACTTCGCCCGCCTGGATCTCACGCCCCGTAGCTGTCCGCACGATCGTGAACCGATCGGCATTGGTGAGGATCACCGGCGTGATCAAGCTGCTCGCCCGACGCGCCAGAAGGTCGAGATCGAAACTCAACAAGCGTTGCCCGGCACGCACCTTCGCACCCTGGTCCACGTGCAAGGCAAAGCCTGCTCCATCCAGCGCCACCGTATCGATGCCCACATGCAGCAGCACCTCGACTCCATCGAGCGAGCGCAGCGCGATGGCGTGCTTCGATGCCGCAACGGAAATCACCTCACCATCGCATGGCGCCACCAATTCACTGGCGGTGGGATCGATCGCCACCCCGTCGCCGAGCATGCGCTGCGCGAACACGGCATCCGGCACCTCATCCAGCGGTGCGCACCAACCGTTCAATGGCGCCAGCAGGACCGTGCTCGACATTACGCAACTCCTGACTTAGCCTCAATTCCCGAAAACATCGCCATCAATGCCGCGCCCGTCCGGCGTCCGCCTGCTTGATCGACGACAGCAGCTCCACGCTGTCGATCACCCAGATGGGATCGACCTTGGCGCGGGTGAACATGAAACACAGGTCGTGCTTGCCCGCGGACGCGGCAAGCGCCACCGGCGCCAATTGAGTGACCGTCGGATTGGCCTGTGCGGGCGCCAGCGACAAGGTGGCCAGCGTCTTGCCGGTGCAGTCGTCCAAGCGCACCTCCAGCTCCCCTGCAGCCGTCTGCGGCTTGGGCAGTGGAATGTCCTTGAGCAGGTCGCCCACCTGAAAATTGAATGGCACCTGGCCCACGCCGACCGCCAGCGCGTCGACCTTCGACAGATCCACCTGCGGATAGATCCAGCAAGGGTTCAGGATATCCACCAGGAACGTCGCCCGCTCGCCGTGCAGCGGCGCATCGTCTATCAGAGACAGCACCAGCTTGTCGCTGCACATCTCGAGCTGGTGGCTGTTACGGCGATTCCCGCTGGTGATGGCGTTGAGGTCACCCAGCGGCGCATGACGAATCCCCAGCGCGTCATAGCGGTGCAACTGTGTGGGCAGCCGTGATTCGAAGCTGGTCCAGTCTCGCCGTGACGCGGGGGTCCATGCCAACTCCGCCAGTGCGGCAGCGCGCGGGAAGGTCATGTACTCGACCCGTGCCTCGGTCCTGATGTGCTCGCTGAATAGGTTCGACTGCACCCCCAGAATGTGGCGCTGCTGGTCCGACCGCAGCTGCGGTGGCGCCGGATCGAAGTTGTAGATATCGGCCACGCTGATGACCCAGCCACGTCCCGGTGACGGATCGTTGGGTCCGTTCTGGCGGTTGTCGAAGTACAGACCGGGCTGCGGCGACAACACGGCATCATGACCCGCCGCAGCGGCGGCGATGGCACCATCGATGCCGCGCCAGGACATAACCGCGGCGTTCGGCGCCAGTCCGCCTTCCAGGATTTCGTCCCAGCCGATCATCTTGCGGCCATGCCGGTTCAGGAATTTCTCGATGCGTTGCAGAAAATAGCTTTGCAGCCCATGCTCGTCCTTGATCCCCAGCTCCTGCATGCGTGCCTGTACCTTGCTCGACGCCCGCCACTGATCCTTGACCGCCTCGTCGCCACCCACATGGATGTACTCGCTGGGGAACAGCGCCATCACCTCGGTCAGGACGTTCTCGAGAAAGCCGAACGTCGCATCGTCCACGTCATAGAGCGTGGGATAGATACCCCAATCCGACAACCCCGTCGTCGGCGCCTTCTTGGTCGTGCCCAGTTGGGGGTAGGCCAGCACCGCGGCGGTGGCATGCCCCGGCATCTCGATTTCGGGAACGATGGTGATGTTGCGCTGGGCCGCATAAGCCACCAGTTCGCGCACCTCGGCCTGCGTGTAGAAGCCTCCATACAATCGCGGCTTGCCGGTCTTGGGGTCGATATCGGCCGCGGCCGCCGCACCGGCGGGAACCCGCCATGCGCCCACGCTGGTGAGCCGTGGATATTTCTTGATCTCCAGGCGCCAGCCCTGGTCGTCCATCAAGTGCCAGTGCAGCACGTTGAGTTTGTGCAGCGCCATCCAGTCGATGAACTTGCGCACGAACTGCGCCGATTGAAAATGACGCGCCGAATCGAGCATCAGCCCACGCCATTTGAAACGTGGCGCGTCGCGGATGGTCATGGCCGCCAGGCGGCTCACTCCATCGACCGGAGCCTTGGCGGTCAGCAGCTGTTCCAAGGTGACCGCACCGTAAAAAAGGCCGCGCGGGTCACTAGCGGACACGATTATCGCCTGGGGGGATATGTCAAGCGAATAACCTTCCTCGTCCGCCGGCCGCCCGCCGGCCACCAACTTGAACACGATGGCCTTGCCGGTGGCGCGGCGGGCCAGCGGCAAAACCCAACCATGCGAACGCTGCACCGCCGCGGCGAAGTAGCGGGCGATCCGGATGCCCTCGGGCCCGGCGGCTGGCACCACCAGCGTGTCGGCGGTCACATCGAAGCTGCCGGTCGCGGCAACGACCTCGCCGGGCAATGGAATGATATCCACGGTAGTCGTTGCAGTAGCTGGCGCCGAGGTGGCCGGCGCCGCCGCAACCGATCGCGCGGCGACATCAGCCACGCTGGTTGAGACTGCCAATACAGCCGCGCAACCCAACAGCATCGACGCTGTCCGACGTTCGTTCATGATCTGTCCGGTGCCCGCAGCAGGGTCGTTCGCAATGAATCGACTCATGATGAACCAGACTGGGCGAGCCCGGCAATCCGGGGACTCGCCCAGCGGCCTCCTGCGAGAGACCGGGTCCTTCGAGCGCTGGCGCTTACAGCGAGAACCGCACTCCGGCGAAGTAGCGGCGGCCGTTCTTGTACACGGCCAGCGGCATGTCCGCGCTGCCGGCGTACTGCAGCTGCGTCTCATCGAGCAGGTTCAGGATCTGCGCCGTCAGCTCGATGTTGTCGGTCAGGCGGAAGCCGACCGCCGCATCCAACTGCGTGTAGGCGTCGTTGGTGACCGCCACCCCGTTGCGGCCGATCTCGCGGAAATACTTCGAACGCCAGCCATAGGTGATGCGGGCATTCCAGCGCCCGTCATCGTAGTAAGGCGTGAGGTTGATGGTATGGCGCGAGCTGAACGGCACTTCCAGACCATCGTCGGTCTTGCCATCGGCAAAGGTGTAGTTGGCCTGGATGCCGAAGTTGCCGAATAGATTGTTCTGGTAGCCCAGCTCGAAGCCGCGGATCTCGCCGCCCGCCCCGTTGCGCGGCCGTGACACGTCGTAATCCTCCATCTGGCCGGTGAGGATGTTGAAGTGCTGCTCGACCTCGGAACGCCGTACGATGAACGAACGCACATCCTTGTAGAACAAGGCGGCGGACAACAACCCATCCTTCCCCAGGTACCATTCGCCGGACACGTCCAGGTTGGTGGCACGATACGGATCCAGGTTGGGATTGCCGCCGTTGCCCGAATTCACCGTATCCAGCAATTCCAGGAAGGAAGCCAGGTCGGAGAAATTCGCGCGCGCCATGCTGCGCGAGGCCGACACCCGCATGATGAAATCGTCCGAGATATCGAAGGCGAAGTTGATGCTCGGCAGGACGTCGCTGTACTGCTTGTCCACCGAGTTCGGTATGAAGCCGGTGCCCTGTGCCACCGAGCCGTTGCTGGTCTGGTCGGTCCGTACGTAGCGCAGGCCGACGTTGCCCCGGAAGCCCTGGCCCTGGAAATCCAGCTGCGTGAAGGCACTGACGATGTCTTCCTCCACATTGAACGCCGCCGAGGGGAAGTCCGGCAACGAGGACACCTGATCGTTCGGCGGGAACGGGCTGCGTAGCGGAGCACCCTGCACGAACCGGATCAGCGCCGAACGATTCACCGTGGCCCAATCCTGGGTGCCGGAGTTTGAGCTGATGCCGTCCAGGAAGCCGCCGGGCGTGCCGCCGCCATAGAACTGCTCCAGACCCTGTCCGGCCAGTCCCGCTGGAATGATGTTGGCCAGGCGCGCTTCCTGCTGGGTTTCATGCTTGCGATAGTCCGCACCGACGCGCCAATGCTCCACCGGCCCCCAAGCCAGGTCCTTGACGAACTCGGCCTGCACGTAGTTCTCCTTGTCCTGGGTCGGCTGCTGGCGCGACTGACCGAAGCCGATCCCCGGCATGGACGCCGGATCGGACGGATCGCGATCGAAGTTCATGGAGGCGCCGTCACGGTTCAAGGTGTAGTCGTAGCCGCCGACGCTTTCATATTCCAGGAAGTATTGCTGCTGCGTGCCGCCCTTGGCCTTGGTGGTGCCGACCGTGGCGTTGGCACTCCAACCGTCACCGGTCCAGTCGCCGCGCAGATCCACCGAATAGGTCTTGACCTCCGACTTGCGCACGATGGCGTCCAGCAGCGTCAAGCCGCTGGAGAAATCCGCGGCGGTCACCACGCCGTTCCTGACCGTGGCACTGGTCATGTTGGGCGCCGACAAGCTGTGGCCATTGAAGGCGTAGCGGCTCTGATTGAAATTATCGTACTTGGCATCCACGTACAGGCCGGTCAGGTTCAGCTCGAAGCTGTCGCTGGGCCTGAACTGCACGCCCAAGGTGCCGGTGGTGCGCTTGCGCTCCTGGGTGAACAAGGCGGCATTGATGGCATTGGGCATGACCACCGAAGCGTCGTTGCCGACTAGTGCGCCCGGCACCCCCGCCCCCATGGCGGTCGGATAGCTGAACGTTTCGATGCCGTCGCGGCGCAGCTCTTCCTCGGAGCGCATGGCCGAGACGATGACACCGAACGTGCCACCATCGTTCTTCCAGCTGTACAGCGCGGAGTAGTTCGGTGCCCCCTCTTCCGCCCGGTCGTTGTAGGCGTAGTCGGCCGAGGCCCGCAGCGTATTCGCTGGCAGATCGAGCGGCCGGCGGGTGCGCATGATCACGGTGCCGCCGATGCTGCCTTCGTAGAGGCGCGCTTCAGGGCTCTTGAACACGTCCACGCGCTCGATGATGTCCGGCGCCAGCAAAGTGTAGTTGAACGTGCGGCCTGGAGAATCCAGGATGAACCAGTCGGCCGAAGCGATGGTCTGGCCGTTCAGCAAGGTGCGGTTCAGCGCCGGGTCGGTGCCGCGGATGCTGACCCGCTCGCCTTCACCGAAATTGCGGTCGATGTTGATGCCCGGGACGTGCGACAGCGATTCAGCCGCGTTCTTGTCCGGGAACTTGCCCATGTCCTCGGCCGAGATCGAATCCACGATGGCGGTCGATTCACGCTTGGCCTCGATGGATTCGCGGATGCTGCCGCGGATACCGGTGACGATCACCTCTTCCACGTCCTGCGCTTGCGAGGCAGCGCTCGCGCCCGCCGACTGCGAGAACACCGGTCCGGCCTGTCCGAACAACGCCACGGTCACCGCAGCCCCAATCATCGTTGAACGTCTAGTGCTCATAATGATGCCCCTGCCCCTGTGTAGAGTCCCTGACTCGTGTTCTGCGGTACCGCTTTTCGAAAGTACCAATGTGGAGCCAATATAGTACCAGTTGATCAGAAATGCCAAGCCCTGTTAGATACCATTTTCATAATTTCTATTTTTTCCCTTGTTTTTCCAACATATATAAAACCCATGTGGGCTATGGGCAACAATATTGGTATTGCATTGGTAATGTCAGCATGGCATGGTAGCCACCATCGGCGCTCCGTCCGGCCCACGGAACGCCCCTACTCGAGGAGACCCGAACCGTGTCCGTGCTGTTCCAGCATCTAGCCCGCCCCGATGAAACCAGCGCCTTGCCGTTGTATCAGCAACTTCAGCGCGCACTGCGTGAAGCCATCGAGAAGCGGGTCCTGGGACCGGACGATGCGCTGCCCCCGGAACGCGACCTGGCGGAGGAGCTTTCGGTCTCACGCATCACCGTGCGCAAAGCCATCGACGGCCTGGTGGAAGAAGGCTTGCTCGCGCGCCGGCAAGGCGCCGGCACCTTCGTTTGTGCCCGCGTCGAGAAGAATTTCGCCAAGCTCACCTCGTTCTCCGAGGACATGCGTGCGCGAGGCCGCAAACCACGCAGCGTCTGGCTGAATCGCGCCGCCGGCACGGTCACACCGGAAGAGGCACTGGCGCTTCGCTCGAGCCCAGGCACCCCGGTCTATCGCTTTCACCGTATCCGCTACGCCGACGATGCCCCCATGGCATTGGAATACGCCACCGTGCTCGCTTCCTGCCTGCCCTCGCTCGACGACGTGGAAAGCTCGTTGTACGTCGCCCTGGAAAAGAACGGCAATCGGCCGGTGCGCGCACTGCAGCGGCTGCGCGCGGTACTGTTCACCGCCGAACAAGCCCAGCTGCTCAAAGCACAGGAGCGTGACGCCGGCCTGCTGGTCGAGCGCCTCGGGTCGCTCAAGGACGGCAGAACCATCGAGTACACCCAATCCTTCTATCGCGGCGACATCTACGATTTCGTCGCCGAGCTCAACGCCACGACATGAGCCTCCACACGAACATGTACCGCGAAGCAGGCCAGGCTCCCGCCGTAGTCCGCACCCAGCTCGAACACAATGCCGCCATCATGCGCGAGCTGGGGGCCGTGCTGCGCAAGCTCTCCCCTCGCGTCGTGGTCACCGGCGCACGCGGTAGTTCGGACCACGCCGCCACCTTCGCCAAGTATCTGATCGAAACCCACACCGACGCGCTGACCACCTCCGCCGCCCCATCACTCAGTTCGGTCTACGACACCCGCACCAACCTGCGTGACACGCTATTCCTGGCTATTTCCCAGTCCGGCAAAAGTCCCGACCTGCTGGCCATGGCGGAAAAAGCCAAGGCATCGGGGGCGCACGTCGTCTCGTTGTGCAACTCGCCAGATTCGCCGCTCTCCCGGCTCGCGCACCACGCCATCGATCTGTGCGCCGGGGCTGAGACCAGCGTGGCGGCAACCAAGTCCTACATCGCCTCACTGAGCGCCATCATTCAATTGCTGGGGCACTGGATCGGTAACGAAACGCTGCTGGATGCCCTGCAACACGCTCCTGGGCAGTTGGAGCAAGCCTGGAATCTCGACTGGAGCGTCGCACGCGACGCCCTGCAGCCCGTCAACAATCTGTTCATCGTCGGACGCGGCTACGGTTTGGGGGTAGCCCAGGAGGCGGCGCTGAAACTCAAGGAAACCTGCGGCCTGCACGCGGAAGCATTCAGCGCCGCCGAGGTGCAACACGGCCCGATGGCCCTGGTGCGCAAGAATTTCCCGGTCCTGGCCTTCTCGCAAAGCGATGACACCCGCGAAGGCATCGAGACCCTGGCGCGCGACTTCGTGAGCCGCGGCGCCAAGGTGCTGCTGGCCGGCGCGACGACACCGGGAGCGTTCTCGCTCCCGACCGTCACCGCCCATCCAGTCATCGAACCCATGCTCATGATTCAGAGCTTCTATCGCATGGCCGAGTCGCTCGCCATCGCGCGTGGACTCGATCCCGACACCCCACCTCACCTGCGCAAAGTCACCGAGACTGTCTGATGCTTACCGCGCTGGTCAACGGCCGCGTATTGCGCGGAAAGAGTTTCGTCGAAGGGCTGGCCGTGCTCATCGAGGGCAACCATATCGTAGATGTAGTGGCAGCCGA
>Ga0182745_1002410_pt1 | contig 16771 bp, 16 predicted proteins | sample eDN3rd30CKraftBY_FD_128523 | JGI IMG/M metagenome (GOLD analysis project Ga0182745, IMG submission 128523) | Enriched backyard soil microbial communities from Emeryville, California, USA - eDNA 3rd pass 30_C Kraft BY (version 2) (version 2) | ecosystem: Environmental > Terrestrial > Soil >...
AACAATAAAATATCCCAAAAGCACGAGTACTTTTGGGACTAGGTTTTATTGGTTTTCGTTGATGAATTCGACTAAAGCTTCTTTTGGTTGGAATCCAACTGTTTTTGCTTTTAGTTCACCGTCTTTGAATAGTAGCAATGTAGGAATTGACATTACTTGGTATTCAGCAGCCGTTGCTTGGTTGTTGTCTACATCTAGTTTTGCGATTTTCACTTGGTCGCCGATTTCAGCATCGATTTCTTCTAATACTGGAGCGATCATTTTACATGGTCCACACCAAGTAGCCCAAAAATCTACTAGTACAACGCCAGAAGCGATTTCTTCCGAAAAGTTTTGATCTGTAACATGAACAATTGCCATTATAATAGCCTCCTTAAATCTAACATCTGAATGTAGTATATCACGATAGAAAAATTTCAGATAGTAAAGTGTACTGAATAAGACACATAAAATTTACAATTCTTCAATAATCTTAATTTAACAATAGAGGAAGAATGTAGACTAAAAGTCCAATAAAGCGCCTAAATTCCTGCTAAAAAGTTATTGCTCACACAAAAACCCCACCAATATTTTAGTGAGGCTTTAAGAATCAATCCATTAAGAATTCACTTTTAATGCTTTAAATTCTTCAATTAGCATTGGAATTACTTCGAATAAATCACCGACAATCCCGTAGTCTGCTACCTTGAAGATGTTAGCATCTGGATCTTTATTAATAGCAACAATTACTTTAGAATTTGACATCCCAGCTAAATGCTGAATTGCCCCTGAGATTCCAGCAGCAATATAAAGATCTGGTGTTACGACTTTACCCGTTTGGCCGATTTGCAGTGAGTAATCACAGTAATCTGCATCACATGCACCACGCGAAGCACCAACTGCACCACCAAGTAAATTTGCAAGCTCCTTTAATGGCTCGAAGCCTTCTGCAGATTTCACGCCACGTCCACCTGAAACAACAACTTTCGCTTCTGATAGGTCAACGCCTGTCGATGCTTTACGCACTACTTCTTTGATGATTGTACGTAAATTTTGAACATCTACTGAAACGGACGAGACATCTCCAGTAAGACTTGCATTTTTATCTAACGGTTTGATATTGTTTGGACGAATTGTCACAAATACAACACCGTCCTTAATTTTCACTTTTTCAAAAGCTTTACCAGAATAGATTGGGCGAATGAAAACAGCATTGTCTCCAGCCCCTTCAATTTCAGTAACATCTGAGATTAAACCTGATTGTAATCGAGAAGCTAATTTTGGCGATAAATCTTTCCCTAAAGAAGTGTGGCCAATTACAATACCTTCTGGTTTTTCTTGTTCATAAACAGCCAAGAATGCTTGGCTATAGCCATCAGAAGTATATGATTTCAGATGCGGATGTTCCACCGTTACAACACGATTTGCACCGTAAGTGATTAACTCGCTCGCAAGTGCTGCGACACTATCGCCAAGCAATACCCCTACTACTTCTCCACCATCTGCAATTTGTTTTGCTGCTGCGATTGCTTCAAATGTAACATTTCGTAAAACTCCATCACGAACTTCACCTAACACTAATACTTTGTTTGCCATATGAAAATCCCTCCGATACCGTCTTTGTTTTTAGACTACTTTCGCCTCTGAATGAAGTAAGTTAACAAGTTCTTTCACTTGTTGTGAAAGCTCACCCTCTAGTACACGACCAGCTGCTTTTTGAGGAGGAAGGAAAATCTCAATCGTCTCAACCTTAATTTCCACATCATCCTCATCGATATCTAAATCATCTAGTTCCAGCTCAGCAAGTGGTTTCTTTTTCGCTTTCATAATCCCCGGAAGAGATGGATAGCGCGGTTCATTTAACCCTTGTTGTGCTGTCACTAATAACGGTAAAGAAGTTTCAATAATCTCTGAATCTCCTTCAATATCTCGAACAATCTTGACATTTGTGCCTTCAATCTCTAAATCTGTAATTGTTGTCACATAGTTAATCCCCAGCAAATCTGCAACGCGTGGTCCTACTTGTCCAGTACCACCATCAATCGCCACATTTCCAGCTAAAATTAAATCAGCTTCTTTATCTTTTAAATACTCTGCTAGAATAGTAGCAGTAGAGTATTGATCTAGTTCATCCAAATCGTCTTCTGTATTAATAAGGACTGCTTCATCAGCACCCATAGCTAAAGCTGTTCTTAGTTGTTTCTCAGCGTCTTCACCACCGATTGTTACAACCGTTACTTTTCCGCCCTGAGCATCACGTACTTGAATCGCTTCCTCTATAGCATACTCATCATAAGGATTGATGATAAATTCAGCACCATCCTCTTGAATTGTTCCATTGGCAATGACAATCTTCTCTTCTGTGTCAAATGTACGTTTAACTAATACAAAAATGTTCATTTTTCCTAACCTCCCAATGCATGATCTGATTGCTTGTACAATCTATGATTTATTTTGCAATGCTATGAAACAAATATATTATTTCCCTGTAAAAACAGCTTTTCGTTTTTCAAGAAATGCCTGAATTCCTTCTTTGGCATCTGCGGATTCAAATACAGTTCCAAAGCTATCTGCCTCAGCTTTTACCCCATCATAATATGCTTGGTGCTTGCTATATTGCAGCATCTCAATAGTTGCTTTTAGAGCGACCGGACTTTTAAGCGCTATTTTTCTAGCAATCTCTATCGTTTTAGGTAGAAGCTCATCTACAGGGAATGCTTGAGTAGCAAGGCCTGATTGAACTGCATCTACGCCTGAAATCGGTTCACTTGTAAAGAGCATTTCTGCTGCTTTTGCCGCACCAACATAACGCGGTAAACGCTGTGTCCCTGCAAAACCAGGTATCAAACCGAGCTGCAATTCTGGCAACCCAAGCTTCGCATCTTCTGCTACATAGCGAATATGACAAGCCATCGCGAGTTCTAATCCGCCACCTAAAGCAGCTCCATGAATGGCCGCAATGACAGGCTTAGAAAAAGTTTCCAATCGTTCAAATACTTTTTGGCCACTAGCAGCTAGTTTCGTAAATTCTTCACCTGAGGCCACTTCAGTGAATTCTTTTATATCAGCACCCGCAGAGAAGAAACGGCCCTCACCGTGTAGAACAATTACTCGAATAGCATCATCATTTTCGACAGCGCTCAGCATTTCATCTACTTCTAAAATTAAACCACGTGATAATGCATTTGCAGGAGGTCGTTGAATTGCTACAATCGCTACCCCTTCTTCAACTTTCCAGCTTAGAAATTCCATACTCCCACTCCCTTTTTAAAACTTACTGAATACTAACCCCAATAGTAATCAGTTCTGAAATACAAAAGCCTCACATTGATGGGCTAAGATTTTGTTACCCCTTTAGCCCATTTAACAATAGATGTCGTACTTTTGGAGCTGTCTCAATTAAATCATAACGGAATTCATTCATAACCCAGCTTGTGATGGTTTCATCAATTGTGCCAAAAACCATCTGACGAGCAATTCTCACATCCATTGTGGAATTAAACTCCCCTTTAAACATTCCCTCGATTAGAATTTCATCCAGCAGCTTTAAATACTCTTTTAAAATAGAGTTGATTTTCAACCTAAGTTCTTTGTTGGATTGCCTTAACTCTAATTGCGTCACTGTTGCAAGGTGGCGATCTTGTGCAAGAACATTAAAATGATTATCAATCATTTGCGATAACTTATCAGCAGATGATTCGCCATTTTGAATGATTTCTTGAAGAGATTCTACGAAGACACCCATTTTTTCTTGAAAGACGGAAATTAAAATATCTTCTTTGTTTTTAAAATATAAATAGATCGTTCCGTCTGCTACCCCTGCCTGCTTTGCAATTTTAGATATTTGCGCTTGATGATAGCCGTTCTCTGCAATTGCAATGACAGCAGCATCTATTATTTGTTTATATTTGGGTTTATCTTTTTTCATGCTGTTCACCACCATTAAAAACTTGGCTTATTGCCTCAATGCTTCTTTTGCGACAAGCCTTTCTCTACTTTTGAAAATTTTTCTTAACCGAAAAAAAAATATGAAAATATGAATGACTATTCATTCATATTTTCATATTATAATTTAATAAAGATTCTGTCAATGATTCCACTAAATTATTTCAGTTAATTTTTGTTTCTCTTCTTCCACTAAGGTACGCCGCAGAATTTTCCCAACCGCGGTTTTCGGCAATTCTTTTCTGAACTCATAGAGACGAGGAACTTTGTAAGCAGCCAATCTATCACGGCAGTATTTATTTAATTCTTCTTCCGTTACTTTTTTCCCTTCCCGCAGCACAATATATGCCTTCACAGTCTCCCCACGATATGGGTCTGGTATACCCGCTACAACACATTCTTGAATCGCCGCATGCTCATACAGCACCTCTTCGACTTCCCGAGGATAGATATTAAAGCCCCCAGCTATGATAATATCTTTTTTGCGATCAACAACGTAAAAATAGCCTTTATCGTCCATGTAACCTAAATCCCCAGTTAAAAACCACCCATCAACAAAGCTCATCGCTGTTTCCTCTAGTCGATTCCAGTAGCCCTTCATCACTTGCGGTCCCTTGATTGCAATTTCTCCTACCTCACCTGGCGGTAAAATTTTCCCATCTGATGATTGAATAATGGTCGCATCTGTATCTGGCCAAGGCACGCCAATCGAACCTGTCACCCGCTCATCCCATATGAAATTCGCATGGGTCACTGGAGACGTCTCAGTTAGTCCATATCCCTCGACCAGCTTCCCTCCAGTAATTGCTTCAAATTTTTGCTGCACATCTACTGGCAACGCAGAAGACCCGCTTAAACACGCTTTGATCGATGAGAGATTATAGTTTCCAATCTCAGGATGGCTTAATAGCCCTATATACATCGTCGGCGCTCCAGGAAACAATGTCGGCTTTTGTTTTTCAATTGTTTTCAATGCCTGCTCCACATCAAATTTAGGCAGCAATACCATTTTAAAACTTTTCATGACCGATAGAAGCAATACTGTTGTCATCCCATAGACGTGAAAGAATGGTAAAATTCCTAGTATAATTTCTTCCCCTTCTTTGCATTCGTACATCCATGCATCACACATTTTCGTATTTGCAATTAAGTTTTTATGTGTGAGCATAACTCCCTTCGGCGATCCTGTAGTGCCTCCAGTATATTGAATAAGCGCTATTTCCTGATCAATATCGTATTCTCCTTGTTCAATCGGAGTAGCCTTACTTGTACGCATAATTTCGGCAAATAAATGCGATACCCCTTTATGCTCTACTTTCACACTAAATCCATATTGTTTTTTCTGGATAAAGGGATAGACAAGATTTTTGGGGAAGGGTAAATACTCTTTTATTCCTGTAATGATAACGTTTTCAATTTCAGTTGCTTTTAACACTTTGGTAATACGGGGATAGAGGATATCCATAGCCAAGATTACTTTGACCCCTGCGTCCTCCATTTGGTATTGAAGTTCTCGTTCTGTGTAGAGGGGGTTCGTTTGAACGACGATTCCACCGACATACAAGATTCCGTAATAGGCAATAACCGATTGCGGGCAGTTCGGAAGCATGATGGCAACGCGGTCTCCCTTTTCAACGCCTAAACCCTGCAAGTAATTCGCGAATTTCAAAGAGGATTCATATAATTCCTTGTACGTAACATCTCTCCCCATAAAATGAATTGCCACTTTAGCAGGATAATTTTCGTACGCCTTCGTTAAAAAACTTTGAACAGGTTCATTCTCGTAAGTCATGCTGTGAGGTATTTCTTTCGGATAATGGGAAAGCCAAACCTTCTCAGTCATTAACAACTCCCCTTCGTTCAAGATTTTAAATATTCTTACAATTAATTATAATTGAAAAGGAATAAGCAATCAAACTATTTTTGTAACATTATCAAACTTTAGCTAGAATATGCAATTATTTTCTATTTTTATATTAGGATTTGATATTTTTAGAATCTTTGAAGGATTTAATAATTCTGATATTTTTCTATGTAATTTTAAGGAATAACTGAGACACCCTATTGCTTCGGCTTCTTGAATCTGAATTTGTTCAGATTTAAGCTCGAAATCGCAGAAGATTTTTTCTGTATGCCGGATGAAGAACGTTTTGAAGATGATTCTGATGGAGAATGTCTAACATTCGCTGGGTGAAGTACTTTTTAGTGGTGGTTGTGGTTGGAAATGTCTTTCATAAGCTCGATGAAGCACTTTTCAATCGTATTTCGGGGGAGAAATGTATTTCATAACCCCAATGAACACCACTTCGACTCTGATTTCCATGAAAAGTGGCACTCATAACCACGATGAAGGCCACTTTAACTCTCATTCCCTTGAAAAGTGGCACTCATAACCTCCATGAACGCCACTTTAACTATCATTCCCATGAAAAGTGGCACTCATAACCCCGTTGAACGCCACTTTATCTCTGACTTCGATGAAAAGTGGCTTTCATAACCTCGATGAACGCCACTTTGACTCTGATTCCCATGAAAAGTGGCACTCATAACCCCGATGAAGACCACTTTAACTCTGACTTCCACGAAAAGTGGCACTCATAACCTCCATGAACACCACTTTGACTCTGATTCCCATGAAAAGTGGCACTCATAACCCCAATGAACGCCACTTTGACTCTGATTTCCATGGAAAGTGGCACTCATAACCCTGATGAACGCCACTTTATCTCTGACTTCGATGAAAAGTGGCTTTCATAACCTCGATGAACGCCACTTTGACTCTGATTCCCATGAAAAGTGGCGTTCATAACCCTAATGAACGCCACTTTAACTCCGACTTCGATGGAAAGTGGCACTCATAACCCCGATGAACACCACTTTGACTCTGATTCACATGAAAAGTGGCTTTCATAGTAAGCTGGTTTCCCAAATTTCATCCTTATCTTACATATTTAAAAAGTTTCGCTTATATAAAAAAGGCAAGTAGACTGATTCTACCTGCCTTTCAAACTGTCTCTATAATGTTGCTAAATAATAGATCCCTACGAGAATAAATAATATACAAACTACGATTAAAACCTTCGCTAATTTTTCCATATAAATGCTCCTACATTATACTTGCGCCGATTACAAAGGAAAGTCCCACAGAAATTGTAAAAGATATAAAGCCCACTGAGCGATTTTCATTTGCGATTTCCTCATCCACTTTAAAGCTCGGTGTTAAAAATTCAAATAATAGATAAGCAAAGATTAATAAGAAAAAGCCGAACAAGCCCCATCCAATCATCTCCAGCAAAGTCGAATGCCGCTCAATGGAATATCTAAAAATATTGCATACCCCTAGAATTTTACCACCAGTTGCTAGAGCGACTGCGACATTTCCCTTTTTTATTTCTTCCCAGTTTTTATACTTTGTAACCAGCTCGAAAAGAATCATCGCCACGATTAAACAAAGAACGACAACACTAAAGTAACCTGCTGTTTCGACCAAAGGATGTTGCCAAAACCTTGAATCTAGCATGAAAGTCAACTCCTTTACACATTTCAAATTCACCTTGGCCCATTTGTGCGCTTGCCTAGGTTCTACCTAATTTCGCATGATTGAAATTAGGTAGAACCTAGAAAAAATAAGCCTTTCTTCAGCAAGATCACCTTACAAAAATGAATAGTTGTTTATTTTAACTCAACAACAGTTACTCCAAATCCACCTTCTCCAGCCTCACCGTAACGGTATGACTTCACCCGTTTATGACCTTTTAGGTAGTTTTGAATGCCTTGTCTTAGAGCACCAGTTCCTTTACCGTGAATAATCGAGACGCGAGGATAATTTGCTAAAAGTGCATCATCAATATATTTTTCAGCCTTCAGGATGGCTTCTTCATAACGTTCGCCGCGCAAATCTAATTCCAGTTTAACATGGCTGCTGCGATTTTTTACATTGGTCATGACAACCGTTTGTTTTTCTTTTTCAGGCTTCACATACTGTAAGTCGGATTCATCTAGCTTCATTTTAAGAATCCCAATTTGAACGACCCATTCGTTACCCGATGCTTTTTCAACCAAAGTTCCTTTTTGGCCATAGCTTAACACTCTAACCTCGTCACCTGGTTTTAGGTTTTGAGCACGTTCTCGAATTTGGACTTGTTTTTTCAGTACTGGATTTTCCTCAGGAGACACTGCATCTAGCTTTTTCTTCGCTTCGATTAGCTCATGCTCTTTAACAATTTTACTAGCGTTCGCACGCATTTCTCGAAGCTCGGCAATAACCTTCTCGGATTCAGCTTTTGCCTCTTCCACAATCTTACGCGCTTTTTCTTTCGCTTTTTTCTCTAAAGCATCCTTCTTCTCATCATAAGTTCTCAGGCGCTCTTCAAGCTGTTCACGCAATTTTTGGGCTTCTTCCAATAATACATGCGCTTCCTCTGCTTCCCGTTCGGAGCGGCGTCTGCTTTCCTCTAAGGAAGCAATCATAGACTCCACCTCATGACGGTCAGAACCAGTAAAGCCTCGCGCTTGTTGTATAATGGAGTCCTTTAAACCAAGGCGCTTTGAAATTTCAAAGGCGTTTGAGCGTCCTGGTACACCGATTAATAATCGATATGTTGGGCTTAATGTCTCGATATCAAATTCAACACTTGCATTGACTACCCCTGGACGATTGTAGCCATAAGCTTTCAACTCTGGATAATGGGTTGTCGCCATAACACGAGCACCACGTCCGACTACTTCGTCTAAAATGGAGATTGCTAAGGCAGCTCCTTCTTGAGGATCTGTCCCTGCCCCTAATTCATCGAATAGCACGAGGGAACGAGCATCAAACTTCCCTAAAATATCAACAATATTCACCATATGGGAAGAGAACGTCGATAACGATTGCTCGATGGACTGCTCATCCCCGATGTCTGCAAAGAGTTGGTCAAATACTGCTAATTCCGAACCATCTAAAGCTGGTACAGGTAATCCAGCTTGCGCCATTAGCGTACAAAGGCCGACCGTTTTTAAAGTTACCGTTTTACCACCTGTATTTGGACCCGTAATCACAATCGCTGTAATATCTCGTCCAAATTCAATTGTATTTGGAACCGCATCTTCTATTGAGATGAGAGGATGTCTAGCTCGTACTAAACGGATATAGCCTTCTTGATTCATTTTTGGTTTTGTACATTTATTTGCCTGGCCAAACTTCCCTTTTGCCAAAATGACATCAATATCCCCTAAAATTTGAACAAGGACAAATAAGTCATGAGCCACTTCCTGTACTTTCGCTGATAATTCTAATAAAATCCGTTCAATTTCAGCCTTTTCCTTCACCTTTAAACGTTGAATCTCGTTATTGGCCTGGACAACAGACTCCGGCTCGATGAAAAGCGTTTGGCCTGATGAGGATTGATCATGGACAATGCCGCCGTAATGGGCACGGTATTCTTGTTTGACTGGAATAACAAAACGATCATTACGAATTGTTACGATTGCATCTGAAAGCATTTTCGTCGCATTAGAGCCGCGCGTGAAGCTTTCTAGCTTTTGACGCACCTTTGCTTCTTCTGCTCTCAAAGATTGGCGAATCGAACGTAACGTTGTGCTGGCAGAGTCTAAAACTGCCCCATTATCATCAATACAATCATTGATTTCACGCTGCAATGCCGTTAAAATCGGCATTTGTTCTTTTCTCTCAACGAAGTGAGGAATTGTAATTGTATCTTCTTGTTCAATATCATCGATGAAATTTCGAAGAATTCTACTCGCACGAATGGTGCTGGCAATTTCCATCAATTCCACCGGGCTTAACATACCGCCAATTTGAGCACGCTTGGATTGTGGACGGACATCAAAAATGCCGCCCATCGGTACATTTCCTTTTATTCGCAAAATGGAAAGTCCTTCATCCATTTCTTCTAATAGCTCGACTACTCTATCAAAATCAGTTTCGGGAATTAGTTGCTCGATTGCACTCTTCCCAAGTGAAGACGTACAAAATTTTGCAACTTGTTCACGTACTTTATCATATTCTAAAGTTCTTAATGCGCGTTCAGCGATCACTCCCGAACACCTCCTGGCTATTCAATTCACTTTCTGTCTTACTTACTTGTTTTTCTTAATAAAAGTTTCAAATTGTTCTAATGACCATGTATTGACGATTAGTTCTTTTTTCAACCAAGCTTTTTGTGCATACTTTGTCCCAATTTCCATGACATCCAGCTGTTCAATAGCATGTGCATCTGTATTAATGGCAATCGGCACATTTAACTCCATCGCCAAGATTAAATGCTCGATACGCAAATCTAATCGGTAAGGGCTAGCATTTAGCTCAAGAATTTTGCCGTACTCGGCTGCCCATTTGATTAACTGTGGTATATCTGGATTATAACCTTCACGCTGTCCAATAATTCGACCAGTTGGATGGGCGATCATATGGACATGCGGATTTTGAATGGCTGTATAGAGTCTTTCCATTATTGTTTCTTGTGATTGGGAGAAGCTTGAGTGAATCGATGCAATAACGAAATCGAGTTCTTGTAAGACTTCATCCTCAAAATCTAATGAGCCATCCGGCAAGATATCCATCTCCGTTCCGGCAAATAAGCGGAACTCTGGATGTTCTGCATTAAAGTCATAAATTTCAAATCGTTGTTTTTGTAAACGCTCAGGCGTCAAACCGTTTGCTACTTTTAAATACTGTGAGTGGTCCGTAATGACACCATGTGTATAGCCGCGCTGGATTAACGCTTCTCCCATTTCTTTTACCGTATGAGCACCATCAGACCAAGTCGTATGCATATGCAAATCAGAAACAATCTGATCTAAGCTAACAAGGCCCGCTAATTCATCCAAACGCTCCAACTCTTTTCCGGACTCTCGAACAGTTGGAGGAATAAATGGCAAATTAAAATGGGCAAAGAATTCTTCCTCCGAGTCAAAGGTCATAATCGAACCATCTGGCTGTTCTACCCCATATTCGCTTATTTTCTTCCCTTGGTCTTTTGCTAATTGGCGCATGCGCACATTATGATCCTTGGAACCAGTAAAGTGATGCAGAGCCGTTGCATATTCCTTCAATGACACTAGGCGGAAGTCAATACTTACTGGATCTTCAGCCTCTAATATCACAGAAACCTTTGTATCGCCAGCAGCTACCACTTCTTTTATCGCAAGTTCTTTTAATAAGCGATCCTTTACCGTATCAGGCTGTGCTGTTGCCACGATAAAATCGATATCCTTACTCATTTCACTAACACGACGGAAGCTTCCTGCAACCGAGAACTTTTGGATTTCTTCGATAGAAGTCAATAACTCATTAATTTCCACAACAACTTGCTGTAAATACCAGATTGGCAGTCTTTCGCTTCGCTGCCCAAAATGCTCGAGCTCTTTTAAAATTTTCTCTTCTGATTTGGCACCGAAACCGGCTAGCGCTCGAATCTTCTGAGTTTCACAAGCTTCCTTTAGGCTTTCGACACTGTCTACCCCTAGCTCACTATAAAGCTTTGCTAGTTTTTTTCCACCCAAACCAGGCAGCTTTAATAATGGAATTAACCCTTTAGGCACGATTTCTTCCAGCTCTTTTAGTTGAGAGGACGCTCCAGTTTCAATCAGCTCGTTAATAACAGTAGCTGTTCCCTTTCCAATTCCCTTAAGTTTCGTAATATCTTCAATCTCGCTTAAGCTTCGCTCATCTAATTCAAGTGCATTTGCGGCTTTACGAAAGGCAGAAACCTTAAAAGGATTTTCTCCCTGAAGCTCTAATAGTAATGCAATTTTTTCGAGTGTTTTAATGACAATTTTTTTATTCATGATTTGCCTCCCTATCGCAAAATGTTTGGTTTATCCAAATTAATCTATTTCATAAGCCGTACATTCCTTGTTCGTGTAAAAAGGAAATGCCCCAAAAAGTCACTTTGGGACATTTCCTTTCAATCAATCACCGCTAATAGACGATGATTTTAGCTCATATGTCTAGTGCTCTTTATAGATGTACCACCAATCTTGAACCAAGTTAGTGAAAAATGGTGTATGCTCTAACATAAGGTTTGCAACGAAGGAGCCTTCCATAATTGTTTGGATAGAAGCTATTGGCAATAGTGCCAACACATACATTCCAATAAATATTATCAAATAAAATTCAACAAAACATAGTACGGCACCCAGTAGACGGTTCACTGAATTTAATATTGGCAAGTACGTTAAAAAATCAAATATGGAACCGAGAATTTGCAGTGCAACTTTCACTACAAAGAAAATAACAGCAAAGGCAATGATCCGGTAAAAGGTTTGGTCCACATTTAACGAATCAAGTACAAGCATCATAGATGAACCTTCTGTCACTCCCGGATACGGAATCCATAAAACAAATTTTTCTGCTAGCGGTTTATAATAAATATACGCTACAATAAGTGCAACAAAAAAGCTAACAAGATGAATGGCCTGAACAATAAAGCCACGCTTAAGTCCTACTAGTATACTAGCAGCAAATATAATCAGTAATATAATATCTAGCATTCAATTCAACCCTTTAATTTTTTCAATTCTTCTTCAAGCTTTTCAACTTGTTCTTTTACTTTTAGTAATTCATGTACGGTATTGACAGCTGTTAAAACGGCAAGCCTTGAACTATCTAATGAAGGATTATGTACACGTATTTCTCGCATCTTATCATCTACTATAGAAGCAACTAATCTCATATGCCCGGTAGATTCAGTCCCGACAATCTTATAGACGTGGCCACAAATTTCTACGGATATTCGATTTTTTTCCTGTTCAGCCATGCAATACCTCCTAAAACTTTAGCAAAAACCTATGTTAACAGGTACGCTTCAACCTGCCACTATTCAAATCTAGTAATATTCATGGATTTGAGTATTTTTACTTCATTAGAATATATTAAGAAAATTTATAATACATATCATACCATCTTTAGAATACACAGTACAACTACAATAAGATTACAAAACCAATACTATCAAGACTTTCCGTGGTTTACTTATTATTTCGACCATGTAAATAAATGTATATATGCACATGTATTTTCAAAGTATTAGGGCCTAATATAAAGCAGCTTTTATATTAATATCCATCCTGAATGCGTATAGGAATCCGGAGAAAGTTTTGTCTTATGAATTCAATCAGTCCATGAAACCAAAAAAAGCTAGGGAATACGCCCTTAGCTTCCATTTTGCAGCATATACTCAATTTATGTATTAGTCGAAGTTGTCCAAGGTTCCATTACGCTACTTTGATAATTCTTGTTAATAAAGTAGCATCACGGGAATAGTAATTATTCACAAAATCACCGTCAAGGGTTGCCAAGTACTTATAATTATTTTCATGGGCTATTGCCATGTGAAAAGAATCTGTAATTTCTAGTTGAAAAAGCTTCATAAACAGTTTTGCAGCAGGATAAGAAGTTTTCGCTGTTGAATCAAGAATCTCTACTCTTTCAATTCCTAATTCCTCTGTCATACTATAAATAAAATTATCAAAGGTAGCTATTGCAGCACTATAAAAAACATCTAATTTCTTTCGTTTCTCTTCGTCCTGCTTTGCTAACTTAATCAATTCCATTATATTAAGCCTAACATTCTGATTATAAAATTTCATAATATCTTCCCGTTTCGCCAAACTGTATAAATATTTCGCACCATCCAAATCCAATAATTTACTTTTTTGTTCTAGAGTTAGTCTACTGTATCCATTTTTGTTTTGGTTAATTAATGTATTGTTCTGATGATAGACCTCCAATGCACCTAGAATCTTCATTTGAAAAAGTCGATTGATGACTTCAGCTACAGTATGATTACTCATCCCTAAGACTACTTCTTGATAATCTGACCATACATCTAGTACTCTTGCCACTTCAGGTCGGCGCTTATCTTCCAAATCTAAATAAGTTAAAATAAAACAAGCATCCAAATAGATTGATGCCCCAGAGAAATCTTCCCGATCTATTTGCTCTCCACCAAGAATAAAGTCCATACTTATCTCCCTTGCTTATGGAGATCTGATAATGTGTGACCAAATGCACCGTGTACTCCAATAGAATTCGATACCTCTATGGCACTGCTTTTTTTCTTTGGATTTTTTACCTTTTCAGCTTTACTAGTATCCCGCCTAACTGTTTTCGTCAGTGACATCGTTGCCATTTTTACCACCTCATTTTTATTTTTGTTCGAATTAGTGTAATCATATTCTTTAATTCTTTTTTCGTCCATAATTTCCCTCCCTTGTTTTTGGAAATCACTTAACTTTTTTCCTTTTATCTACTTTTAAAACCACTGAAAACTTTTTCCAAGAGGATTAATCCTAAGTATTACCTAATAACCTAATTTTTAATAAATTTCCCAATAAACGCTTTCATATTATCCACAGCATACAAACAAGACAAAAAGAAATGAGTTAATCCTATTTTCATGAATGAAAACCCGTTATAATAACACTATTAAATATAAAATTTGGTAATTTCAACAGTGGAGTACGAATAATCTAACGGTGAACAGAAGAACCTCTTTTTTAATTAGCCACAAGAAAGGACCGAAATCATGTCAAATATTGTGTTACAGCTCTCAAGTGAGGTACAAAATCAAGTCAGATCCTATTATGCGTCCTCCAAGATTGAACGCAATGCACCGGGAGTTGTTTTTGCCGCAAAGCTTTCGGATACTGCGATTACAGTCTATAAATCAGGAAAAGTTATGTTCCAGGGAGGCGGCGCTGCAAGAGAAGCGGGCCGTTGGGGTGAAGTGAAAGCAACTGCTTCTCCAAGTTCTAGCAAAACGACTGCCAATCAAACGATTAAAACTAAGGGCGATATCCTCCCAGAAAACTTCGCGGCCATGTCGGTACTAGGATCAGATGAGACAGGTACTGGGGATTATTTTGGACCTGTTACAGTGGCGGCTGTTTATGTGCCAAAAGATAAAATTGAGCTGATTTATGAGCTTGGTGTTAAGGATTCCAAAATGTTAAATGATCAAATTATGCTCAAAATCGCTCCTGACATTATGGCGGTTTGTCCTCATAGCATCTTAACTTTACGAAACGATAAGTATAATGCCATTCAAGCGAAAGGCTATTCACAGGGGAAGATTAAAGCGATGCTTCATAATCAGGCGCTTAAGCATGTGCTAACAAAAATTGAGCCAGAAAAGCCAGAGTATATCTTGATTGACCAATTTGCAGAGCGCAACATTTATTATAACCATATAAAAAATGAAAAAGAGATTGTCCGTGAGCAAGTACTGTTTTCAACAAAGGCGGAGCAGCTTCATGTAGCGGTAGCAGCTGCCTCTATTCTAGCCCGTTATGCCTTCTTAAAAGAAATGGACCGGCTATCTAAAACCGTGGGCATGAACCTGCAAAAAGGGGCAAGCGGAAAAGTCGATGAAATGGCTGCACGAATTTGGATGCAGCATGGAGAGGAAACTTTGAAATCTATCTCGAAATGGCATTTTGCCAATACAGAAAAAGCGCGAAAATTAGTTTTTAAAAAGAAATAGGCTAACTAAAAAAGAGAAACGCTAGATTAAATAGCGCTTCTCTTTTTATTTACTTTACTATGTTACTAATTGCTTTAAACTGATCGCCTTTTGCAATTTGCAGCATTTCAAATAGAGCCATTTCAACTGTCGTCACTTTAGCGCCAAGCTGCATTATTTTTTGAAGGCCAATTTCATGACTTTTCGAAGTACGTGAAGAAACACAATCTGCGAGTACTTCTACTTCGTAACCGTTTTGGATTAAATGAGCGGCTGTTTGATAAACACAAATATGTGTTTCTATGCCAGCAAGTAATACCTTTTTGCGCCCTGTAGCCTGTAATTGCTCCACAAATTCTGGTGTATCATAGGCACTGAAAGTAATTTTTTCAATCGGTTTTTGATTTGGCAGTTTTTCAGCAATTGTCTCAACTGTTGGACCAAGCCCCTTTGGATACTGTTCCAGCCACAGTACAGGCAATCCTAAAATTTGTACCCCTTCTGCTGCCTTTGCTATATTGGAAATGACAAACTCACTGTCATGTACAATCTCTGCAAGCTTTCCTTGAATATCGATTAACACTAAAACTGTCTCTTCTTTTGTCAGCATCTCCAAGTCCCCTTTACTTAATATTTCTACTGTACTTATTATATATCATTCTATACAGATATAAAATTCTCTACCTTTTTAAGCTGTTAATCAACTGATTTGAAACATAATTGATGGGCATGTATAGTACTTATTAGAAAGGGTGATGTATTTGTTAAGGTTAAGCTGGCTGATTAGTCTCGGAATCTCATTACTCGGCTTTTTGATCATCGGGCATTTCTTTACAATTCAGCCCGATGAATTTATGAGCAATGGAAGCTTAGGTTTTATCGGAATTATTTTTGTCTTGCCATTCTTGCTGCTCAGTATTTTTACGACTTTCCGCTTTTTCTTCACATTTACACGAGCTTCAACAAATCAATTGATGAAATTTTTATCGATTTGCGGCGGTTTTTTGCTGATTGCAGTACTTGTATATCTCACATTAAAATATAAAAACGAAAATTTATCCTCCATTGGTGAGGCAATTATTGAGCCAAATCCAACATTTTTTAATTTACCAATGTTGAATGAATATACATATACAATTTATTTTAATTTTTATACCTTCGCATTGACCCATGTCATTATTGCTGTAATCGCATCATTTGTTGGGCTGCTAGTACCGATTACGAAAAAAGAAGAGTTGCCCGAGTAATACTCGAGCGACTCTTCTTTAATGTAGAACCATTAGCGAAGTTCAGCATCAGCTTCAGTTAAAGCTTTTAGCACTTTGTTGTGCGCACTTACAACTTCCTCATCCGTTAATGTACGTTCTGGGTCGAAGTAT
>Ga0182745_1002414_pt1 | contig 16768 bp, 23 predicted proteins | sample eDN3rd30CKraftBY_FD_128523 | JGI IMG/M metagenome (GOLD analysis project Ga0182745, IMG submission 128523) | Enriched backyard soil microbial communities from Emeryville, California, USA - eDNA 3rd pass 30_C Kraft BY (version 2) (version 2) | ecosystem: Environmental > Terrestrial > Soil >...
GATACATATAAATAAACTTTTTGGTTGAACACTTCTAGAGTCAATCGAGATATCTTTAATATTATTTGGTAGTGGCCCAATAATTTTCTTTAAAGGGATGACACTTAATAATTCCTCTGTATACATAGTTAGTCCTCCGAATCCATTGGTGAAATTACGTAAGTGTATAACAATTGTGCTGTAGCTCTTAATGAGTCGACATGTGTGCGTTCATATGCATGTGAAGCCTCAATGCCTGGACCAAATAATGCATGTTTCACATCTGCGCCTGCACGAATTGCTGCTGAAGCATCGGAGCTATAATTTGGGTAAATATCCAGCTTATAATCAATCGAATTTGTTTTGGCTAAGTCAACTAAATGTCTTGTAAGCTCATAATGATAAGGACCACTTGAATCCTTCGCACAAATCGAAACCGTATACTCATCGGAGCTTTGACCATCGCCAATTGCCCCCATATCTACAGCTATATATTCGACTACCTGCTCAGGAACATTTGAATTTCCTCCGTAGCCAATCTCTTCATTATTGGAAATATAAAAATGTGTTGTGTATGGTAATTTAACAGCATTTTCTTGAATATGTTTCACTAGCTGCAATAGTAATGCTGTACTTGCCTTATCATCAAGATGTCTTGATTTGACGAAACCTGACTCTGTTACTTCAAAGCGGGGATCGAAGCTCACAAAGTCGCCTACTTCAATGCCAAATTCGCGTGTATCTTCAGCGTTAAAGCATTTTTCATCAATTCGGACTTCGATATGATTTTCATCTCTTTTAATGCTATCAATATTTTTATAAACATGAACTGTTGTCTCGTGAAGCAAAATCGTCCCACGAATCTTTTTGCCCTCTGCAGTATGGATTGTACAATATTCACCTTCTACTGCATTCCATTTAAACCCGCCAATCATCGTTAGCTTTAAACGGCCATTCGACTTTACCTCTTTCACCATCGCACCTAAAGTATCTGTATGTGCTGTTAAGAGTCGATGAGCTTGGGGATTTTCCCCTTCTATCGTTGCGATTATTGCACCCTTTTTCGTTTGTTTATATTCAATACCTGATTTATGTAAATAATCCGCTATAAACTTCATAATCGTTGTTGTATAACCTGATGGACTAGGAATATTCACTAATTGACCTAACAATTCAATTGTAGGTTTTTCATCAAATACATTCTTCACTCCAAAAGCCCCCTCACACTTTTAAACATTATTGATTAAATAAAATTAATAATAACAAAATTCGTCAATTATCGACACCATTTATCCGTATGTATTTTCAAAAACTTAATAAAGAAAGCGAAATTTTACTTCCTATAATAGTTGTATACAGTATTATACCACTACTATGGCCTTCCAATAATAAGAAAGATTGGTTTATTAGAAAAAAACCGATTTTCGCCAGAAATAGCAAAAATCGATGTTTTTTTGTTAGCTTATTTTTATTTTAACATGCTTCTTACAAGTTTTACTTTATGGTTATAAGGTGGGAATAACAAATTATTCGCTAATTTAGAAGAGCGCTTCATGATGGATTTCGGATGTGTAAAGTTTTCAAAGCTTGCCTTTCCGTGATACGCGTTTACCCCTGATGGCCCAACACCGCCAAAAGGTAAATAAGGATTTGCCACATGTGTCACCGTATCATTTATACAGCCGCCTCCAAAGGGCAATTCTTCGATAAAATACTCAATCGCTTTTTCATGCTCAGAGAAGAAATAGCCTGCTAACGGTTTTGGCAGCTTCTGAATTTGATGGATTGCGTATTTTAAATTGTCATATTTCAAAATAGGTAAAATCGGACCAAATATTTCATCCTCCATAATCGGACTGGACCAAGTGATATTCTCCAGCACAGTCGGTTCAATATACAAATCGTCTGCGTCAATTTCTCCACCAAAAGTGATATTGTCTTTTTCAGCTTCGAGCAATTTTTGTAGTCGTTCCAGTTGACGAATGTTAATAATTCGACCGTAATCCCCACTTTTTTGTGGGTTCTTTCCATAAAATTGAACGATGGCTTTTTTTAATTCCTTTACGAATTTCTCGTAAATCGAGGAATGCACTAATACGTAATCAGGTGCAACGCAGGTTTGTCCCGTATTATTAAATTTCCCCCAAACAATGCGTTTTGCAGCAACTTCAAGATTGGCTGTTTGGTCAACGATTGCCGGACTTTTGCCGCCAAGCTCTAAAGTAATTGGTGTTAACCTTTCAGCAGCCGCGCGCATAACCACTTTTCCCACTGATACACTACCAGTAAAGAATATATAGTCAAATGAGGCATGTATTAAATGCGTTACTTCCTCTTTCTCGCCCTCCACTACTCTTACATAAGAACTGTCAAAAGTTTCTTCCAATATCATTTTAATGATTCCAGCAGTATGAACAGCTGATTCTGAAGGTTTCACAATCGCTGTATTCCCGCCAATAATGGCTCCGATTAAAGGTTCCATCACAAGCTGAAAAGGATAATTAAACGGTCCTATGACCAACACAACACCGTAAGGATCTCTCACTATAAAGCTTTTTGCCGGCTGGAAATGAATTGGTGTTTTCACATGAACTGGTTTAGCCCATTCGTCAATATTCTTCACTAAATAGCTAATGCTATCCAGAACAATTCCTACTTCATTTGAGTACGCTTCAAACTCACTTTTTCGCAAATCCAAATTAAGTGCTTTTAAAATTTCTTTCTCGTACTGTTTAATTTTATCCTTCAGCTTTAATAGCTGTTTTTTTCGAAATTCAGTATCTTTTGTATGTCCTGTTAGAAAAAAATTTTTTTGCTCTTTTATCATTGTTTCCACATCTTGCGCTGTATATCTAGCCATTCGCATCCCTACCTTTAATACATAATTATAATTTATCTGTTCATAATAACTATGTACAATTTACTACAATTTATCGTCTAATTCCTTCTTAAAATGTTTAATTTAAATTCAGGAATGGTATTTAGTAGGAATAAGAGACAAATGAAGGGGGCAATTTAATATGATTTCGACTGAAACTTGGTGGGAGAAAATTTTTTCAGGGCCTTTGTCAATTGGATTAAATGGAGAAAGAGTACATCAGTTAGAAGACGAATCTTTTTTATTCTTAAAAGAAGCGGAAGAAGAATTGCCACAAGGAGAATTTGATCAGCAAATCGATTATTAACTAACATTTGTCAAGAAGCGGCGACCATTAAGAATTTTTAACAAATTATAATTGAATAAGAAAGATGCGGCCCTTTTCACATTGAGAAGGGTCTATTATTTTACACAAAAAACCCACTAGCGCCTTAATTTGTTCCATCCTAGTGAGTTTTCATGTGTTTTTAGTTTTCTATTTAAAGAGCAAATATAAAAGGACTGCTAATAATATTGTACCACTTGTAATCAATGTTTTTATATCGTTTGGTTTCATGATTTTTGCCTCTCTTACTAAATAATTTCTGAATATACTTCACTATAGGTCTGTAGTAGATTTTGTTGACTCCGGTTCTATTGCCGGGACATCGGCAAAGGTTTCTCCAGCCTCTTCCAAATCCCGCATACGATGGGCAATTCTCGATGCAGCACTAGCTGCAATACTGCCAACTAAATCATCTAAAAAAGTATGAACACTGCTATCTATTTTAGTATCTAGTTTTTTTATAATTCCACTCTTTTGTTTATCTAAAAAGCCGAAAGTTGTTAAGGCAATACTTCCATAGGTCATGACTGCACCAAGTGCAAGCGTTTCATCGACACCAAATAGACCTTCATCTGACTCGACAATGGACTGCAGCGGCTCAGACAACATTTTCTTTTCCGCTAATTCATCCAACTCAATTCCAACAAGTACTGAATGCTGAACTTCTCGTTTCCGCAAAACCCTTTCAACCGAATCGATACAATGCTCCATCAATAAGCCTTCATTATAAGGCAATTGCATTTGATATACAATTTCAGCAATGTCTTCAACTTTGACACCGCGTCTTTTCAAGGCTTCTTTCGTTGCTTGTGCAACAGCTTCTGACGGAACACGATCTTTTTTCTCCTGCATATTATTTGGGCCCCATTTCTTTTATAGTATGTACACCCGTTTTGAGCTCTTTGGTCTGATCTCCATACTACATAGTACACGTTGCCTTTTTGTTGTGATACAATTTCGGTACATCACGACCTAAGAATAGGAGGCCGCCCATGGATCACGGAACTATTAGAGAAGTTTCTTTTTTTAGTGCTTCGTTAAATGAAGAACAGGAATTATTGATCTATATACCTGCAAATTATACACCGTTAAATAAATATAATATTTTAATCGCTTCTGACGGCAAGGATTATTTCCAATTAGGGGGTATTTCTCGACTAGCCGATGAGCTGCTCGATGATTATGAAATTGAAAATATTATTATCGTTGGAATACCTTATAAAAGTATTGGAGATCGCCGCAGAAAGTATATTCCAACAGGCGAATTCCATGAAGCGTATTTACGTTTCCTTGCACATGAGCTTGTGCCATATCTCGATGAGGAATTCTCGACTTACCAATTAGGCAGTACCCGCGGCGTTATTGGAGATTCAATGGCTGCTACGGCTTCTTTAATGGCCGCACTAAAATATCCATCGATTTTCAGTAAAGCCATATTACAATCCCCTTATGTTGATGAGCATGTATTAAAAACTGTTGAAAATTCCAATAATATGAATGCAGTTTCAATCTATCATATAATCGGAAAAGGTGAAGACAAGGTTCTCACTACAGATAAGCAAATTAAAGACTTTTTAACACCAAATCGTCAACTTCACGAATTGTTCTTAGCCAAAGGTTATAAGACTTTTTATGAGGAATTTGATGGGAATCATACTTGGAAATATTGGAAGCCCGACCTTCGAAGAGCATTAATTGAAAATTTCAGTTAATGACTTTCTAGAGAAATGTCGAATTTTTTGAAATTCTGTTATAATTGTTATGATCATGTAAATGTAAGGGGGCATAAATGATGAAATACGGTATTGTAGCATTTCCATCAAAAAAATTACAAGATTTAGCGAACACATATCGCAAGCGATATGATTCTCATTATTCGAAGATTACACCACATCTTACGCTTAAAGAAGCTTTTGAAGCAGATGAAAAAGAAATCAGTACGATTTCTAAAACAATTGCTTCAATCGCAGAGAACCATGCGCCGTTAAATGTTCACGCATCTAAAATTAGTTCCTTCTTTCCAACAACGAATGTTATTTATTTTAAAGTTGAACCAACAGAACAACTAAAAAATTTACACCATGACCTTCAACAGCAATTGAATATTGGGAAGCCGAAGCATGTGTTTATTCCGCATATTACAATCGCACAGGATTTAACAGAAACAGAACACGACGATATCTATGGTCATTTACGAATGGTTGGCGTAAATGAACAAGAGACAATTGACCGCATACATTTAGTTTACCAATTAGAAAACGGTTCTTGGACGACTTACGAGACATATCGTTTAACTGGGGCTGAATAAGAATTGTATTCTTTTAACACGATTGATAATGAAAAGGACCTAGCTCTCGCTTTTTCTGTTCGGAAAACTGTTTTCGTCGAGGAACAGGGTGTACCTGAGCATTTAGAGCTTGATGAGCTTGAGTCTTCTTCAGTTCACTTTCTCGTTAAAGATCAAGACCAACCAATAGCAGCCGCTCGACTTCGCCAAATAGACGGAAATGTTGGAAAAGTTGAACGTGTCTGTGTCCTAAAACCATATCGCGGCAAGAATCTTGGTTTACTAATCATGGAAAAAATTGAGGATTATGCAAAAGAGCATGGACTAAAGAAACTAAAGCTTCATGCCCAAAGCTACGCAATCCCTTTTTATGAAAAACTAAGCTATTCTACTACATCGCCGGAATTTCTTGATGCGGGCATTCCACATCGCGCAATGGAGAAGGTTTTTAAAAGTTAAGAAAAGCAGTCGCTAATTTGGCGACTGCTTTTCTATTGCTTAGCCCAACATTTTTTGAATTTTCCCTAAATCCAGTGAACTGCCATCCTGTACAATGGATTTCACGATTTGGTCTTCTAATTCTTTTGATACAGGCTTGTTAGCCACTTTGCTAACGCGTTTAATGATTTTGCGTACTTGTTTTTCATTTGTAAAATCAGCATGTTGAATGGCGTTTGCTAGCGCAAAAATTTCTTCCATACTTACACCTGTTTTATTTTCTATCTGTTTAAAAAAAGGGTTTTGCATTTATCTCCCCTCCTTACAAATAACTCTTTCCTACAATAATTAATAAAATGAATAGAACAACGATTAACACAAACCAAGAACCTCTGTGCCCTCCATTACCTCCACACATATCATATGCAGGCATGACTTGAGTTGGTGCACAGTGATCAAAAACAGGCATGCTTTGAGTTGGTCCACAAAAATCATGGGCAGGGCTTACTTGACCGCAGTGATTCCACATAAAAAATCCCCTCCTTTCTACTTTGTATACTATGTCTGCATACAAAGAAAAGGCGGGGTATTCGTCTAGTTTGCTTTTCCTTTTGGTTTAAAAATTAATGCTGCAATAAATCCAAAAACAATGGCAGCGCTTATTCCTGAGCTTGTTACTTCAAACATTCCGGTTAAAACACCAACCCATCCATGTTTTTCTGCCTCTGCTAAAGCGCCGTGGGTTAACGAATTTCCAAAAGAAGTAATCGGGACTGTTGCCCCGGCACCAGCAAAATCAACTAAAGGCTCATATAACCCAAGACCATCTAAAATGGCTCCTGCTACTACCAGAATGACCAATGTATGGCCTGGTGTTAATTTTCCAACATCCATTATTAACTGACCAATCACACAGATTAGTCCACCGACAATAAAGGCAATTAAAAAGCTATAAAATACAATCATCCTCTTCGCCTCACTCCATCGTAATTTCAATTGCATGCGCTGTGCAAGGGATTGATTCCCCTTGTTGGAAAGACATTGGAGAGAGTAGGGCGCCCGTTGCGACTAATAGGACTCTTTTATAACGCCCTGTTTTTAATTGCTGTTCGATATAGCTAAAAAAAACAGAGGCTGAACAACCTGCACCACTTGCACCTGCTTGAAATGCTTGATCTTCTCCGTAAAATTCTGCACCAGCGTCCCGAAAAATCTCTAGTTCTTTTTGTTCGGCATCTGTTTGAGCAAACATTGCCTTCAAAATTTTCAATCCGATTTTTCCTAAATCTCCAGTCATGATTAAATCATAATCCGTTATTTTTTGATGACGCTTTTTCAAATGAGAAGTAATGGTATCATAAGCAGCCGGTGCCATTGCGCCTCCCATATGAAAAGGACTAACCTCACCGTAATCGATTACCTTGCCAACCGTAGCCGCAACTACTGAAGGAAGTTTCGGATCATGTTTTCCAATCAGTGCATAGCCTGCTGCTGTCACTGTCCACTGAGCAGTCGCAGGTTTTTGTGCACCATAGTCAAGCGGATAACGAAATTGCCGCTCAATCGCATTATGTTGACTTGCTGCACCCGCTATTGCATATTGAGAGGCCCCTAATTCTGTAAGCAGACTCGCTATAATAACAGAGGAAACTGAAGTCGCACATGCGGAAAACAGTCCTATAAAAGATATCGCAAGTTCTCTTGCCGCAAAATTAGTCGGCGTCATTTGATTAACAAGGTCACCACTTAAAAAGTAGTCAACATCCAGATTTTTTAAATCTGCTTTCTTCATGACAATATCACAGGCTTCTTGTATCATTTTGGAATGTCCCTGCTCGTTTGTCTTTTGACCCCATCTTTCGTCCTCTGCAACGGCGTCAAAAAAGGAATGGAACACACTTTTACTTTCAACAGGACCAGCAACAGCACCACAGGCAAGAATCGATGGTTTGGAGGCAAATAAAATTACCATTCGACCACTCCCATTGACACTAATATGAGCTTAATCAGGGCGATGAAAAAGGCAGAACCGACTCCGAACAAAATAACAGAACCCGCTAGTTTAAACATGTTGCCTCCTACACCTAAAACTAAGCCTTCTGTTTTACCTTCAATCGCTGCAGAGACTACTGCATTTCCGAAGCCTGTAACAGGAACAGCACTACCAGCTCCCGCAAATGCACCAAGCTTTCGATATAAGCCCAGGCCGGTTAAAACCATTGATATAAAAACCATTGTCGCTACTGTAGCATTCCCTGCTGTCTTATCTGTAAAATCAAAAAAGATGATATATAAAAATGTTATTGCCTGTCCAATTGCACAAATAATACCACCTACTAAAAATGCTTTTAACGCGTTCTTCAAATAAGGAGTAGGCGGTGTATTTTGTTGTTCAATCTGTTGATATTCTTGTGGATCCAATTTAAGTCTCCTCCTTTGCTAAATCCTTCAGTTTCTTCACTTCATCAGAAACCTTTTTTTCATCTTCTTCTTCAAGAAGCTTTTGCGATTCCCATAACATTTTGTAATCGGATGACACCAGTACATTTAAATCCGGATATTTTTCTTCGATTTCCTTTTGTAGTTTCGCTTCAATCTTACGTTCTTTAAATCCAAGCCAAGGCTTCACTTGGATAGCGATTAATACGTCATCTTCTACCAAAATCGTTGTCCCCGTTTGCACTTCCTCCGTGTCTTTGATCATCGCTTCGATTTCTGCTCTTTCCTCTTCATCATTAGACATATCGGATATTTCAACAGTTTGTTCGTTAGTGCATCCTACTAAAAAAAGTGATACGAGGGATAACATTGCCAATTTTTTCAAGATTCAACCCCCTTTTTTTACTTATTATGAGCATCAACTTTTCAATCTATTCAATTCGTTTAACTAGGTGAAACGGTAAATTTATCCACATAAATTTTCAAGGAATTTTAATGCCTCAGCACAAAAGCCCAGTTTTCCTCTTCGAAATCACATATTGTAGATTGAACTAAACTTAAGAGGGGTGAAACAAAATGGGTTGTGGAAGAAATAAATTTGAAAGTTCATCAAGAGAGAATATGGTGAGTGATGCAGGTTGTATTTGCGAAGTTGTTAAAACAATATTACAACTACAAAACCAAGCAGTAAGACACGATGATACTTGTGGAACTAGCTGTTTCATTGAGCCAATCGGAGGACTAACAAAACATGGTCATGCGGATACTCGCGTTTTCATGTTGTTAGATAACCTAGGCAGACCATTTAAAGTGGTGGCTAAAGGTAAAGATTGCACATATTCATATACACCATTCTTCCGAGTGGAAGATGTATTCGGTGATTGCTGTGCAACTTTACGTTGTGTTATTGCAACAGATGAAGAAGATGCTGTAGATTTCTTCGATGGAGATTCCAATGTAATGGATCCAGATGCATTTGAAGATATTTGTAAATTCAAGAAAACAGAAACTTGCGTAACAGTTGATTTAAATAACTTCACTGCTATCCAATGTGTAGCGGATGTTGACCTAAACATCCACCATCACTAAGATGCCATCATGAAAAGTGACCCAAACAGCCGCCTAAAAACGGCTTTTGGGTCATTTTTTAATATATAATGCTCTAAAAATGAAAAATGCTAGTAATTAGGTGAAATTTTTCTGATTTGTTGCTGATCTTGCTTTGTATATAGACAAACAGCAGTACTTATTAGGTGAGGTAAGTTAACTGCTTGATGTCCAATTTTTATCTCATCTGTGCTGGCTATTCTACCGCAAAACACGATTTGAGCTTGATTGTGTCCTATTGAAGTCTAATTGAGCCAATTCAAAAATCACACAAATCTCTTTATACTTTTCAATCAAAGTAACTAAATTTTTGATAATTGTTTGAATGAAGTTGGCTCCCTTTTTGTGATTCTAGCCATTCTGGTGAAAATCTAGCCATATTTTAAAATAATCTCGCCAACTTTGCCAGAAATCTAGCCACTTTCCCCGAAAATCTCGCCCATTCTAAATTCTCCACTCTCTTCATTTTCTCCAGCTACTTAAAATAAAAAAAGCGATTCAACTAGTTCGTTGAATCACTCCAAAAAATTTTATATGGCACTTGTTATTTTTTCGATATCATTTCCGTTAATCACAAATATTTCGTTAGCGGATTTAATTTTCACGTCGCTCCCTACAACTTCTTCCACCCTACCGATGAGCTTATCACCGTTAACTAAATAAAAGATTAAAGCTCGGAATTGGTTGATCGGCTGTGAAAAGTAATTGAGTTGTCTAGCAATCACTTGATCCACAATCCGGTCGGAACGGTTCGGAACAAACACTGAAGTACTTTCATCAAAAAAAGTCTCTGTCGCCTCCACAATTTCAGTAAAATAAACTGGTGGGCTGGAAATAAACAGTATTGGTTCTTCCATTTTACACATCCTTTTTTTCTTATAAATATGCAAAATGAAGTTTTTCGTGAATCCTGTCACACCACGTAAAATATTGGACAATGAACAGTTTTTCACAGTAGCTTCCCTAAAAACATGGAAGCTAACCCTAAGTAAATTAAGATACTCGTTACATCGTTTAATGTTGTAATAAAGGGACCTGAAGCAACGGCTGGGTCTGCACCAAGTTTATAAATAAGCAATGGAATAAAGGAGCCGGCGATTGTGGCAACCAGTATGGAAATGCTGATGGCTGCACCAACTAATAAGCCAATAATCAGCGAACCCTTCCAAAAGAAAATAATGCCCACTACAATTACACCACAAACAATTCCTGTAATGAGTCCCGTCAACACTTCCCGAAAGAGCATTTTAATTTTGCTTTTTCCGCCTATTTCCCCTGTTGCAATCCCGCGCACAGCAACAGCAAGGGCCTGTGTGCCGCTATTGCCGGATGTCCCGGAGATTAAAGGAATAAACAATGCCAGTAGCGCTACCTTTTCTAAAGTAGCCTCAAATTGCCCCATTAAGGAAGCTGTAATCATGCCTAAAAATAAAAGCATGATGAGCCATGGCAAACGTTTTTTTGCCGCTTTAAATGGACTTGACTCTACATCATCGACATCCGATAGCCCGGCAAGCTTTGAATAGTCATCTGATGCTTCTTCATCAATAACGTCAATAATATCATCGACCGTGATAATCCCAAGCATTTCGTGACGGTCATTGACAACGGGAATCGCTAAAAAGTTATAGTCCTTCATAATCTGGGCAACTTCTTCTTGGTCATCCGAAGCCTTCACATAAACAACACGTTCATTCATAATATCGCGAATTAATGTATCTTCATCTGAAATAATCAAATCCCTTAAAGAAATAACACCTGTTAAGCGATGGTCATCATCCACAACGAACACATAATAGATTGTTTCCGCATTTGGCGCTTCGTTGCGAAGGACCGTCATCGCTGAACGAACTGTTGAATTTTCAAAAACCGAAACGTATTCGGTCGTCATAATAGCCCCAGCAGTATATTCTGCATAGGCCAGTAACTCATTGATTTCCTCAGCAGTTTCACTATCCATCATTTCCAGGTAGCTTTCACGCTGTTCGTCATCAAGCTCATTTAAAACGTCTACTGCATCATCGGTATACATGTAAGAAAGCATTTCTGCCCCATACGCCGTATCCATTTCATTTAAAAATTGCTCGTACTCTTCGTCCTCTAATTCAATGGTTTCAAATATTGTCGCCATTTCTTGAGGAGACAAGAATTGATAAATGGTTTTTCGTATATCAGGTCCTACCTTTTCATAAAATTGGGCCTGATCATAGGAATGAAGCTCTAAGAAGATCTCGCGGAATTGGTCAATATTTTCATCTAGTAAATGCTGACGCAATTCATCTTCGTTGAATAGCTCTTCATGTTTGTTATTTTGTTGTTCTACCATTCTTGTCCCCTCCTCTCAAAGTAATAATAGGTGGAATTTGTTAAGTCGTAAAGCGATTTTTAAAACATCACAAAAATTTAATAATTCAATTAATTCGGAGTTAAGTTTAATATTTTGCTTTTTCTATAGAAAGCCATACGCTCTTCTTAAAAGTGTTATGAATTGTCTTAATAAAAATTCTTATTAAGTTATACCTTAGATTGGTGAGCTCAACATAGAAGCCCCATAGCCAACTTATAGGGCTACGGCTTCTATAAAAAATAACTTTCTGAATATCAACTATCTATTCTACTCAAAATGCCTTTAAAAATTAATTTAATCTCAATCTCAAAAACAAAAGATGTTCGTATAATCCCCGAACATCTTCCATTTAAGAATTCATCAAATTACGCATTGATTCAAGTAGTTCACTAGTGAATTGCACCTTTTGGCCAGTTAGTGGATGGTTCATTTCTAGTAATACACAGTGGAGTGCTTGCCGTTCAAATAATGTCCGATTTCCTCCATATAACTCATCTCCAACTAACGGGTGTCCAATATGCGCCATATGTACACGAATTTGGTGCGTTCTTCCAGTATGCAACTGGAGTCGAACATGTGTGATTGGCTCCAGTTCTTTTGTGAAGCCCCTTTTTAAAACCTTCACATCGGTATGAGAGAATTGCCCGTCTGGACGAACCTCCCGTTCAATAATACTTGTCTCTTTTCGTCCAATCGGCGCCACAATGGCCTGATTGTCTTCCATTACATGCCCATGAACGAATGCTTCGTATTGCTTATTGATGGCATTGTTCTTTTGCTGCAAGCCCATTAGATGATGAATATGACTATGTTTTGCAATACACACTACACCCGATGTATCGCGGTCTAACCTAGTAACAATATGAACAGTCGAGTGAATTCCTTGTTTTTCAAAGTAACCGCCGACAAAATTTGCTAAACTGCCTATTGGATGCTCGCGTGAAGGGATTATATTCAAAAAGGGCGGCTTATCTATAATTAGAAATGCTTCATCCTCATAGATAATCTTTAACTCCCCTTGTTCTGTAATAAGCCCTTCACTAAATTCCTCTACCGGAAAAAGAATGGTGATCTCATCTCCCTGAAGAAGACGATGGCGAACCGTCCTTTCTTCTCCGTTTACAAGCAATGCCCCACCATTATACTTGATTGATGTAAGCCCTCTTTTTGAAATCCCGTGCTTACTAATGGCCTCTCGCAACAATTGACCATCATGCTGTGCTAGAAATTGTAGTTTAAATCGCTTTTCCATGATACACTCCTTTAATCATTCGAAACAAATGAATCATGAACCCGTTCCCAGAATGGGAATGGACGAAAACGTGCAAATCGTACTTTTTCACTAGCCACATTGAAAGTAATATAATTCAAATCACTTTGTACCAAATGCTTATGATCAATCGTCATTGTAAATTGCTGATTTGTAACCGGCTTTAATGTGCAATTATGGTGAGCCGGCAACACAAGAGATGAGCCTACCGTACGGAAAACTCGGTTATTGATAGACGCCATTTCTGTAATTTGGAACGCCTGTAAAGTAGGGTGAATAATCGCTCCACCAAGTGCTTTATTATAGGCTGTACTGCCCGACGGTGTAGAAATACACAAACCATCTCCACGGAAACGTTCAAATTGACTGCCATTTAATTCGATATCCATTACAAGGGTTACATCTGGTGATTTAATCGTTGCTTCATTTAACGCCAGATATCTAGCAGATTCAGCATTATTGGAATGCACTTGGACTTCCAGTAATGGATACTCCACTACATTAAATTCATTTTTAGCAATGGAAAGTACGAGTTTTTCTAATTCAGATGGTTTCCAGTCCGCATAAAATCCAAGATGCCCCGTATGAATCCCGACAAATGCTACTTTGTCTAGTCGATGGGAATGGCGATGGAATGCATGCAGAAGGGTTCCATCTCCACCAATTGAGATAACAAATTCAGGTTCTTCTTCATCCAAAATCAGTCCAAAATCAGTTAGATATGTTTTAGCGAGCTCCATCAATTCATTTGATTGAGCATCTCTGCGTGATTGTATTGAAAATCGCAAAACTTACTCACGCTCCTTTTCATCTGTAGTTGATTGAATTCGAATTTTTGGGTTTGTCGAGTCCTTAAACTCACTGAAATAAACTTGCGCTTCTTGAATTTCGCTTCTGATCGACGACATTTCCTCATCAAGCTTAAAAGCTGCTTCTGCTGCATTTTGTAATCGATTTTTTATTTCTTCTGGGAATAGCCCTTTGTATTTATAGTTCATCGAATGTTCAATAGAAGCCCAGAAATTCATCGCTAAAGTACGAATTTGAATTTCAGCTAACACTTCGACTTTCCCTTGAATGGTTTCTACAGGATATTCTACAATCATGTGATAAGAACGATAGCCACTCGGTTTATTATGAGTAATATAATCCTTTTCTTCGATAACTTTCAAATCATCTCGCCCGCGAATCAGATTTACCACAGTGGATATGTCGTCAACGAATTGGCACATAATTCTTAAACCGGCGATATCCTGCAGCTCTAATGCCAATTGTTTTGACGGTTCAAAAGGAAGGCCTTTTTCAAGTGTTTTATCGTATATACTTGCTAAAGGTTTCACACGACCCGTTACAAATTCGATTGGAGAAGTTGTTCCCGAGGCGCCAAATTGTGAACGCATCCCTTTAAATTTTATTTTCAACTCATCAACTGCCTGAATATAAGGACTTAAAAAATTTCCCCACGGTCCCATCCAAAACTCCTCCTATTGCAAAGACTTTCAAAGTTCTAAACTAGAACAAAACGATTTAGCCCATTCTTCTAACTTACCGTTTCGTCGCTATTGCTCTTTCAAAATTTCGGCGAAGGCTGTTTCCACAGCTTCAACAAAGGCTTTTCCATAGTTTTCATTGCCTTCTATATTGAAAAGAAGCATTTCTAACTCCTCCGTGAAGTTAACTAGTTCAATCTTTTGCTCATTTAACATAAGATAAGGATTTTGCTGTGATTTTAATACTCTTACTAATGCTGGCCATAAGTCATCTGGTAAATATAAATAACTATACTCGCCCGCTTCTTCCACAAGGTAAATGAATGCTAAATGATCCGAATCGGTTAGAACTTGTCCTGCAGGTTGGATTTGAATTGTGTTTAGCTTTTCGTTTAAACTAAGGTGTAAATCATTATGTACGAATTGATATCTTTCAATCATATATATATTGCGCATTTTGTTAACTTCCCTTTCTGCACTTTTCTTCTCATATTTTAACATAGCTCCTAGCAATTCGAGAAAGAGAATGTGGAAAAATACTTATTTGAAAGGAAAAACTATGGTACAAGAATTAGAAATTGAATTTAAAAATGTCTTAACGAAAGAACAATATGAAAACTTATTAGAAAAATTCCACGTAACTGAGGAAATGATTGTCCGACAAACAAATCATTATTTTGATACAAAGGATTTCCATTTAAAGAAATTATTCAGTGGTTTACGAATTCGTGAAACGCAAAGTAAAATTGTTTGTACATTAAAAGAACGAACAGCCGAAAATACCCATCTCGAAACAACGGATTTCCTTACAAAGGAACAAGCCGAGTTAATGCTTTCGGGTAAAGGCTTCTTTGCAGAAAGTGTAAAAGCTAAATTACTAGAATTAGCAATACCTCTTGAAAAGTTAAGTGTATTTGGAACACTGACGACCGATCGTGTGGAACTATCTTACAAAGGTGGTACTATTGTTTTTGACCATTCTTTCTATTTAAACTGCGATGATTTTGAGGTAGAATATGAAACAGACGAGGAAAACCTCGGTAAAGAAATTTTTGATAGCTTTTTAAACGAAAATAACATTCCAAAGGTAACGGCGGATAAAAAAATAGCACGCTTCATGAACGCATTAAACAGACAGAAAGGTTGATTGTATTTGGATATATCATCAATGAAAACGTTGTTAGAGCTGCAAGCAATTCAATCCATTGGCAATTCTCAATCTACTAGTCAATCCGTATCAAGTGAACAGTCAGTCTTTACTGAACTACTTCAGGATGTCATGAGTTCTTCTAGTACTTCATTAACAGACTCTGAAAACTTACTCGGATATTTTGGAAGCTTGACTGATCCATCTACTAACACTGCAAGCTTACTAGGTTCCCTTGGAAGCTTGCCTAATACATCAACTAATTCTACAGATTACTTATCCGCTTTTGCTTATAGCGGAGGTTCAAATAACTATTTACCAAGCTCCACTGTACAAAACGACGAAAACAACATCTCAAATTATTTAAACAAAGATTATTTAAATACTGCTGGCTTTACGAACGTATTAGCAGGAGCAAATGCATATAGTGATATTATTGCACAAGCCGCTCAAAAATATGGCGTTCCCGAAAAGCTTATTGCTTCAGTTATGAAACAGGAATCCAACTTTAAGGAAAATGCCGTAAGCTCTGCAGGTGCAACAGGGTTAATGCAGCTAATGCCAGGCACAGCAAGATATCTTGGTGTACAAGATTCAACAGACCCGGCTCAAAACATTATGGGTGGAACAAAATATTTAGGTCAAATGCTAGATAAGTTTGATCAAAATATCGAGCTAGCTCTTGCAGCCTACAATGCAGGTCCTGGAAACGTTCAAAAGTACGGGGGAATCCCGCCGTTTAGCGAAACTAAAAACTATGTTAAAAAAATCATGAACTACTATAATGCTTGATTAATAGAAGCATTTCTTGCGACTTTAAATTCTGGTTTACCTGCAATCCTATTACTCGATTATGCGATTTGTTTGAGAAAAAACTAATACGTTGTTAGAATGTATTTATCACATAATTTTTAAACAGTGGTTATAGACTATATAGTATACAATGCTATTGGATTTTCTTACGTATACTAAAAGAAGTAAAGGAGTACACCTATGAATCGAAAATATACGATTCCTTACGAGGAAATTGGTGCTGAAAAACTTTCTGAGCTCCTTCACGC
>Ga0182745_1002415_pt1 | contig 16767 bp, 14 predicted proteins | sample eDN3rd30CKraftBY_FD_128523 | JGI IMG/M metagenome (GOLD analysis project Ga0182745, IMG submission 128523) | Enriched backyard soil microbial communities from Emeryville, California, USA - eDNA 3rd pass 30_C Kraft BY (version 2) (version 2) | ecosystem: Environmental > Terrestrial > Soil >...
CTCCGACGGCGGGGATGGGACGCCGGACCCGGGCACGCCCCCCCCGGACGCCGGGACGCCGGACGTGGGCACGCCGGAGGCCCCGGGCGGCGGCCAGGGGTCATCGGGCGGCTGCGCCGCGGGGCCCACGGCCACCCTGCTCCCGGTCGCGCTGGCCCTGCTGGCCTCCGGCCTCCTCTACCGGCGCCGCAGGTAGGCGCCCTCCCGGCCGGGGCCGCCCCTCCCAGGGGCGGATTTGCTTTCCGCGCTTGTCAACGCGGCCTGGGGAATGCAAAGCCGCATTCCGTCATGGCCACCCATCGCAAGTCCCGCCCGCCCTCGCGGTCGGCCCCGAAGAAGTCCAGCGCACCGGCTGGGAAGAAACCCGCCCCCTCCGAGCGCCCCGAGCGGCCCCTGCGCGAGGACCTGGTGCTCCAGGCCTGCCTGGAGGCCTATGGCTCGGTCCGGCACGAAGGCCGCATGGCCGACCGGGCCCTGGACTTTACCCTGCGCCGCAAGGCCAACCTCTACTCCAACGAGCGCCGCGCCGTGGCCGAGCGGGTCTACGGCCTGCTGCGCCGTCAGCGCACCGTGGACTTCCTGCTGTCCCGGGCGCACCCGCGCTTCAATGCGCTGGACACCTCGCGTCAGGACGTCCTCCGCCTGGCGGCCTCGCGCGTCCTCTACGGAGAGCCCCACGCCCTGGTCGCCCGGCAGTCCGCCCTGGCCCCCCCGGACGCCGCCGCCTTGGGCACGCTGCCGGAGGCCGCCGCCGTCCTGGAGGCCCTGCCGCCCCGGGAGCAGTTTCCCATCGCCGCGTCGCTGCCGGACTTCCTCGCCGAGCGTTTCCTGGCGACCTTCGGCCGGGACGCCGCACGCGCCGCGGAGGCGATGAACGAGCGCGCCCCCCTGGTCGCCCGCACCAACCTCCTCAAGGGCGACCGCGACGCCCTGGCCCAGCGGCTGCGCGCCGAATCCGTGGAGGTGACGCCCACGCCCCTGTCGCCCCTGGGGCTGGTGCTGGAGACGCGCATCAACGCCTTCTCGCTGGAGAGCTTCCGCGAGGGGCTCATGGAGCTCCAGGACGAGGGCAGCCAGTTGCTGGGGATGCTGGTGGACGCGCCGCCCACGCGCGTGGTGGACGCGTGCGCGGGCGCCGGCGGCAAGACGTTGCAGCTGGCCGCGCAGATGAAGAACCGGGGCGACCTGCACGCGCTGGACGTGGAGGAGCGGCGCATGGAGGACCTGAAGAAGCGCGCGCGCCGCGCGGGCGTCCATAACGTGCGCACCCAGCTCATCCCCCACGAGGGCCCGGAGGCCGACGCCGCGCTGACGTCCCTCAAGGGTAAGGCGGACCGGGTGCTGGTGGACGCGCCGTGCAGCGGCACCGGCACCTTCCGCCGCAAGCCCGATGCGCGCTACCGCCTCACGCCCGAGGACCTGGAGATGCACGTGGGCCGGCAGAAGGCCCTGCTCGCGCGCTTCGCCATGTTGGTGAAGCCCGGCGGCCGGCTCATCTACGGCACGTGCAGCGTGCTGCGGGAGGAGAACGAGGGCGTGGTGGAGGACTTCCTCGCCAGGCACCCCGACTTCACGGTGAAGCCCGTGGCCGAGCTGCTGGGGCCCGAGCTGGCAGAGAAGGTGGGCCCGGGCCCCTTCCTGCGGCTGGCGCCGCATACGCACGGGACGGACGGCTTCTTCGGAGCAGTCCTCGTCCGGGCGAAGTAGCCTGGGGCCGGGGGGAAGAGAGACTTCGCTCATGCACCCAGCCGTCCGCTATCGCGTCTCCATGCCCCGGCCGCACTCGCACCTCCTCGAGGTGGAGGCCTCCTTTCCCGGAGGCCCCGAGGCGCTCGACGCCGTGATGCCGGTGTGGACGCCGGGAAGCTACCTGGTGCGCGAATTCTCTCGGCAGGTGCAGGACGTCACGGCCCACACGCCGGACGGCTCGCCCCTGCCGGTGCGGCGCGTGGACAAGCGGACGTGGCGGGTGGACGCGAAGGGGCTGGCCGTCACGCTGCGCTACCGCGTCTACGCCAACGAGCTGACGGTGCGCACCAACCACCTGGACGGCTCCCACGCCTACTTCAACGGCGCCGCGACCTTCCTCTACACAGAGGCCACGCGGGGGCTGGAGCACCACGTCACGGTGGACGCGCCCCAGGGATGGAGGTCGTTCTGTGCCCTGGGCCAGCGCGCGAGCACCTTCATCGCGCGCGACTACGACGAGCTGGCGGACAGCCCCTTCGAGGTGGGCCCCCACACGCCGCTCACCTTCAGCGTGGAGGGCGTGCCGCACGAGGTCGTGGTGTGGGGCGACACCGTGCCGGACCCGGAGCGGCTGTGCGCGGAGTTCCAGCGCATCTGCGAGTGCCAGGCCCGCGTGTTCGGCGAGCTGCCCATGCCGCGCTACCTCATCCTGCTGTACCTGACGGACCGGGGGCGCGGGGGGCTGGAGCACAAGGCGAGCACCGCCCTGCTCTTCCCGCGCGCCGGGCTCTCCAGCAGCCGCGGCTGGGAGGACCTGCTCACCCTGGTGGCGCACGAGTATTTCCACCTGTGGTTCGTCAAGCGGGTGATGCCTCGCGCGCTGGTGCCCTTCGACTACGCGCAGGAGAACTACACCACCCTGCTCTGGGCCTTCGAGGGCACCACGGCCTACTACGACAACCTCTTCGTGCGGCGCGCCGGGCTGATGACCGCGCCGCGCTACCTCACGCGCCTGGGCGAGACGCTCACCCTGCTGCAGTCCACGCCAGGGCGGCGGGTGCAGACGCTGACGGAGGCCTCGCTCGTCACGTGGGTGAAGCACTACCGCCCGGACGAGAACTCGCCCAACAGCGCCATCTCCTACTACCTCAAGGGCGAGGTCGTCTCCGCGCTGCTCGACCTGGAGATCCGCCGCGCCACGGGCGACGCCCGGAGCCTGGACGACGTGGTGCGCCTCCTGTGGCGGCGCTACGGCGACGGCTCCGGCGTCCCGGAGGACGGCGTGGAGGCCGCGGCGAGCGAGGTGGCGGGCGTGGACCTCACGCCCTTCTTCGACCGGGCGCTGCGCACCACGCAGGAGCTGGATTACTCCGTGTTCTCGCACGTGGGCCTGGAGGTGTGCTTCCGGCCACGCGAGTCCGCCGGCGACAAGGGCGGCACGCCGCCGCCGCGAGGCAGGACGGGCGAAGGACGGCCCCGAGGCTGGCTGGGCCTCACCACCCGGGCCAACGGCGCCATCTCCGTGGTGCAGGACGGCTCGCCCGCGCAGGAGGCCGGACTCTACGTGGAGGATGAGCTGGTCGCCCTGGATGGCTGGCGGGTCGATGGGAACAGCCTGCTGGGCCGCTGCGAAGACCGCAGGCCCGGTGAGACGGTGCGGCTCACCGTCTTCCGGCGGGACAGACTGCTGGACATCCCCGTGGTGCTGGGAACGAAGCCCGCGGAGGCCGCGTGGCTGGCGCGGGTGGAGCGCCCCACGGACGCCCAGAAGGCGGCATACGGGGCGTGGCTCGGTGCCCCCTGGGAGGACGCCCCCGGACAGGCGTAGGCTGCCGGGCCCATGAGCCCGCCGCCGCGCAACGTCATCCCGCTGGAAGCCCCGCTCCCGACCTGTCGGCATCACCGCGCCGCGCGCGCGGGGTGGCGCTGTGCGGCCTGCGAAGCGGCGCTCTGCCCCGACTGCGTCGTGGGACGCAGGGCCCAGACGGTGGAGTTGGTGGCGTGTGCCCGCTGCGGCGACGCCGCCGAGCCCCTGCTCACGCACCGCAACCGCGTGCCCCTGTCGCAGCGGCTGAAGTCCGCGTGGCGCTACGTCTTCTCCGCCTCGGGCCTGCAAGTCCTGGTGGCCGTGAGCATCGCCCTGGCGGCGCTCGGGTGGCTGTCGGAGCTGCTCTTCATCCCCTTCACCCTGGCCATCTACTGGAGCATCTTCTGGGCCACCTTCTACAAGCTGGCGCGCGAGTCGGCCCGCGGGGAACTGGAGCTGAGCACGCCGGACTACAACCACTTCGTCCAGGACGGCATCGTCCCGGGCATCCGGGGGCTCGTGACTTTCGCCCTCGTGTGGCTGCCCGCGCTGATCTACATCCGGGTGCTGCGCCCCGTCCTGCTGGAGGGCAAGGCGCTTCACGCGGCGCTGCTGAGCCCCTTCACGGAGCCACCGCTGACGGACCCGGTGATGTGGGTGCTGGTCCTGCTGGCCCTGGCCTGGCTGCCCGGGGCCCTGCTGCTCACCGCGGCGGGGCAGTCCATCTCCTCCCTGCTCAACGTGTTCGGTGCCGTGCGGCTCGTGCGGAGGCTGGGGCGTGACTACACGGTCCTCGCCGGTGCGCTCCTGGCCCTGGGCGCCGTCCACCTGCTGGCCCACGGACTGGCCGCATGGCTGCGCCATCTGGACGTCATCCTCGTCTCGCGCCTGCTGGCGGAGGGCATCACGCTCATCGCCCCCTTCACCGCGGCGCACGTGCTGGGGCTGCTGCTCCACACGCGCGGAGACACGCTGGGCTATGGCGTGGACCACGAGTACCTGGAGCCCGTCCTCGGCACCACCGCGCCGAGGCGGCAGGCAGCGCCGCTCCGGGAGGACGCACCTTTTCCCAGCGCGGGCGAAGCGGCGCCCTTCGTCGAGGTGGAGACGCCCGCACAGAAGGAAGCCGGTGACACACTGGCGGCGCTGGCGGCGGCCGTGGACGCACGCGACGTTCCGCTCGCGATGTCGCTGTATGCCATGTTGCGACAGCAGCCCCGCATCCGTGTGCCTCCGGCGCACCACCTGTTCGTCGGACAGGCCGCGGCCGTGGAAGGAAATTTCCCACTGGCGGTACAAGCGTTGGAATCCGCGGCGGACGTGGCACCGGAAGACCCCATCGCGCCCCGCGCGCTGGTCCTGCTGGCGCGCGTGCTGGGCGAGCGGATGCACGACGCCCCACGCGCGGAAGAAGTCTACCGTTACGTGCTCCACCGATACCCAGACACGGCAGCGGCGCGCTTCGCGCGTGAGCGCGTGGCCGCGACTTGCGACTGATACAGACGTTGCCTCGCTTGAACGCCAGCATCACCCTTTCCGGCATGGTTCGCGCTCGCTGGCTTTCGTGGCTCATGGGTTTCAGTCTCCTCGCGGCATGTGACCAGGCGCCGCGTGTACACCGCGCAGTGGACGACTGCGGGGCAGCGCTGGTGTCGCTCACGGTCGAAGTGCTCTCCGCGGATGGAGCGCGCATTCGTGGCGCGACCGTCACCGGCACCAACGTGGCGTCCAACGTGAGCATCACCGGTGTCACGGACGATCAGGGCATCAGCACCGCCATCAACGAATCGCTCGCGCCCAGCCCGGTGCGCGTGGTGGCAACGGCGGGCGCCAAGGTGTCCGCGCCGCAGCAGGTGGAATGGCGATGCGACGCCTGCAACTGCCGGCCCGAGCCGGCCACCCTGCAACTCCAACTCAACCCGTAGACAGGGTCCGGCCACGGATGGAGGTGGAGACCCGCGCGCCCCGGATTCCGCCGGGTGAACGCGAGGGAGGTTGTGCTCAACCCACCCCATGGAGTACGGCTGTCGACATGCGTGACGCTCGCCTGCCTGCCCCGCGTCTGGCCCACCCTGCTTCCAGGGAGGCCTCCCAGTCGGCTTCCTCCATGCATGGGGCGCCGGGGACGTGTCGTGGCCGCGCGCGCGTTCCCTTTCCAGGGAGTCCTGTCGGCGCACATCCCAGGTAGGCCCGGGCTCACGCCATGTCCACCGAATCCGTGGAACAGTTGCTTCAGTGCGCGCTGTCCGAGCTGACCGCGCGCTTCGTCACCCAGGCGAACCCCGTCCCCGCCGGCCTGCTCGACGCGCTGGACGCGGACGGCCGGAGCGGAGCCCGGGCGCTGGCCCGGCGCATCCGCTCGCGCCAGGAGAAGAACCGCTCGGAAGGCCAGCGCCTGCGCCGCCTGCTCCGCTACGAGACGGAGCTGTGGGAGCAAGGTGTCATCCACGTCGCGGGCGTGGACGAGGCCGGCATGGCCCCGCTCGCAGGCCCGGTGGTGGCCGCCGCGGCCGTGCTGCCCCGGGGCTTCCGTCTCAAGGGCCTGGACGACTCGAAGAAGATTCTCGACGCCGACAAGCGCGAGGCGCTGGCCGTGGCCATCAAGCAGGAGGCGGTCGCGTGGGCCGTGGGCCAGGCGGAGGTAGAGGAGATCGACCGCATCAACATCTACCACGCGGGGCTGCTGGCCATGCGCCGCGCGGTGGAGGGGCTCGCGGTGAAGCCGGACCACCTGCTGGTGGACGCGCGGACGGTTCCGGGCTGCTCGGTGCCCCAGCAGGGCATCATCAAGGGGGACGCGCTGTCCCTGAGCATCGCCGCGGCCTCCGTCCTGGCGAAGACGACGCGAGACCGCTGGATGGCGGAGCTGGATGCCCGGTATCCCGGCTATGGGTTGGCCGCGCACAAGGGCTACCCGACGCCGCAGCACCTCCAAGCGCTGCGCGAGAAGGGCGTGCTGCCCATCCACCGGCGCAGCTTCGCGCCGGTGCGCGAGGCCCTGGGCCTGCCGTCCAGCCCACCGGCTGCCGGGGTTCAGTCGGAGCTGTTCCCCGTGGCCGCGTCGCGAACGGCGGTGAAGCCATGAGCGCCGACCGGGACATCGACGAGTGGCTGGCCGCGCGCGGCCTCACCCTGCCCGAGGCCCGCGCCCGCGCCCGCGCGTTGCTAGAAGAGGCGGGCCTCACCCGCCCCGGGCGGCAGCGCATGAGCGAGCCGAAGCTGCTGAAGGCGGCGGACCTGCTGGCCGAGCGCCTCTTCCCGGTGTGCGCGGACGCCGCGTGCCTCAAGGTGGCCCGGGCCAGCGGACGTGAGCCAGTCCGCATCGAGCCGAGGCTCCATTGCGAGCGGTGCGGCGGCTCGGCCAACCGCCGCGCCGAGGTGGCCTTCGTGGAGACGTGTCAGCGCTACGGGGTGCGCCGCGTGGTGGTGGTGGGCGGCTCACCGGCGGTGCGCGAGGAGCTGGAGGCGAAGCTCGGCCACCAGATTGACCTGCGCATGGTGGACGGCACGGAGCGCCGCACGGCGGACCGCGCCCGGAGCGACCTGGACTGGGCGGACCTGGTGCTGGTGTGGGGCGCCACGGAGCTGCACCACAAGGTCAGCGGCCACTACACCCACGGCGGTCCGGCCTACAGCCACAAGGTGGTGCATGTGGTGAAGCGGGGCGTGGCAGCCCTGCTGGAGGAGGGCATCACCCACCTGGAGCGGACGCGCTGAGTGCTGGACTCGGACGCCGCGCCAAGGTGACGCTCGCACGCCATGACGACCGAGTTCATCCTGCTCCGGCACGGAGAGACGGAGTGGAACTCCCTGGGGCGCCTCCAGGGACATCAGGACAGCACCCTGAGCCGCGTGGGGCTGCTCCAGGCGGAGGCCCTGGCCGCGCGCCTGGCGCCGATGTCCTTCTCCGCGCTCTACAGCAGCGACCTGGGCCGGGCCCTGGAGACCGCGCGGCGCATCGCCGCCCGTACGGGCCACGCCATCCAACCCGACGCGCGCTTGCGCGAGCGCGGGCTGGGCGTCCTCGAGGGGCTCACCCGGGACGAAGCGCGGCACCGGCATCCGGACGTCTTCGCCGCGTATGCGGGGGGCGCGCCGGATTACGTCGTCCCCGGCGGTGAGAGCACGGGCCAACGGCTGCGCCACGCGGTGGAGTGCCTGGAGGAGCTGGGCGCGCGCCACCAAGGCGAGCGCCTCGTCGTGGTGACGCACGGAGGCGTGCTCAGCCTCCTGTTCCGCCACCACCTGGGAATTCCCCCCTCGGCGCCGCGCACCTTCTCCGTACTCAACGCCGGGTGGAACCAGTTCGACTACCACCAAGGCACGTGGCGGCTCGTCACCTGGGGCGACGTCACGCACCTGCGCGCCGCCAGCCTCGACGACACCTGAGCGGCGGCGCGGCTACAGCTCCGCCTGCACGCGGCCGTCGTGGCGGACCGGACGCGAGGTGCTCGGCCGCACCTCCAGCTCCGCCTGGGCCTCCTCGATGGCGCCGCACACGCCGTCCGCGGCCAGACGCACCTGCTCCAGCGTGTGGGCCGCCATCACCTGCATGCGGAAGCGCGTCTCGCGCACGCGCACGGCCGGGTACTCCACGAGGTTGGCGAAGATGCCGCGCTCGAACACCGTCTTCGAGGCCAGCCGCGCCACCTTCGCGTCACCCACCTGGACGGGCACGACGTTGGACGGCTCGCCCAGGCACTTCACGCCCCGCTCATGGAACGCCTCGCGCAGCGCCAGGATGTTCTCCCCGGCCTTCGCGCGCAGCGCCGCGCCCTCTTCGGAGCGGATGATGCGCAGCGACTCCAGCACCACCGCGGCCTGCATGGGCAGCAGCGCGTTGGAGAAGATGTGCGGTCCACCCATGATGCGGATGAACTGGCGCACCGCCGGAGAGCGCGTGGCCACGAAGCCACCGTTGGTCGCGAACGTCTTGGAGAAGGCGCCCACCACCAGGTCCACCTTCCCCAGCATGTCCTGCACGCCCAGGCTGCCGGTGCCCCGAGGCCCCAGCGCGCCCAGGTCATGGGCCACGTCCACCAGCAGCGTCGCGCCGTACTCGTGGCAGATGGACTGGAGCTCCTCCAGCCGCGGCACGTCCGAGTCCATGGAGAACAGGCCCTCGGTGACGACGAGCACGCCGTTCTGCGTGTCGCGGGCGCGAATCTCCTGGAGCTTTCGCTTCATGGCGCGGTTGTTGAGGTGCGGCACCCGGCTCACGTTCGTCGTCGCGGCGGCGGCGCCCTGCTGGAGGCACGCGTGCGACAGCGCGTCGAGCACCACGTGGTCCTCCGGCCGCACCAGGGCGGCGATGACGCCGAAGCCCGCGCCCCAGCCCGTGGAGAACAGCGCCACGTGCGGCATTTGCAGGTGCTCCGCGAGCGCCTTCTCCAGCATCAGCGACGGCGTCGTGTTGCCGCCCAGCATCGCCGAGCCCGCGCTGTGCAACCCGTAGTCTTGGATGGCCCGCTGGGCCGCCTCCACCACCGCCGGGTGCGTGGACAGCGAGAGGTAGTCCTGCGAGCCGAAGTTCAGCCCCTGGCGCGCCGTCCCCGTCTCACTTCGCACACCGCACTCCGCCTTCGGTGCGGCCTCCAGGCTGCGCGAAAACGGCCACAGCCCCGCCTGACGCCGCGACTCCTGCCAGTCGAAGAAGGGTTCCGTCCGCCCCAGCAGGTCCGACCCCGTGGGGTGGGCGTAGTGGGAGATGAAGTGGGTGAAGAGTGGCGAGTCCAGTTGAGCTCGGAAATCCATGAAGCACGTCCAGGGGGGAAGGTCGCGCTGTCAACGAGAGGCGCGGCACTCGGGAGGGGGCGAGCGGTCGCATTTAATGCCTCTGCATCTTTCCAGTGTCAACCGGCCTACTCTGACGACCCCGCTGTATTCGTTTGTTCCGATTCAACCGAATGCGCTGCGTAGGGTGAAACAGGCTCAAAACACTCAGACTAACGCGCTTTCACCGGGTCAAAATCGACAAATCCGGGTCTTTCTCGCCAGGACAGAGGCCGTTTTCGACGGCCCCTGCCCTGAAGTGCGAGCAACTGTTCGTCAGTCGCCACTCTGCCGCAGGGCAGCCAGGACGTTGAGGTCTTCCAGGGTGGTGGTGTCCCCGGAGGCGTGATTGCCCGCGGCCACGTCGCGCAGCAGGCGGCGCATGATCTTCCCCGAGCGCGTCTTCGGGAGCGCCTCCGCGAAGCGGATTTCGTCCGGGCGGGCGATGGCGCCAATCTCCTTGCCCACGTGGACGGCGAGCGTCTTCTTCAGTGCGTCGGACGGGGCGTTGCCCTGCTTCAGCGTGACGAAGGCGACCAGCGCGGTGCCCTTCAGCGAGTCCGGGCGGCCCACCACGGCGGCCTCGGCCACGGCCTCGTGCGCGACCAGCGCGCTCTCCACCTCGGCGGTGCCCAGCCGGTGGCCGGCGACGTTGACGACGTCGTCCACGCGGCCCATCAGCCAGATGTAGCCGTCCTCGTCCGTGCGGGCGCCGTCGCCGGTGAAGTACATGCCGGGCAGCTCGCTGAAGTACGTGCGCACGTACCGGTCCGGGTCGCCGTACACGGTGCGGAGCATGGAGGGCCAGGGGCGCGTGATGAAGAGCAGGCCGCCCTGCCCTCGCGGCACCTTGTTGCCCTGCCGATCCAGGATCTCCGCGTGGATGCCCGGCAGCGGCAGCGTGGCCGAGCCCGGCTTGGTGGGCGTAGCCCCGGGGAGCGGCGACACCATGATGCCGCCCGTCTCCGTCTGCCACCACGTGTCCACCACGGGGCAGCGGCCACCGCCGATGACATCGCGGTACCACATCCACGCCTCGGGGTTGATGGGCTCGCCCACGCTGCCCAGCAGGCGCAGCGAGGACAGGTCATGCTTGCGCACGGGCTCCTCGCCCAGGCGCATGAAGGCGCGAATGGCGGTGGGCGCGGTGTAGAGGATGGTGGCCTTGTACCGCTCGATGATGTCCCAGAAGCGGTCCGGCCCTGGCTGGGTGGGCGCCCCCTCGTAGAGGAGCGTGGTGACGCCGTTCATCAGCGGGCCATAGACGACGTAGGAATGGCCCGTCACCCAGCCCACGTCGGCGGTGCACCAGTAGATGTCGTCGTCGCGCAGGTCGAACACCCAGCGCGTGGTGAGCGACGTCATCACCGCGTAGCCGCCCGTGGTGTGCAGCACGCCCTTGGGCTTTCCGGTGGAGCCCGAGGTGTAGAGGATGAACAGCGGGTGCTCGCTCTCCACCCACTCCGGTTCACACTCGGCGGACTGGCCGCTCACCAGCGTGTCCCAGGCCACCAGCCTGGGGTCGGACAGCGCCAGCGCGTCACCCGTGCGGCGCAGCACCACCACCTTCTCCAGGGTGGGCATGTGGGCGAGCGCGGCCTCCACGTTCTTGAGCAGCGGCACCACCGCGCCCTTGCGCCAGCCTCCATCCGCGGTGAGCAGCACCTTCGCGCCCGCGTCGTTCATGCGCTCGTGGAGCGCCTCCGCGGAGAAGCCGCCAAATACGACGGAGTGCACCGCGCCGATGCGGGCACAGGCCAGCATGGCCACCACGGCCTCCGGCACCATGGGCAGATAGATGCCCACCCGGTCTCCCTTCCGGACACCGAGTGACTTGAGCGCGTTGGCCAGCTTGTTCACCTCGGCGGCCAGCTCGCCGAACGTGAAGCTGCGCCGGTCGCCCGGCTCGCCCTCGAAGAGGATGGCGGGCTTGTCCCGGCGGTTGGCCAGGTGACGGTCGAGGCAGTTGTAGGCCAGGTTCGTCCTACCCTCGACGAACCACCGCGCGTGCGGCGGCTTCCAGTCGAGGACCGTCTGGAAGGGCTCCTTCCAGTACAGCTCCTCACGCGCCCGGTCGCCCCAGTACTTGTCCGGGTCCTTGGCGGCCTCGTCCCAGAGCTGCTGGTACTGCTCCAGGCTCTGGATGTGCGCGCGTCGCGCGAACGCCTCTGGCGGAGGAAATACCCGTGCTTCCGTCAGGACCGAGTGGATCTCGTGGTGCGACTCCGCCATGCGTTCCTCCAAGCGTGGACAATGCCACCCTGTTCTAGGAACACGGCGCGCGCGGCTCAACCCTCCGCGCTACAGCGCTTCGACTCCTTGACGGCCTCGTAGCGCATCCACAGCTCGCAGACGCATTCGTCGGGGCGCCGCGTGTCATAGCGGACCCGGAGCACCCCGTTGAACTGCGTTTCGCACTGCGTCGTACCGTCCACGTGGATGTTGACCTGGTCCAGCAAGCACTCCTGGCCATTCACCTCGGCGACGGCCTTGACCACGCTGCCGTCGATGGAGAAGTGGTCGCCATCCTCCAGAAAGTAGCCCACGAGGTGGCTGTCCAGGAAGCCGAAGTCCAGGCGGACGACACGCCCGCTGATCTGGAGGGTGCCGTAGAGCTTGTCGCGGTTGGCCTCCAGCAGGCTGCAGTCGTCGCGGAGCACCTCGACGGGCTCGAAGACGTAGTCCCCTGGCTCCTGGACGCGGGGCAGGCAGCCCACCAAACATGCCAGGAGCAGGCCGGAGAAGACGAGGCGATGGCGTCTCGAAGTGGACACGGGGCGCACCATACTCCAGGGCTCGCTTCTATGAAGCACGCGCGTGGCGGCAGCGGGTAGACTGGCGGTCATGCCCGAATACCGCAACCCCAAGCCCACCGTGGACTGCATCATCGAGCTGTCAGGTGAACGCATCGTCCTCATCCGGCGGGCGAATCCACCCGTCGGCTGGGCGCTGCCCGGTGGCTTCGTGGACGAGGGCGAACCCCTGGACGCCGCCGCCGTGCGCGAGGTGCAGGAGGAGACGGGGCTGCACGTGAAGCTGTCCGAGCAGTTCTTCACGTACTCGGACCCCAAGCGGGACCCGCGCCAGCACAACATCTCCACCGTCTACATTGGCACGGCCGAAGGCGAGCCCCAGGGTGCCGACGACGCGGCCGAGGCCCGGGCCTTTCCGCTGGACGCGCTGCCGAAGGACCTCTGCTTCGACCACGACACCATCCTGTCCGACTATGTGACGTACAAGCGGACCGGACAGCGGCGGAAGCTGTAGGAGCGGCGCGGAGGGATGCATTACGCGCTCGTCCTGCTCGCCCTGGGTGTCCTATTGACCCTTCACGAGCTGGGACACCTCGTCGCCGCGCGGATGCTCGGCGTGCGGGTGCCCCGCTTCGTGTTCGGCTTCGGCCCACCGCTGGTGTCCTTCCGTCTGTGGGGGACCCAGTTCGTGGTGGCGGCGGTGCCGCTGGGCGCCACCGCGCACTTGCAGGGGATGAACCCGCACCGCGCGGACCCGGAGGAGGCGGCCGGCTACGCGGCACGCGGCCCCCTGCTCCGCATCCTCATCATCCTCGCGGGGCCGTTGGCGAACTATGTGTTCGCGCTGGCGGTGATGTTCGCGCTGTACACGTCGGGCACTCACGTGGTGGTGCCGCTGACGGTGGGGACGGTGCAGCCCGGCTCGGAGGCCGCGCGGGCGCAGCTCCTGCCCGGGGACCGCATCCTTGAGGTCGCGGGCCAGCCACTGAAGACCTGGTCGGAGTTCGTGGAGAAGGTCGGCGTTGCCGCGGGCGCGCCGCTGGAGCTGGCGGTGGAGCGCGAGGGCGAACCGCGCACGGTGGTGGTCCGGCCCCGGCCCGACGAGCGCGGAACGGGGCGCATCGGCGTGAGCCAGCAGTACGTGTACAAGGCGCATGGCGCGGCGGAGGCGCTGAGCCACTCCTTCACGCACACCACGAACGTGGCCGCCGAAGGCGTGGCGCTGCTGAAGCGGATGCTGCGCGGGCTGGAGGATCCGAGCGCGGCGAACGCGGGCGCGCTGGTGCGCCAGGAGTCCGCGGACGCGATGGCCTCCGGGACGGATGCGCTGCTGCGGACACTGGTCGCGGCCTCGGTGGTCCTGGCGCTCCTGACGCTGATACCCGTGCCTGGGCTGGATGGCGGGCGCGTCCTGCTGCTGCTGGTCGAAGCCGCGAGCGGGCGGCGGATTCCTCCACGCTTGGAGACGATGGCGCAGACGGTGGGATTCCTGGGCATCGCCGCCGCCGTCGTGGTGATGGCCACGGCCGAGATCCGGCGCGCATTGCCCGCTCGACTGCTGATGGATGAGCCGTCGGCCGTGGAGCCACAGGTGGTGGAGCCACAGCCCCCGACCGCGCCGGGCGCTGCACCTGAGACTGCAACCGGCGCGGCGGCTCCGAGCACCCCGGCGCGCCCCGTGAGTGCGCCTCCTGCCGCCAGCACCACCTCGTCCGGTAAGCCCGCGGGCACTGCCTCGCCGGGTACGGCGACGGGTGGAGGCTCGGCACCGAGCGCGACCGCCGGAACACCGCCCGCCAACGCTGGTGCCGCCGGAACACCGCCCGCCTCCGCGACAGCACCACGTGCGTCTCCCGGCGCTGCCAGCCAGGCGGAGCCGGATGCCGGCGTAGGCGGCACAGCGGCGACGAGTGCGCCCCCAGGAGAAGCCCCCACCGCGGCGGCTCCGGCAGCGGGAGGAACACCGAGCGAGGCCACAGTGCCGGCGGGGGACTCCGCGGCGACGAATGCGCCTGCGAGCACGACTCCGGCAGGGACCGTGGCTCCCGCCGGGCAGTAACCCTCCCCTGCCGGTATCGACCCGCCGGGCATCGGTGCGTCCGCCTGCAGTCGCCCGCCCGGCGCTCTGATAAGGCAACCGAGCGAGATAGGATTTCAACCGCTGCCTGTCATGGCGGGTGCGGTGTCCTCGTCACCGCACAGGGCTGCGCGTGGAGCCCTGTGACATCAGCCGCCTCAAGCATGTTGGGCCAGCACCGAGCCTGAATCGCCACTCACCCCACGGACACGAGCGAGATGGAGACCACCGCCACCGCAGATGAGTGAGCCGCAGCGACACGTCCCCTGTCGCCGCGGCCATCTGTCCCACACCATCACGGTCCCCGTGGAGAGGCAGATCGCCGCCAGATGCTCCTCATTTGTGCGGAATCCATCGTGCCTGACTCGAAATCCTCGTCGTGGAATCACTCCCTGCCCACAGCGCTGTTGCTGATGGCGCCCTTCGACCTCCTGGCCTCCCTGGCCATGGACATCTACCTCCCTATCGTCCCGGCGATGCCCGGCATCCTCGGCACCTCTCCGGCCATCATCCAGCTCACGCTGAGTCTGTACATGGCCGTGCTCGGCCTCGGGCAGATGGTGTTCGGTCCTCTCTCGGACCGCATCGGCCGGCGCCCGGTCTTGCTGGCCGGCGCGCTGCTGTTCACCGCCGCGTCGTTCCTGCTCGCGGGCACCACCTCCGCCTCGGCGTTCGTCGGGCTGCGGCTCATGCAAGCCACCGGAGCCTCCGCGGCCCTCGTGGCCACGTTCGCGACCGTCCGCGACGTCTATGCGGACCGGCCTGAAAGCGCGGTCATCTACAGCCTCTTCAGCGCGATGCTGGCCTTCGTCCCCGCGCTCGGCCCCATCGCGGGCGCGCTGCTCGCGAAGCACCTCGGCTGGCGCGCCATCTTCCTCGCGCTCGGCATCCTCGGGAGCACGGCACTCCTGCAGGCCCTGCCCAGGTGGCGCGAGACGCGACCGTCCTTCGCCATGGCTCCCCGGGCGGCCTTCGGTCCCATCCTGCGCAGCGCTTCGTTCTGGACGTACACCCTGGGCTTCAGCGCGGCGATGGGGACCTTCTTCGTGTTCTTCTCGACCGCCCCACGGGTCCTCATCGGCCAGGCCGGATACTCGGAGCTCGGCTTCAGCCTCTCCTTCGCCACCGCCGCGCTCGCGATGATGGTGACGACACGCTTCGCGAAGCGCTTCGTGGCGGCCTGGGGCTGGGAGGGCAGCCTCATCCGAGGCATGGCGACGTTGCTGGTGGGCGCTGCGCTCCTGGGCTCCGGGCAACACCTCGCGCCAAACGCCTTCGGGACGTTCATCGTGCCGATGTGGGTCATCGCGGCCGGCATCGTGTTCACTGTCTCCGTCACCGCCAATGGCGCACTCCAGGCCTTTGGCGACGTGGCGGGGACCGCGGTCGCGCTCTACTTCTGCATCCAGAGCCTCATCATGGGCGTCCTCGGCACGCTGGCCGTCGTCCTGCTCGACGGCGATACGGCCTGGCCGCTGGCGGGCTACGCGGCGCTCATGGCCCTGGTGACGCTGAGCGCATGGAGGTTCATGCGGAGCCCCCAGCGTCACCTTCGGGCTCACATGCCGACAGGGCAACCTCCCACACCGTGACACCGCGCCCCCTGCCGAGCCGCGCCGCGAGGTCCCCCCTCCGGCGCGGCTCCGGCCCCACCCCCCGTCTGGAGCCGGAACCCACGGCGTCCCCTGGCTGTCCAGGAGCCAGCCAGCCAGACGTTCCCCGTCGCTCGGGCAACGTCTCCCCGCTGATGAAGGAGCCGCGAGCCATGCAAGGCCCTATGCTTCCCGCCGCGATGAACACCAAGGCAGGTCGAGGACTCTTCTGCGAGCTGTACTGGGGCGACAACCTGTCCGAGGCGTGGACCTATGGACCGGAGCGCTCGAACGTCCATGCCGCACCGGACGAAACGGCCCCCCTGCCCCTCTATGGCTTCACCCTGCCGGAGGAGCCGTTCCTGCTCGCGGAGCGCACGCCGCGGGGCTGGCGCATCCACGTGCCCCCCGCCGCACGGGCCGAGCGTTCCCTTCGCGGGGGCCGCTACACCGAGCTGTCCCCCGATGAGCTGCACCGGCACGACGGGCGCAGCTCGGTGGAGCTCTCGGAGGACATGGCGCTCCGGCTCTCCGAGGGCCAGCTCTCATTGCGCATCCAGGGTTCCTTCGTGAGGGAGCAGGTCAACCGGCTCCAGTGGAAGGACTTCGGCTGGCTCGCCATCGTCAGCATGCTCTTCCTCAGCCTGCCGGTGGGCTTCCTCATCGCGGGCCCGACGCCGCAGCGCATGGAGGAATCCAAGGTCCGCGCCATGAAGATGGCGACCGACAAGGAGGCCGAGCGCCGCAAGGCCCTGGGCCTGGACACCCCCATGCGCCCCTTCACCGAGGCCGAGCTCAACGCCCAGCCGGATGGGGGCGCCGAGGTCACCGTCCCCGCCTTCCTCCGCGTGCGCTGAGCGGGCCCCTCCGCGTCAGGGCCCCAGCCCCACCCAGACCTCTCCGTCCTCGAAGAACTCCTTCTTCCAGATGGGGACGTCCTGCTTGAGCCGCTCGATGGCGTACTCACAGCCGCCGAACGCCTCCTTCCGGTGGGGCGCCGCCGCGGCGATGACGACCGCCAGCTCTCCGGGCACCAGCGTTCCCACGCGGTGGATGATGGACAGGCGCACGCCGGGC
>Ga0182745_1002416_pt1 | contig 16766 bp, 18 predicted proteins | sample eDN3rd30CKraftBY_FD_128523 | JGI IMG/M metagenome (GOLD analysis project Ga0182745, IMG submission 128523) | Enriched backyard soil microbial communities from Emeryville, California, USA - eDNA 3rd pass 30_C Kraft BY (version 2) (version 2) | ecosystem: Environmental > Terrestrial > Soil >...
ACACGAACGACGTCCTGATCCCATACCTGCACACGGAGTCGATCGCGTGGACCGGCGGCGGCATCAAGGGGCGAGCGGCGTCCGACTGGACGGGCGAGCTCGAGATGCTGCCGCCGTCGGAGATCCCGGCCGTCGCCGCCGCGGCCGGCGCCTCCGGCATCCTGCTCGACCGGGACGCGACGACGGAGGCCCGACTCGAGGTCTGGCCGGAGGCGTTCACCGCGGCGCTCGGCGAGCCGCGCGAGAGCTCGGACGGGAGGTACCAGTACTGGTCCCTCGAATCCGTGCGACCCGCCAAGGCGGCCGCCGTCACGACCGAGCAGCTCGACGCACTGCTGCAGGGACGAGAATGGTCGCCATGAGCGAGCAGAACGCCGGCCCCACGGCCGCCGACGCGGACGCCCCGCGGGCGACGCAGAACCGTTCCACCACGCCGAGGAGCGACGCCTTCGCCGCCTACATCGGCGCGAACTGGGCCGATCGTCCGCACGTCGCCCCCGCCGAGCGCGAGGTCGCCCGCTACGCGGCCGAGCGTCGCGCCCGGCTCTCCGCCCTGCACCCCGGCCGGCGCCTCGTCATTCCGGCGAGCCCCCCGCGCGTGCGGTCCAATGACACCGACTACCCGTACCGGGCGCACTCCGCGTTCGCCCACCTGACGGGCTGGGGGGCCGACACGGTCCCCGGCAGCATCCTCGTGCTCGAGCCCGAGGGCGACACGCACGGTGCCACGGTGCACCTGCGCGAGGCGGCGGGCCGCGAGTCCGACGAGTTCTACGCGAACTCGGACATCGGCGAGTTCTGGGTCGGCGCGCGGCCATCGCTCGCCGACGTCGCCGTCGAGCTCGGCCTCGCGACGGGATCGCTGCGCACCCTCCTCGAGCGCGGGCTCGACGAGCTCGACTGGTCGGTCCCGACCCTCGTCATCCGGGACGCCGACCCGGTCCTGACCACGCGGATCGACGCCCTCCGGGATGTCGCGGGTCGAGTGGGGGCGGAGCCCCGTATCGAGACCTCGGACCTCGATGCGCCGTCCGACGCCGACCTCGCCCGCGACGTCTCCGAGCTCCGACTCGTCAAGGACGCCTACGAGATCGAGCAGATGCACCTCGCGATCGACGCGACGAAGGACGGCTTCGACGACGTCATCGCGGACCTCGAGCAGGTCATCGCCCACCCCCGCGGCGAGCGCGTCGTCGAGGGCACCTTCAACCGCCGCGCGCGGATGGACGGCAACACGGTCGGCTACGACACGATCGCCGCCTCCGGCCCGCACGCCTGCATCCTGCACTGGACGCGCAACGACGGCCCGGTCGTCCCCGGCGACCTCATCCTCATCGACGCCGGGGTCGAGCTCGAGAGCTACTACACGGCCGACATCACGCGCACGCTGCCCGTCTCCGGCCGGTTCACCGATGTCCAACGCCGGGTCTACGAGGCCGTCCGCGAGGCCGCCGACACGGCGTTCTCCATCGTGCGACCCGGCATCCGCTTCCGCGAGGTCCACGCGGCGGCGATGACCGTCATCGCGGCGCGGACGGCCGATTGGGGACTGCTGCCGGTCTCGGCCGAGGTCGCGCTCGAGGCCGACCACCAGGAGCACCGCCGCTACATGGTGCACGGCACGAGTCACCACCTCGGCATCGACGTGCACGACTGCGCGGCGGCCCGGCGCGAGATGTACCTCGACGGGATCGTCGAGGCCGGCATGGTGTTCACGATCGAGCCGGGGCTCTACTTCCAGCCGGACGACCTCTCGGTGCCCGAGGAGTACCGCGGCATCGGCGTGCGGATCGAGGACGACATCCTCGTCACCGCTGACGGCGCCGAGCGCCTCTCGGGCCACATCCCCCGCACCGCCGACGAGGTCGAGGCCTGGCTCGCCCGCTGACTCCCCGTGAGCACGTTGCTCGGTCGTGAGCGCCGAACTCGACGCTCAGGGCCGACGAACATGCTCACGACCTGACGGCGCGGGGTTGTGGAGGGGGCGGCGACTGTCCACAATCGGGTGCCGGTCGGACGCGGGCGGTCGGTGCCTGCGGCAGAGTGGCGAGCCATGTCGGCGGAACGCGATGGCCTCATCCTCTCGAGCGAGCTCATCGAGCGCGGCGAGAGTCGGTGGGAGCTCGACCGCATGGTCGATCGCGGGGAGCTGGTCCGGATACGCCGGGGCGCGTACGCGCGGGCCGACGCCTGGCGAGACCTCGGTGCCGCCGATCGGCACCGGCTGCTGGTGCGCGCAACCCGGGAAGCCGCACGCGGCGAGCCGGTCTTCTCCCACGAGTCCGCCGCCGCGCTCCAACGCATCCCGATCATCGGCACCTGGCCGAGCCGAGTGCACGTGACCGCGCCGAGCGGGACCGCCTCATCGAACTCGACGGTCAAGCGCACGCGACGAACGCTGCCGGACACCTCGATCGCGATCCACGAGTCCGGTGCTCGCGTCACCGATCCGGTGACGACCGTGCTCGACCTCGCGGCATCGCGTTCGCTCCTCAGCGGGATCGTCGCGATCTCGCACCTCCGGCGTGCGACCGGACTGTCGTGCGCGGCGCTCGAGCAAGCGCTCGCCGAGTCCGGCATCCAGTCGGGGCTTCGTCGGGCGAGGATGGCAATCGCACGATCCGCCGCCGCCTCCGACTCTCCGCTCGAGACGATCGTCGTCGTGCGATGCCACGACCTCGGCTTCGAGCCCCCGATCCAGCAGTTCGCGATCGACGGCCTCGACGGGCGCGGCTACCGGGTCGACTTCGCCTGGCAGGGCGGGCGGATCCTCGCGGAGAGCGACGGGCGCGGGAAGTACCGCGACCCGGAGCTGCTCGCCGGCAGAACACCCGACGAGGTGCTCTGGGCGGAGAAGCAACGGGAGAACGCGATCAGCCCGCTCTGCGAGCGATTCCTCCGCGTGACGTGGGGCGATGCGTGGGCCGGTGAGGGCCTCGAACGCGCCCTCGTGCATGCGGGCGTGCCTCGGCCGGGTCGCCGCCGCCCGCTCACGCGCTGACCCGCGGCGCCTGATGAGCACGTTGCTCGGCCATGAGTGCCGAGTTCGACGTGCACGGCCGAGCAACGTGCTCACGCGGCGGCGCGAGGCGCTCAGCCGAGGAAGCGCTCGACGGCCGCGAGGTAGCGCTCGCGGTCGAAGCCGGGCAGCAGCGCGCTCTGCACGATGAGGCCCTGCCCGAGGGCGAGCAGTATCGGCAGCGCCTGCCGCGACCACTCGTCGGCCTCCGCCTCGGACATCCCCCGCTCCGCACGGGCCCACGCGGTGAACTGTGCGCCGAAGGTCCCCGCGAGATCGGCGAAGGCGCTCGTCACGACGGAACGGAAGTCGGGATCGCTCGCCGCCTCGCCCCAGAGCTGGACCACGAGCGCGAACGCGATGTCGTCGCGCTCGAAGCCCTCCGCGACCGCGCGCAGCACGGCGGCCGGCGCGATCGGTCCGTCGGACGCCGCCGCCGCGACGTCCTCGACCCGGCCGGCGATGGCGCGCCGGGCCGCCGCGATGGCGAGCTCCTGCTTGCCCGGGAAGTAGCCGTAGATGGCGCCCGCGGACAGACCGGAGGCGGCGATGATGTCCGCCATCGTCGTCGTCTGGAAGCCCTGCGCCGTGAAACAGTGCAGCGCCGCGTCGAGGATCTGGTCGCGCCGCGACTCGCGGTGCGCATCGCTCACCTTCGGCATGGGAAGCCCTCCTTGACGTCGACCGTAGTCGGGTTTATAAAGAATGAACATTCGTTTTACGAAGGAGCCGAGCATGCCCGCATCGATCCGCACACCATGGTCCAGAAGCGCCCTCCTCGGGGTGGTCCTCGCCGTAGTCGTCGGGATCGTCGTCATCGCGTTCTCCTGGCCCAGCGTCACGGCGAGCCCGCGGGACCTGCCGATCGTCATCTCCGGCCCGGCGCAGCTCGTCGATCCCGCAGCGAGCACGATCATCGAGCAGGCGGACGGCGCGATCCGGCTCACGGTCGTCGAGGATCGCGACGCCGCGGTCGCGGCGATCGAGCGACGCGAGGCGTACGGCGCGATCATGCTCGGCACCCCGCCCGCCGCACCCGAGGTCCTCAGCTCCTCGGCCGCGAGCCCCGTGACGCACCAGCTCATGGGCCAGCTCCGCCTGCAGCTGCAGGCGTTCGCGCAGGAGTCCGCCGCCCAGCAGGCGGCTGCGATGGGCATCCCCGTCCCGACCGTCTCCGTCGAGCTGACCGATGTCGTCCCGCTGCTGCCGAGCGACCCGCGAGGCGCGGGAATGATCGCGGCGGCGTTCCCCCTCGTGCTCGGCGGCATGATCGGCGGCATCGCGCTCACGATGGCGATCAGCGGGGCGGCACGGCGCATCGTCGCACTGCTCGTCTACTCGATCGCGGGCGGGGTGGCGATCCCGGCCATCATGCAGGGCTGGTTCGGCGTGCTCGACGGCGACTACCTGATGAACGCCGCGGCGTTCTCCATGACGCTCCTCGCGATCGGCGCCCCGATCGTCGGCTTCGCCTCCCTCGTCGGGCGAGCGGGCGTCGCGATCGGCCCCATCCTCTTCCTGCTCATCGCGAACCCGATCTCGGGAGCGACGACGCCCAAGGAGTTCCTGCCCGCCCCGTGGGGCGACGTGGGGCAGTGGTTCCCGCCCGGTGCCGGCGCGACGCTCATCCGGGATCTGTCGTACTTCCCGGCCGCGGACCTGACGTTCCCGTGGCTCGTGCTCGGCGTCTGGGCGGCCGGCGGACTCGTGCTCGCGGCGCTGGGTCACTTCCGCAACGCGAGGCCGGTCGTCATCGAGGAGGAGCTCGAAACACCGGTCGGCGCGACCGCCTAGTCGCCGCTGAGGGCGACCTGGGCCTTCGCGGCGAGCTCGCTCGGCACGATCACCTGGTAGTTCGACGCGAGGACCTGCTGCGTCGACGCGAAGTCCCGGCGCCGACGCGTGAAGGCGTACATCACGAGGCCGAGGACGACGCCGACGCCCGCGGTGATGAGGAACACCGCCGCGATGAGGCGGAGGCCGCCCGCGCCGTCGGGGTTGAAGAGCGTGAGCAGCAGGGCGAAGAACAGGCCGATGAACGCGCCGTTCGCCGCGCCCGAGAGCGCCGCCTTGCCCCAGGAGAGCTTGCCGGTGACGCGCTCGACCGTCTTGAGGTCGTTCCCGACGATCGAGATCTGGCTCACGTCGAACTCGGCCTTCGCGAGCCGATCGACGATCGACTGCGCCTCCGGGTACGTCTCATAGGTGCCGATGACGTCGCCACGAGGCACTGACACGCCTGCCGCGCGGCCCGCATAGGGGTTGGTCACCCTGACATTGTGACACGCGCCAGTCAGGGCCACGCGGGTAGGGTTTCACGCGTGAGCATGAACCGGGTCTTCGCTGCGCGCGTCGCCGGCTGCGCGGTCTTCGACCCCAACGGCGACCGCGTCGGTCGCGTGCGCGACGTCGTCGTCGTCCGTCGCGCGACGGCGAGTCCCCGCGTCGTCGGACTCGTCGTCGAGGTGCCCGGCAAGCGCCGCGTGTTCCTCTCGATCGGCCGCGTCACCTCCATCTCCTCCGGCCAGGTCATCGTCACGGGACTCATCAACCTCCGGCGCTTCGAGCAGCGTCCGGAGGAGATCCGGATCATCGCCGAGATGCTCGGTCGGCGGGTGCATCTGCAGCCCGAGGGCGACGAGGCGCGGATCGAGGACATCGCGATCGGCCAGACGCCCGTCGGCGACTGGGAGGTCACCCAGCTCTTCGTCCGCAAGCCGCGGACCGGCGGCGGACCCTTCTCCTTCGGGAAGGGGCCGACGGCGTTCGCCTCCTGGGCCGACATCCGCGAGAGCGACGAGCGACCCGGCGAGGATCAGGACGCGGAGCACCTGGTCGAGTCGATCAACGAGCTGCTCCCCGCGGACGCCGCGAACCTGCTCCTCGACCTGCCGGAGAAGCGCCTCGTCGAGGTCGCGAAGCAGCTGCCGAACGAGCGCCTCGCGGACCTCATCGAGGAGATGGGCGAGGAGGACCAGGCGGACCTCATCGCCGCACTCGGCGACGACCGCGCCGCCGACGTCCTCGACGAGATGCAGCCCGACGATGCCGCCGACCTCATCGCGAGCCTCCCGGCGGCGAGAGGCGAGGCGCTCCTCGGCCTCATGGAGCCCGAGGAGGCGGAGGACGTCCGCTTCCTGCTCGCCTACGAGTTCGACACCGCGGGCGGCCTGATGAGCCCGGAGCCGATCATCGTCTCGGCCGACGCGACCGTCGCGGAGGGGCTTGCGCTCATCCGCCGGCACGAGCTCGCACCCGCGATGGCCTCGGCCGTGTTCGTCACGCTCCCGCCCTACGAGCCGCCGACCGGGCGCTTCCTCGGAGCCGTGCACTTCCAGCGGATGCTCCGCTACCCGCCGCACGAGCGACTGGGCGCGCTGGTCGACCCGGTCCTCGAGCCGGTCAACGCGAACGCCGGGCTGCAGGATGTCGCGCGCTCGCTCGCGAGCTACAACCTCGTCTGCCTGCCCGTCGTCGACGACGGACACCGCCTCGTCGGGGTGGTGACCATTGACGATGTCCTCGACCATCTGCTGCCGGACGACTGGCGAAGTACGGACGCCGAACCCGTGACTTCGACCACCGCACCAGGCAAGGGGACATCCGATGGCGCGCACTGACCGCCGCGCACCCGCGCGGATCGACACGCCCAAGGGCCTGCGCACCGCGCAGCGGCCCGTCGTCGCGAGCCGCGACCGCTTCGGGAGGGGCACGGAGTCGATCGCGCGCTGGATGGGCACGCCCTGGTTCATCGTGGGGCTCACGATCTTCGTCGTCGTCTGGATGCTGTGGAACACCGTGGCGCCGGACGGCTGGCGCTTCGACGACGCGCTGATCGGCTTCACGGCGCTGACCCTCGTCCTCTCGCTGCAGGCGTCCTATGCGGCGCCGCTCATCCTGCTGGCGCAGAACCGGCAGGACGACCGGGACCGGGTCTCGATGGAGCAGGACCGGCAGCGCTCCGAGCGCAACCTCGAGGACACCGAGTACCTCGCGCGCGAGATCGTCGCGCTTCGGCTCGGCCTCGAGGACCTCGCGACGAAGGACTTCGTGCGTCAGGAGCTGCGGGCGATGCTCGCGGACCTCGATCGGGAGAAGGACAAGGACACCGATTCCGGTGGCTGACGAGAGCCGGCTGCTCGAGGCCGTCGGCGCCGTCGTCGACCCCGAGCTGCGGCGCCCGCTCGGCGAGCTCGGGATGATCCGAGGGGCGACGCTCGAGGCGGGCGTGGCGACGATCGATCTCGCGCTGACGATCGCGGGCTGTCCCGCCGCGGATCGGATAGAACGCGATGTCCGCGCGGCCGCGCAGACCGTGGACGGCGTCACCTCGGTCGAGGTCGTCGTCGACACGATGTCGGCGGAGGAGCGCAAGTCGCTGATCGAGCGCGTCCGGGGCGTGCGCACGAATCGCTTCGGCCCCGGGACGCTCACCCGGGTCATCGCGGTCGGCAGCGGCAAGGGCGGCGTCGGGAAGTCGACGGTCGCCGCGAACCTCGCCATCGCGTTCTCCCGCCGGGGGCTCAAGGTCGGGATCATGGACCTCGACGTCCACGGCTTCTCGATCCCCGGTCTGCTCGGGATCGCCGGCGAACGGCCGACGCGGGTCGACGCGCTCGTCATGCCCCCCGAGGCATACGGCATCCCGGCGATCTCGATCGGGATGTTCGTCGAGGGCGATGAGCCGGTCTCCTGGCGCGGGCCCATGCTGCATCGCACGATCGAGCAGTTCCTCTCGGACGTGTGGTTCGGCGAGCTCGACCTGCTCGTCGTGGACCTGCCGCCCGGGACCGGCGATGCGGCGCTGTCCTTCGGTCAGCTCGTGCCGAACGCCGAGTTCCTGCTCGTCACGACGCCGCAGCCGGCTGCGGCCGAGGTCGCGGTGCGCGCCGGTCTCCTAGCCCGCCGGCTCGGCCAGCGCCTGCTCGGCGTCGTGGAGAACATGGCGGGACTGCCGCAGGCCGACGGCACGATCCTCGAGCTGTTCGGCAGCGGGGGCGGCGATGCGACGGCGGCGAGGCTCTCGACGCCGGACGACGCCGTGGCGGTGCTCGCGAGGATTCCGCTGTCGATCGCGCTGCGCGCGGGCGGGGACTCGGGCGCACCGATCGCCGTGACGGAACCGCGTGATCCCGCCGCGCTCGCCTTCCGCGAGCTCGCCGATGCGATCATCGCCGCGGGGGCGTCACGCGCCGGTCGCCCGCTCATCTAGCAGCGGGCGTCGGGCAGGAGTTCGCGCGGTCGCGCGACCGCGGCCGTCAGTGCTGGGCGCGCTGGCCGTAGCCGTCGCGCATCGCCACCACGAGGGAGGCCGCGATCCCCGCGACGGCGAGGATGCCGAGGATGGAGAAGAGGATGGTCATGCATCAAGTGTGCGACCTAGAACTATGGAGTGCCAGTTCATCTTGCTGGACTGACTATTAAGCTGTCCTTCATGGATGTGCGACGCCTCGAGCTGCTCAGGGAGCTCTCCGAGCGCGGCTCCGTGACGGCGGTCGCGGAGGCGACGCATCGCACGCCCTCGGCCGTCTCGCAGCAGCTCAAGCAGCTCGAGCGCGAGGCGGGCGTCGCGCTCACCGAGCGCTCCGGTCGGGGCATCGCGCTGACCGCCGCGGGCCGCGCGCTGGCCCGCACCGCCGCCGATGTCGCGACCGCGATCGAGCGCGCCGAGGCGCTCTGGGACGACTACGTCGGCGCCCCGCGCGGGGAGGTGAGCGTCCTCGTCTTCCAGACAGCCGGCAAGATGCTCGCGCCCGGCATGCTCCAGTCGGTCGCCGACCAGCCGGGCCTCACGGTGGTGTGCACGGACGCGAACGTGGAGACGGTCGACTACGCGAGCCTCACCCCCGACTACGACATCGTGCTGACCGACTCCGAGGGCATCCGCGCCAACTGGGAGGAGCGACAGCTCCACGTCATCCCGCTCATGCGAGAGCCCCTCGACATTGCGCTGCCGTCCGACCATCCCCTCGCGCGGCGGCGGAGCCTCGCCCCCGCGGATCTCGTCGGCGAGTCGTGGATCGGCGTCCCGGAGGGCCAGCCGTTCGATGTCCTGCTGCGCCAGATCGAGGCGGTCAACGGCACCCACGCGCACATCGTGCAGCGCTTCCAGGACAACGGCATCGTCGAGGCGATGGTCGCGGCCGGTCTCGGCATCGCGATCCTCCCCCGCTTCACGACCTCGACCCGCGGCACCGGGATCGTCATGCGACCGCTCAAGGGGGTACGCGCGACGCGCATCATCAGCGCGCTCATGCGCCCGGATCGCGCGGAGCGCCAGAGCGTGCGGCTCGTCGTCGACGCCCTGCGCCGGGAGGGATCGCGCGTCCAGGCCGAGCAGGCCGGGCACCCGGGGGTGAGAACGCGACCTCGCGGCGGCTAGGTGGCCTCGGGGTCGAAGGGGGCCTCGGCGTCCGTGGACGCCGCCTCGCGCTGCTCGCGCAGGCGCCGCTGGCGCTGGGCGTAGGCGGACTCGCGGGCCGAGGCCTGCGGCGCCTGCTCGGTGAGCGCCTCGCGGATGATCCGCCGCGGATCGTAGCGCCTCGGATCGAGCTGCTTCCAGTCAATGTCGTCGAACTCCGGGCCCATCTCCTCGCGCATCCGCTCGCGGGCGCCGCCGAGATAGTCCCGCGCGCGCCTGGCCCACTCGCCGAGCCGCCGCGCGTACTGCGGAATCCGGTCGGGCCCGATGAGCAGCAGCGCAAGCACCGCGATGAGCAGCAGCTTGTCGAAGGTCAGGCCGAACGACACCCGGCCAGGATAGCCGGACGCCCGGACCCGTCCCCGTACACTCGGGGCGAGGAGGTGCGATGACGGGCACGAGCGAGGACCAGCGGTACGTCGAGGACCGCGTCGTCGAGCGACCCGAGATCGCGAAGGCCCGTCGGGACTCGCTCGAGATGGGCCTCGCGCCCGTCTCCCCGGCGACCGGTGCGCTCATCGCGCAGATCGCGGCTTCGACGGGGGCCAAGCACATCATCGAGATCGGCACCGGTCTCGGCGTCAGCGCCCTCTGGCTCCTCACCGGTGCTCCCGAGGCGACGCTGACCTCGATCGACGTCGAGGTCGAGCACCAGCAGATCGCGCGCGAGGCGCTCGTCACGGCCGGCGTCCCCGCCGCCCGGACGAGGCTCATCGCCGGCCGGGCGTCGGAGGTGCTCCCCCGGATCAACGACGGCAGCTACGACCTGTGCCTCGTCGACGCCGATGCGGCGTCCGTCCTCGAATACGTCGAGCACGCGCTGCGGATCACCCGCAGCGGCGGGACCGTCATCGTCCCGCGGGCGCTCTTCAACGGGAGGGTCGCGAATCCCGTGCTGCGGGACGATCTCACTCAGGCGTTCCGTGACCTCACCGAGGTCGTGAACGCCGCTGAGGACGTCGTGAGCGCACTCGTGCCGATCGGCGACGGGCTGCTGCTCATCACCAAACGCGGCGCGTAGCGGGCACCTGGCAGGCGCCTACGCCTGCACCACCGCGCCGAGCACGCCGTAGAGCTCCTTGGCCTCCGCGTCGTTGACCGACACGACCAGCCGACCGCCGCCCTCGAGTGGGACGCGCACGATGATCAGGCGACCTTCCTTGACGGCCTCCATCGGTCCGTCTCCGGTCCTGGGCTTCATCGCGGCCATCGGCACCCCTTTCGCTAGCGGTGCGATCCATTATCCCGCATGCCACCGACGCGAGCGAAATCGAGCCGTAACGCGGCGGATCACGGTGGAGTCCAGTCGCCCTCCACCCAGGCCCACATGCCGCCGACCCAGAACCACTGGCCGATGATGCCGAGCCCGATCGCGACGGGCACGATCCACCGGGAACGCGGGACGGCGAGCGCCGCCAGCGCGGGCGAGGCGGGCAGCAGCAGGCGCCAGGTGCTCGACTGCGGGAAGAACACCGCGAGCAGGTAGACGAGCCACGCCGCGATCCAGATCCGCAGGTCGACGCCGAGCCGGCGCATCCACGGCGAGCAGAGGGCGGCGACCAGCAGGCCGAGGACGACGATCAGGCCGATGACACCGGACCAGGCCGGCCAGCCCCACCACTCGGTCCACCATTCGGCGCCCTGGATCCAGGGGGCGAACGGCAGGAACGCGTCGTCGCCGATGTAGCCGCGTCGCCAGGCGAACTCGGTCGCGAGGTACCCATCCGCCCGCCCCGTCACGAGCCCGACGATCGCGGGCCAGGCGAGCCCACAGATGGCGCTGACGATGCCGGCGGCGATCACCGCGACGACATCGCGACGCGGGAACGGATCGGCCCGCTTCCGGTGCTGCCACCAGCGCACGACGAAGTGCCCGGCGAGCGCGAGCGCGAAGGCGAGCCCCGTCGGCCGGGTGAACGACATGAGGACGATCACCGGGAGCAGCGCGACGTATCGCCTCCGCACGAGCAGCAGGAGCGCCAGGCCGAGCAGGAAGAAGTGCATCGACTCCGCGTACCCCACCTGCAGGATCGGCGAGACCGGATTGAAGAGCATGAGGGCGACCGCCGCGAGCGCGCCCCGGTGCGGCAGCCACTCCAGGAACAGCCGGTAGTAGACGAACGCCGCAGCGCCCGCGAAGAGGAACGAGACGACGACCGCGACGAGCCGGAACGGCACCGCGACGAGCCAGGAGATCGAGGCGACCAGATACGGATACGCGGGCATGAACGCCCAGGCGTTCTCCGCGACGTGACCCGCGTCGTCGAGTGGGAGCTCCGCCGGGTAGCCGTACGCGACGATCCGCAGATACCACTCGGCGTCCCAGAACGACGAGAACGCGATGAGGTCGGGGTGCGCGCCCGACCAGGGACTCGCGACCTGGTTCGCGGCATAGATCAGCAGGATCGCCGTCGAGACGACGCGGGAGGCGATGAAGACCAGGAGGACCTGGACCCACCACCTCCTCAAGAGGCCAACCACGCCCGCAATCCGCGCTCGCACGCCCGGATCTGGTCGACCGCGACGGCCTCGTCGTCGGTGTGCGCCCGGGAGGGATCGCCGGGCCCGTAGTTGACGGCGGGGATGCCGAGCGCGCTGAACCGGGCGACGTCGGTCCAGCCGTACTTCGGGAGCGCGGCGCCGCCGACGGCCGCGAGGAACTCGCGCGCGATCGGGGCGTCGAGCCCCGGCCTCGCGCCCTCGGCGAGGTCGTCGACGACGAGCTCCGCGTCGGGGAAGAGCACGCGGACCCGCGCGACGGCCTCGTCCCCCGAGCGGCTCGGGGCGAAGCGGTAGTTCACCGTGATCTCGGCGAGGTCGGGGATGACGTTCCCCGCGACACCGCCCGCGATCCCCACGGCGTTGAGCGACTCGCGATAGACGAGTCCGTCCACCTCGACGTCCTCGGGGACCCAGGCCGCGAGCGCCGAGAGCGCCGGTGCGGCCGCATGGATCGCGTTCTCCCCGGCCCACGGCCTCGCCGAGTGCGCGCGCACCCCATGCCAGCGCAGCGTCACGCGCAGCGTGCCGTTGCAGCCGCCCTCGACGACGGCGTTCGTCGGCTCGCCGAGGATCGCGAAGTCCGCCTCCAGGAGGTCGGGGCGATGGCGCGCGAGCCGGCCGAGGCCGTTGCGCGCCGACTCGACCTCCTCCTGGTCGTAGAAGATCCAGGTCACGTCCGCGGCGGGCCGCGTGAGCGCGGCCGCGAGCGCGAGCTGCACCGCGACGCCACCCTTCATGTCGACCGAGCCCCGGCCGACGAGCGTGTCGACGCCCGCGAGCCTCTCGCGCCGCGACGGCACGTTGTCCTTGATCGGCACGGTGTCGATGTGCCCGGCGATCGCGACGCGGCGCTCGCGACCCGTCTCGGTCCGCGCGACGACCGCATCGCCGTCGCGGTCCACCGTCAGATGCGGCAGCGCCCGCAGCGCCGTCTCGATCGCATCGGCGAGCTCGGTCTCCGCACCCGATTCCGAGGGGATGTCGCAGAGCGCGGCCGCGAGGTCGACGACGTCGGATCCCAGGTCGAGCGCGGCCACCCGGTCAGCCTACCGACGCGGATACGCTGGACCTGTGAGCGATCGGACGGCCTGGGGTTACGCACTCGTCACGACGGCGGATGACGGGACCGTGCTCGACGCATGGTTCCCCGAGCCGCGGCTCGGTCCACTGCCCGCGGGCGTCGACCCGCTCATCGCACCGGCCGAGTTCGCGAGCCAGGAGGGCGACGATCCCCGACGCGGCGTCTCGATCGCGTTCCAGACCGTCGTCATCGACGACCTCGACGCCGCCCCCGTCTCCGTCCCGGACGTCTACCTGCGCCTCCACCTGCTGAGTCACCTGCTCGTCGAGCCGAACGCGCTCAACCTCGACGGCGTGTTCGGCCTCCTGCCCGTCGTCGCCTGGACGAACGCCGGTCCCGTGCTCCCGGCCGTCGCGACGGCTCGTCGCGCCGAGCTGCAGCGAGCGGGGATCTCGACGCACAGCCTCGACAAGTTCCCCCGGCTGACCGACTACGTCATCCCCGAGCGCGTGCGCATCGCCGACACCGCGCGGATCCGGCTCGGCGCGCATCTCGCGCCCGGCACGACCGTCATGCACGAGGGCTTCGTGAACTGGAACGCAGGGACGCTCGGCGCCTCGATGGTCGAGGGGCGCATCTCGCAGGGCGTCGTCGTCGGCGACGGCTCCGACATCGGCGGCGGCGCGTCGATCATGGGCACGCTGTCGGGCGGCGGCACGCATCGCATCTCGATCGGCCGGCGCTCGCTGCTCGGCGCGAACTCCGGCATCGGCATCTCGATCGGCGACGACTGCGTCGTCGAGGCCGGCCTCTACGTCACGGCCGGCACGAAGATCGTCCTCATCGAGGGCGACGAGCGACGCGAGATCAAGGCGGCCGAGCTCTCCGGCGCGAGCGGCGTGCTGTACCGGAGGAACTCGCTCACCGGCGCGGTCGAGGCGCTGCCGCGGACGGGCGAGGGCATCGCCCTCAACAGTGCCCTCCATGCCTGAGCGCTCCATGCCTGACGCGGGCGGGGATGCGCTCCACGGCTGAGCGGTCGGCGCCGTGACGGACGTCGACGCGGTCGTGGTCGGCTCCGGGCCGAACGGGCTCGTCGGGGCGGTCGCGCTCGCCGAGGCGGGATTGCGCGTCGTCGTGCTCGAGGCCGCCGAGCGGCCCGGCGGCGGTCTGCGCACCGAGGAGCTCACGCTGCCGGGCTTCCGGCACGACATCGGGGCGACCATCCATGCCCTCGCCCTCGCCTCCCCCGCGTTCCGCGCGCTCGGTCTCGAGCGGGAGGGGCTCGCGTTCGCGCACCCGGAGATCCCGCTCGGCCACGCGCTCGAGCCCGGGCGATCCGTGCTGCTGCACCGGTCTACCGCGGAGACGGCGGCCGCACTCGGCTGTGACGGTCGGCGGTGGCAGCACGTCATGGGCGCGCGATGGGAGGGACTCGTCGCGTCGGCGCTCGACCCGACCGCGTTCCCGCCGCACTCGACCGCGGCCCTGCTGCGGCTCGGACTGCATGGCGCATGGCCTGCGACCTGGGCGATGGGAAGCGCCTTCCGCGAGGAGCCGGCCCGGGCGCTCCTGGCGGGTCTCGCGGCCCACGCGACGCTGCCCCTCGGCGCGCTCGTGACGAGCGGATTCGCGATCGTGCTCGGCGCGCTCGCCCACGGGGTCGGCTGGCCGGTCGCGGTCGGCGGCTCGCAGTCGATCGCCGACGCGCTCGTCGCGCGCCTCGAGGCGCTCGGCGGCGAAGTGCGGACGGGCCATCGGGTGCGTTCGCTCGCCGAGCTGCCGACGGCACGCGCGACGCTCCTCGACGTCGGGCCGCGGCAGTTGCGCTCGATCGCGGGCGACCGACTGCCACCCGGCTACGCCCGCCGACTCGGTCGCTGGCGCGACGCACCCGGCGTCTTCAAGCTCGATTGGGCGCTCGACGCCGCGGTGCCATGGGCGGATCCCTCGCTCGCGAGCGTCGGGACGGTGCACCTCGGTGGATCGTCGGCGAACGTCGTCGCCTCGGAGCTCGACGTCGCCCGGGGATCGGTCAGCGCGGAGCCGTTCATCCTGCTCGTCCAGCCATCGGTCGCGGATCCGTCGCGCGCGCCCGCCGGCAAGCACACCCTGTGGGCTTACCTCCACGTGCCGAACGGCTGGGACGGCGACGCGACGGAGCTCGTCGAGTCGCGCATCGAGGCGTTCGCGCCAGGCTTCCGCGACCGCGTGCTCGCCCGCCATGCGATGGGCGCGGCCGCCCTCGAGGCGTGGGATGCGAACCTCGTCGGGGGCGACATCGGCGGCGGCTCGATGGACTGGCGACAGCTGCTGGCACGGCCGCGGATCTCCCGCACGCCGTGGGCGACGCCGATCCCCGGCATCTACCTCTGCTCGGCGTCGACCCTTCCCGGCGGCGGGGCGCACGGCATGGGCGGTTGGAACGCGGCAAGGGCCGCACTCGCCCAGCTCTGAACCCGGCGCGGGCGCCGCATCGCGTTCTGCCCCTAGCCGCCCCACTCGGCGAGGATCGCCACCTCGGTGCCGTTGTCGACGCAGCCGCCGACACCGCCGTTGATCTGCCGGAGGATCGGCATCACGGCCCCGATGTTCTCCGGATTGCCCGCATCCTGCGGTGGGGCGCTCGCCGCCGACACCGCATCCAGCAGTCGTTGCCCCGCCGCTCGCTGATCACCCGAGGTCGCCGTGACGAGCCGCTGCGCGTGACCGAGCGCGCTCACCATGCGCTCCGACCAGCCCTCTGCCGTGACGCCGTAGTCGAGGTAGCCGATGTCGGCGTTCCACACGGCACTCACGATCCTGCCCACGCCGGAGCAGAACTCGGTCATCGTGAGCTCCGCGGCGGACGACGCCGTCGGCTCGGCCGATTCGGGAGCAGGATCCGGCGCGGCTATGGGAGCGGTTCCCGCGCATCCCGCGAGCGCGAGACCCGCCGAAGCGGTGAGCACGATCGCGAGCGGCCGCATCGCGTTCTAGCGGCCGGCGGGCCAGGGGCGGGCGTCGTAGCCCGTGTAGAGCTGCTGGGGGCGGCCGATCTTCGTCTGCGGGTCGTTGATCGCCTCGCGCCAGTGGGCGACCCAGCCGGGCAGCCGGCCGATCGCGAACAGCACCGTGAACATCCGGGTCGGGAAGCCCATCGCCTTGTAGATGACGCCCGTGTAGAAGTCGACGTTCGGGTAGAGCTTGCGCTCGATGAAGTAGTCGTCGGTCAGCGCCGCCTGCTCGAGCTCCTTCGCGATGTCGAGCAGCGGGTCGTTGATGCCGAGATCGGCGAGCACCTCGTCGGCCGACTCCTTGACGAGCTTCGCGCGCGGATCGTAGTTCTTGTAGACGCGGTGGCCGAAGCCCATGAGCTTGACCCCGTCCTCCTTGCGCTTCACGCGGTCGATGAAGCGCTGGACGCCCTCGCCCGAGTCGCGGATCCGGCCGAGCATCGCGAGGACCGCCTCGTTCGCGCCGCCGTGGAGGGGTCCGTAGAGCGCGTTGATGCCCGCGGAGATGCTCGCGAACATGTTCGCCTCGGTCGAGCCGACGAGCCGCACGGTCGACGTCGACGCGTTCTGCTCGTGGTCCTCGTGCAGGATGAGCAGCCGGTCGAGCGCCTTGACGAGGACCGGGTTGAGCTCGTAGACCTCCGCGAGGTTGCCGAAGTTGAGCTTGAGGAAGTTCTCGACGAAGGAGAGCGAGTTGTCCGGGTAGAGGAACGCCTGGCCGACCGCCTTCTTGTGCGAGTACGCCGCGAGCACGGGGAGCTTCGCGAGGAGACGGATCGTGTTGAGCTCGACCTTCTCCGGGTCGTG
>Ga0182745_1002417_pt1 | contig 16756 bp, 15 predicted proteins | sample eDN3rd30CKraftBY_FD_128523 | JGI IMG/M metagenome (GOLD analysis project Ga0182745, IMG submission 128523) | Enriched backyard soil microbial communities from Emeryville, California, USA - eDNA 3rd pass 30_C Kraft BY (version 2) (version 2) | ecosystem: Environmental > Terrestrial > Soil >...
CCCGGGCACGCCAGCGGGCATCGGCCACAGCCACCACGCAGCGAACCCGGCCAGCAGCAACATCAGCGCGGCGGCCCATGGCCACCGCGCGCGCTGTCCCGTGGGCCTCAATCCGTGTCGCTGTTCGAGTACAGGGTCAGGTAGATGGGCGCGTGGTCCGACAGCCGGGTGACGAAGTCGCGCGTGTCCGCGATGTAGTCGCGCCCCGCTGACGAGAACTCCGTCACGTAGGCAGGCTGCATCCAGAAGTGGTCATACGCGCTCACGTAGCCACCGCTGAGGTTGAGGGTGGTGGCCACGTCCAACTTGCAAGCCACCGTAGGGGACAGTGCCACCAGGTTCGCCCACGATGACGCCGTACAGCCCATGTTGTGGTCGCCCAGCAGGATGACGTCCTGGTCGGTGGAGCTTGCTCCCTGCACGGCCTTGAACACCGTGCCGATGTGCTTTACCTCGGCGTCGCGGTCCGCAGGGGTGCCCCAGACCGTGTGCCAGTTGAGGAACGTGTAGTCCGCCCCCGTGGGCGTGTGCCGGACACGGACGATTTGCGGCTCGCGCTCGAACGCGTCGCCGGTGTCCTCGTACACACTGGATGACAGCAGGGACACCGTGTCCTCACGGTACAGCACTGCATAGATTTCCTTGTACGACGAGCGCCCGATGAGCGGCGTCTGCGCATAGCGCCACGTCACTCCTGAGACGGCGTTGAGCTCCGCCACGAGGGCCGGAACCACGCTGGTGTTCATCACCTCCTGCAAGAACACCAAGTCACAGCCGTTGTTCGAGTTGCTGTTCGCGCCGTACTGCCGCCAGAGCTGCTCCGCGTCCTCGCGGTACGTCTGCTCCGGGGTCCACCCCTCATGGCGCAGGTTCCAACTCACCACGCGCAGATACGCACCCGCCTGGGCCAGCGTAGGAACCGCCAGGACGACCAGCACCACCACTCGCAGCAAGAAGGACGGCAATCCCATGGAATGGCCTCGGCGTGAGAGGGGCGACCATTCGGGGCGGCCGCACGCGCGAACCCGGCGCGTGCAACGGTCCTAGTGGATGAGGTTCCTGACCGGCAACCCAATCTCCTGAAATTCGAGCAACCCAGGGTCCTCAGAGACCCCACACAAGCGGGGCTCGAACCGCCGCGCTACGCACTCTCTCCATCCACTAAATGAAACTTGATTGCATATGTATCCAAATGACATATTCCCGCGAGCGTTCCTGAAATGGGGGCCTGGCGGGGACAGCGGAGCTCTGTCCCGCGGCAAAGGAGGGCGCGTCATCGTGAGCCGACGCATCTGGAGCATGGGATTCACGGGACTGGCCGCGGCCTGCGGCTTGGCGCTCTGGCTTCAGCGTCCGGTGGAGCTTTCGCAACGACCTCCCGAACGCCGCGCCTCGGGCGAAGTCGTCGCCGCGTGGCTCGTCCTGCGTCCCGCCACGCCTTGAACCCCCACCGCTGTCACCCCGCCGTACCCAACCAAGGAGCAACCACCATGAAGCTGGAGTTCCCCTTCAAGCAGTCCCTGCTCGCCACCAGCGTGGCCGTCCTGCTCGCCGGCTGCGGCGCCCCCGTCGAGGAGGAGCCCCCCGTGGCTCCCGAGGCCGCCGCGCTGGAGACCAGCGAAGGCGCCCTGTTCGGCCTGCTCCCCGCGTGCGCGGAGCCCGAGGAACTGGAGCACGTCGTGGAGCACGCGTGCTACCACGCCGAGTACGGTCCCTTCGAACCCGTCACCGCCGCCGCCCTGGGCGCGCCCGTTCTCGTGGACGTCAGCCAGGCCCACACCGCCTACCAGGTCACCCTGCCGAAGCACTCGCCGTTCAACTACGCCGGGCGTGTCTCGTTCCTCCCGGACGATTCGGGTGAGTTCGCCTTCATCCTGTCGCGCCACCGCGGCATGCGCATCTTCGAAGCTGCCACCGGCACCGAGGTGGCGCGCGAGTGCCGCTACACCGTCCCCACCGAAGTCTGCTCCAGCCTGAAGACGGCCTACATCGCGGACCTCGAGGCCGATACCGAGTACTACCTGGAGTTCCGCTCCATCCTCTCCACCAACGCCGCCTTCACGCTCATCATCGAGGAGGCGGGTCACCACCACTGACCCGACAGGCGGAGCATGTCCCGAGCCCACGGCGGGAGCCTCCTCCTCTCGCCGTGGCCCCTCCCTGTGCGCACCTGAACATCAAATGCACTCAAATTGCATTTGAACCCAAGATACATATAGAAAGCACCTCATGCGCCCCACCCTCCGAGTCCTCTTCCTGGCCGTCTGCGCCGCGGCGGCCGCCGCCTGTGGTGGTGATGACGACCCCACCCCCATCGAGCAAGGCGACCCGTGCGAGCCCAACGGCCACATCCACCGGGAGCCCACCGGCGACTGGTGCCACTGCAACAAGGGCGCTGTGGCCTCCGAGGACGGCCTGGCGTGTGTGCCGGACCCGGACTACGTGCCCAACGATGGCTTCGACTTCGGAGACGACGGAGAGCACGCCTGCTGGCACGTGGTGAACGGGCCCTTCGTCACTGTCACCGCCACGTCCGCCCGTCATCCCCGCGTGGACGACTTCCACACCTACTACACGGTGAAGCTCCTCCCGGAGAACGGGCAGTACGTGGGGACGTTCAGCTACAAGGCCTTCGCCACCGGCAACTTCGTCGTCTACCTGAGCAACCCGGACGTGCCCGTCACCTTCATCGAGACGGCCGTCAGCACCACCCTGCCGCAGGCGGGCGCTCGCGCCACCGGCGGCTACTGCGACGCACTGAAGCACATGGTCGGCTATGAGCTGACGGACCGCGTCCAGTACACCCTCCAGCTCGGCCCCACCCCCCTGCCCGAGCTCAACATGGTCATCGAGCACATGCAGTAGCGCTTCCGGGATGAACCCACCTTTCGACATATTGCAACTAAGATACAAATACATCATGAATGATGGCCGCCGGCGCCCGCGGACTCGGGCCCGGTTCACGAAAGGAAGCCTCATCATGAAGCGGACCCTTTGCAGTGCCCTCCTCGGCCTGTCGCTGGCCGCCTGCGGCCCCATGGAGGATGTGGACCCGAACTTCGCGTCGGAGCAGCAGCAGCCCCTGGAGGCCACCTGCACCAGCGTGGACAACACAGCCATGACAATGCATGCGTGCAGCCACGCGTCCAACCCTGGCGACAACGTCAACGTCAATGGCGTCACCGGCGCGCCTGACATCAGCCCCCAGCACAAGCACTACACCGTGATTCTGTCCGGCAGCGGCACGGGCAAGGTGACGTACATCCCCGTGGCCAGGACGTCCGCGGGCTCCACCGTGGAGTCGGTCGCGTTCTACGCCACGCAGAACGTCACCCTCACCGCAGTAGACACGAGCGTCACGCCCAACGTCACGCTGACGGCGCTGGTCAGCACCGACGGCATCACCGAAGGCACCTGCGCGCTGCACCACGCGCGGGTGTTCGACCTCAGGGTCGGCCACACCTACGAGCTGAACATCACCGCGCCCACCACCTCGGCCGGTCTGGTGCCCGAGTACCTGTATGACAACCGCGGCCGCTACTACCGGGACGCGGACGGAGATGGCTACGGCGCCAACAGCCCGCTCTACCGCTTCGCGTGTGAGCCGCCCGCGGGCTACGTCACGCAGCGCTTCGACTGCGACGACACCAACCCCGCCATCTTCAACTGCTAGCCCGTCACCCAGGGGTGACCCGGGCCACACCGCAGCCCCTCCGCCGGGGCGCCCCGCTCGCCTCGGGGGGCGCCCCGGTTCTCCTCCCCATCACCCAGGCCCTCCGATGCGAACCGCCGCCGCCACCACCCTGCTCGCCACGTGCGCCCTGCTGGCCCTGACGGGCTGTGACAACGACGCCCCCACCCCTCCCACGCCGTCACCAGACGCGGGCACTCGCCCGGACGCGGGCACCGAGCCGGATGCGGGCGCTACCCAGGGCCCCATCGTCATCGGCTCCACGCCCGCCGAGGGCGAGCAGGACGTCCTGCCCGTGGAGCTGTTCAAGCTGGATGCGACGACCACGGCGGTGCGCAAGCGCGTCACGCTCACCTTCGACACGCCCATGGACCCCACGGCGGCAGAGGTCACCCTGATCGACCGGACGACTCCGGCCAACGCCCCGCGCACGCTGACGGGCGCCTGGTCCGAGGACGGCCTGACGCTGTCCGTCGTCATCCCCCGGCCCGAGCCCGACTTGCCGCCGCTCGAAGAGGAGACGGCGTACACCCTGGAGTTCGACGGACTGCGCAGCGCGGAGGGCGACGCGGTGGATGCGTCCCACCCCGGCCTCGGCGATGGACGGCTGGACTTCACCACTGGCCGGCGTGACGGCACCACCGAACATGCCTGCGCCCACGCGCTGCTGGAGCGCCCGCTGCCCGTCACCGCGAGCGCCTCGCCCACCCTCTACCCCGCGACGGACGCCTCCCATGCGTTCTACGCCCTGACGCTCCCCGCCGGCGGCGCGTCCTTCCTGGGCTACACGGAGGTCGTGTCGGGAGAGAGCCGGGACGAGCCCGTCATCCTGTACCTCAACCAGTCCATCCCGGTGGCGGTGCACGACACGACGGAAGGCGAGGACGTCATCTCCTCCGCGCTGGAGCCCGCCCGCCCCGTCTGCCTGCCCGCCATCACCCACACGCTGAAGTTCACCGCTCCGGGCGGCGACCGCTTCCTCCGCCTCACCTTCGGCCCGACGGAGCAGGAGACGTTCACCTTCGTCTTCGAGCGCTATTGATTCAGGGAGGGAGGTCATGGCGGGTCGGCGTTCGATGAAACCCCGGACCGCGCCGCCGCGCTCACTCCGCCCGCTTGCGGCGGCGTGACACGATGCGGCTCAAGGCCACCTCGGTGATGCCCAGGTAGGCCGCCACGTCACGCTGCGGCACCCGGCCTCGCAGGTGGGCGTGCTCCTGCCAGAAGCGCTCCAGGCGTTCCTCCGCGGACAGGTCGAGGAACTCCTGCTCCCGGCGCTCCTTCAGGATGTAGTGCCGCTCCGCCACCCGGCGGGCGAGCCGGGCCCAGCAGGCGTGACCGGCCTCCAGCGCTTCCAGGTCCCGGGCCTGGAACACCAGCACGCGGCTCGGTTCGAGGGCCTCGATGGCGGTCATGGACGGCAGGCGCTGCAACATCTCCGCATAGGCGCCTACCAGCTCGCCCTCGGCGCGGAAGGCCTTCACGGACTCCTCGCCCCGGGCCGACACGCGCACCGCGCGGAAGACGCCCTGGAGCACCAGCCCGAAGCGGTCCGCCGCATCCCCGGGCCGCAGGAAGAGCGCCCGCTTCTCCAGCGATTGCTCCCTCGCCAGCGCCTCGGCCTTCAGCCACTCGCTCTCGGGCAGCGGGGCGAGCGTGGCGATGTGCGCGAAGAGCTGCGGGTATCTCAAGCGGAGGCGCCTCGGGGCTTAACCCAGGTTAAGGCGGCCTCCGCCCGGGCGCCATACACCGGCGGCATGAGCATCAACGTCTACGCCTTGGCCACGCCCTTCGTCATCGTCCTGGCGCTGGGGGAATTCGCGTACTGCGTCATCCGGCGCAACGGGTACTACGCCTTCCAGGACTCCATCGCGAGCATGGGGACCGCGGTGCTCAACCAGTGCGTCAACGTCGCGGTGGCGCTGCTGGTGCTCCCGCTCTTCATCCAGCTCGGGCAGTTCGCGCCCTGGAAGCTCGACGCCACGGCGCCGCTGTCACTGGTGGCCCTCTTCCTGGGCGTGGACTTCCTCTTCTACTGGTTCCACCGCTTCGGGCACCGCACCAACATCGGCTGGGCCGCGCACTCGCCCCACCACTCCACCGAGGAGCTCAACTACGCGGTGGCCCTGCGCGCGAGCGTGACGCAGCGCCTCTTCTCGTTCCTCTTCTACTGGCCGCTCGTGCTGGTGGGCTTCCCGCCCGAGGCCGTGCTGGCCATGGTGGCCTTCCACCTCGTGCTCCAGTTCATCCCCCACACGCGCGTCATCCCCAAGCTGCCCCGCTGGATTGAGTCCTGGCTCAACACGCCGTCGCACCACCGCGTGCACCACGCGCGCAACGACGCGTACATCGACAAGAACTACGCGGGCTTCCTCATCATCTGGGACAAGCTGTTCGGCACCTTCGAGGAGGAGAAGGAGGCGTGCTCCTACGGCCTCACCTCCCCGCCCAACACCTGGGACCCGACCGTCATCAACTTCCAGACGTGGGCGAAGCTCGTCGGCGACGCGGTGGCGACCCAGAGCCACTGGGACCGGCTGCGCATCTGGGTGATGCCCACCGGCTGGCGGCCCGCGGACCTGCCTCCACGCGCTTCCCCAGGCTGGCAGAAGGACGGCGTGGAGTTGAAGTTCCAGTCCACCGAGCTGCCCGGCACCCGGGGCTACCTCGTGTTCCAGCTGCTGGCGGCGATGCCCTTCATGCTGCTGGTGAGCCACCATGACTCGCCGCTGTCCGGCTGGCAGAAGGTGGTGCTCAGCCTGCTCTTCTGGGCCATGGCCACCGCGTGGAGCGGGATGCTGGAGTCGCGACGCTGGAGCCTGCCGCTGGAGCTGGGGCGGGTGCTCGCCATGGGAGGGGCGGTGACGTGGTGGCTGACGCGGTCCGCCGCGCCGCAGAGCTGGAGCGCGCTGTGCGCCGGGTGGCTGCTCGTCTCGCTCGTCTGGTTGGCGGTGGTGCGTGGCGCGGGCCACAGCACCACGCCCATGCCGCAGGGCACGCGCTGAGCGCGCGGCTTCACGCGGGCTCCCACGCGCCGGCGAAGGCGGTGTAGCGGCGCACGTTGAGGGTCAGCGCCCGGTACACCTGCGTCTCGGGCGTCAGGTCCGCCGCCTCGCCAGACGCGGGCGCCGTCACGCGGTCGAAGTGCGCGCCCTCGAACCAGCGGTGGGGCTGGACCTCCACGACGAAGCGCCCGCCATCGTCGAGTTCCACCGCGATGGGCACGAAGTCCACGCGCTGCAATTCGACAGGCGGTGGGAAGTCCAGGGCCACCCGAAAGGGGACGTGCGTCTCCTGCCGGGACGCGGTTCCCTCCAGAATCATCGACCGGCCGCCCAGCACCGCGCCTTCGGCGCCCAGGGCCCGGGACGGTGGCTGGAGCAGCAGCGAGAAGGAGCGCGCCAGCCCCGCGACGCCAGGCGAGCGCCCCAGCTCGCGCACCTCGCCCGCGTTCGCCAGCAGGTCGAACACCACCTCGCGATCCCACTCGCCCAGCACCGTGCCGCCGGAGAAGAAGTGCCCGTCGTGGGCATGCGCGGTCGGCAGCAGCCACGCCCCCAGCCTCCGAAGCGCGGTGGGCTCCAGCGGCGAGGCATTCTCGAAGAGGTAGATGGGCCCGAGCACCATCACCCCCGAGGAGAGCTGGATGCGCCAGCCCGTGTCCGTGGTGAACGCGCCGGGAGCCGCTTCTCCCGGTGCCCTCGCGGTTCGCAGCCCCATGCGGAAGGTGACGGCGCGCCCTCCCGTTCCGGAGAGGCCACACGCGGACGCGCCTCCCACCAGCGCGGTGCCCAGCATCCACGTGAAGGCGCGCCGGGTGGCGCGCAGAGGGGACGTCATGGCGTGTCCTCCTGAAGGTCCACGTGCAGGGTGAGCGTGCCCATGAAGGTGCGGGGCGCGCCCGCGGTGAAGTGGCGGGTGGCCATCAGCGAGGCAGGGGCGTCCGGGCCGCGGAAGTTGGAGACGTAGTTGAACTCCGACTCGCGCCAGCGCGTGTCGAGCAGGTTCTCCACCGACACGCCCACCTCCACCGCCCTCCACCGGACCCGCGTGCCCACGTCGAACAGGAAGATGGGCGCGCTGTAGCGGTCCAGCGGGAGCGGGCGGGGACCGATGGCGCTGTGCCCCAGGGCCACGTTCCAGTCCAGGTGCTGCCCCGCGACGGTGCTGGCGCCCCGCAGCGAGGCATCCACCCGCCCCAGCAACTGCGGGATGTACGGCATCACCGCGCCCTCCCACAGCTTCCACGCCGAGGCCCCCGCCGCCGGCAGCGTGGCGCGCGCCCAGGCCAGCGAGGCCTGCACGTCCATGCGCTCTCTCCACGTTCCCCGCGCGCTGACGAAGGCGCCCAGCCGCTGCGAGGCCCCGATGGGCTGGTTGCGGCCCACCGTCTCGTCGAAGACGAAGTCCTGCGACACGCGCGTGGCGAAGACGGCGCCGCGGACCTCGAAGGCGACAGGGCCCTCCAGCCGCCAGCCCAGGCCCGTCTCTCCCGAGGCCACGCGGGCGTAGGGCGCCAGCTCCGCGTCCGACAGCGCGGCGGCGTCGCTGGAGCGCGCGCCCAGGCCCGCGCTGGTCAGCCAGGTGAGCCTGTTTGTCAGCCGGACCTCGGCGGAGGCGCGTGGGCTGGCGAAGAAGCCATACGCCTCCACGGACTCGTCGGAGAGCCGGGGGCCGTCGCGGTCCACCGAGGGCCGGTTGAGGTCGTCCACTCCGAAGAGGAAGGTGTCCAGGCGCACGCCGCCCCGGAGCGTGAGCCACGGCCAGGGCGCGGCGCGCAGTGACGCATGGGCCCCCAGGTTCGTGGTGCGCACCTGGTTGTCGAAGACGGTGCTGTACGGCACGCCGCCACGGGCCCTCAACCGGCGCGAGCGCGTGCGCACGTCATCGAAGCGCGCGACATAGCCCAGCTCCAAGGGCCGCGGCTGGCCCAGGAGCGTGAGCCCCGGCGTGTAGCGGCCTCGCAGGCCCACGGTGGCGCCGCGGTAGTACCCCTCCGTGTTGTCACCGCGCTGGCCCTCTCCATCCGGAGGCGTATCCAGGAGGAAGCCGGTGAAGTTGTCGCGGATGCGCGTCTGCCGCAGCACCACGTAGCCCTGCTGCACGAAGCGCCCTCCCCGCTTCAGCCGCGACTGGAGCTCGGCGGAGAGGATGTGCCGCTGGCCCGCGCCCCCCTGGTTGGGGTCATAGGTGCAGAAGAACTGCGAGTCCGCGTCCGTGGCACAGGGCAGCCGGGCATCCACCACGTCCGTCTCCCGCACCACACCCGCCGAGGCGAAGCGCGCGCCATAGCTGGTGCCGAACAGGCGCAGCCGCGCCTCGTCGCCCACGCGCAGCTCCACCTGCGCCATGGCGCCCGCGTTGGCGTAGGCGCGGTTGGGGCCGAAGCCATGGCCCTGGCGCAGCAGCAACCCCACGAAGGTGGCCTCGCCGGACTCGGGCGGGCCCCAGAGCAAGGCCAGGCGGCGCGAGGCAAAGCTGCCGGTGGACAGGGACGCGGTGAGCCCGCGCCTCGCCAGCCCGAGTTGGTACTCCACCGTGCCTGCCACACCGAAGTCACCCTGCGAGGGGTCATAGGGCCCCTCGGTGACGCGCAGGGATTCCACCAACTCCGGGATGATGAAGTACGTATCCGCGTACCCGTGGCCGTGCGCATGGGACACCTCGTTGAGCGGCACACCGTTGAGGCGCAGCTCCACGTCCTTGCCCTCCCCCGCGTCGAAGCCCCGGATGTAGATGCTCTCCGCGTGACCTTCCCCGCCGTGGTTGGCCAGCATGACGCCGGGTGCCAGCAGCATCAGGTCCGACGCCGAGCGGCGCGGCACGTCCGCGAGCTGCCCCACGGGAATGTGGAAGTCCCCCACCGCCACCGGCGGCGTCGCGGAGGACGCACCGCGCACCGTGGTGGAGAAGGACGGTGGCCGAGGCGCCACGGGCGCAGCGCCTCCGGGCTCGGAGGCGGAGCCCTCCAGGGGCGCCGGGCCGCCATCATCCGCGGGATGCGCCTCGACGGGGCCGCCCTCCGCCGGGTCCTGTCCGGACGCCACGGACTCCAGAGGGTGCCCATGCACCGGGGGCGAGAAGGAGACAGGCACGTCCACCCGCACGTCGATGGCCTCCTCGCCGCGCCGCGCGGGCTCGAACCGCCAGCGCACCGCCGCGTTCATCGCGGCCCTGTCGAAGGGGACACCCGCGGACTGGCGGACCTCCACCTGCGACACCTCGCCCATGCGGTCGATGGTCAGCCGCAGCAGCACGGTGGCGGGGACCTCGGGAGGCGGGACCTCCGCGGGCAACACGGGCCCTGGCATCTCCAGCGGAACAGGCGGAGTCACTGGCACTTCGGCCGTGGCGCTCAACACCCAGAGCACCAGCGTCGGAATCCACACGGCGGACGACCTCTCTTGGTTCCGGAGCGCACCGCGGGAACGTGCGGCACATGCATCCGGACAGCATCAGCCCCCAGATACATCACCCCCGGATTGACTTGCAATCAAGTTGCAATTAAACATTCGTTACATGAGTGCGCGGCGACATTTCCGGAAGTGGTGGTGCGTGGCCCTGGCGGCCTGGGGCCTGACGGCCTGTGACAACGTGGCCACGGGCGACGTGCAGGTGCGCCTGAGCGGCGGAGACGGCACCCAGCGTGGACTGCCTGACACCCTCTTCGAGGACGGCTGGTCCGTGCAGTTCACCCGCTACCTGGTGTCGCTGGGGGACCTCACCCTCACCTCCGCGTCAGGCGAGGTCCGCGCCAGTGACCGCCATGTCCTGGTGGACATCCAGAAAGGTGACCTCCCGCTGGTGGACCTGACCGGCGTCCCCGCGGGCCGCTGGGACGTGGGCTTCCGGGTGAGTCCTCCGGAGGCGCGCACCGAGCTGGCGGATGGGCGGGTGAGCGCCGAGGACCTCGCGATGATGCGCGAACACGGCTTCAGCTACTTCGTCGAGGGACACGCGACGAAGCAGGACGCGCCCGTCCTGCGCTTCCGCATGGGCTTCCCCGTCGACGCGCGCATGCGCGACTGCATCAATGGCGCGGACGGCACCCAGGGCATCGTCGTGCCAGAGGGCTCGGTGGCGCGGACGGAGGTCACCGTCCACGCCGAGCACATGTTCTATGACAGGCTGGGCACGCACCGGGGTGTGCAACTGCGCTTCGAGGCCATCGCGGCCACCGCGGGCGAGGACGACGTCATCACCCCGGATGGGCTCGCGACGCAGCGGCTCACCGACCTGAGAGGCCGCGGCGGCGGCGAGCTGCGCGACGCCCAGGGCCAGCCCGTCGTCTACCAGCCGGGCGCGTTCGACGTGAAGACGCTCCAGGAGTTCATCACCCAGAGCGTCGTCGACCAGGCGCACCTCAACGGCGGAGGTGTCTGCGCCGCGGTGAAGTGACGCGGCGTCACGCCGTCAGCGACGCAGGCGCCCGCTCCTTCCCGTCCAGGCAGCCGCCGGATGCCCTGGCATCCGCGCGGCGGGGCAGGCAGATGCGGAAGAGGGTGCCCTCGGCCTCCGACGAGCGCGCGCTCAGGCGCCCCCGGTGCGCCTCGACCACGGCCCGGGCGATGAAGAGCCCCAGTCCCAGGCTCGCCTTGGCCCGGCCGCGCGAGTCCTCGCCCCGGCGGAAGGGCTCGAACAGGTGCGGCAGGAGCGACGGGGGAATGGGCGCGCCCTCGTTGTGGACCTCCAGGTAGACGGCATCCGGCTTCTCCCAGGTGGAGAGGCGGACGACGGAGGTCTCCGGGCTGTACTTCAGGGCGTTGTCCAGCAGGTTGGTCATCACCTGCCCCATTCGCTCCAGGTCCCAGACACCGTGCAGGCTGTCCCGCGAGAAGTCACACCGGATGACGCGGCCTGCCCGGGCCACGTGCAGCTCGTCCACCACCTCGCGGCACAGCGCGTTGAGGTCACCCGCCCGGGGCTCCACGGGGATGCCCCCGCCCAGCCGCGAGCGGGTGAAGTCCATGAGGAGGTCCACGATGTGGTGGATGCGCTCGCCACTGCGCGCCACGCGCTCGAAGGCCGTCCGCTGCTCGGGGGCCAGGTGCTGGTTGGCGAGCTGTGACTTCGCCGTGGCCAGCACCACGGACAGGGGCGTGCGGATGTCATGGCCGACGATGCCCATGAGCTGCTGCTCCAGCTCCGCTGCCCGCCGCGCCGCCTCCTCGGCCCGGCGCCGCTCGGCGAGCTCCAGGGCCTGCCGCTTCACCTGCTCACCACGCCGGTGCAGGTCCACGAAGACCTGCACCTTGGCGCGCAGGATGTCCGGGTCCACGGGCTTGAGCAGGTAGTCCACCGCGCCTTGCGCATACCCTCGCGTGACGAAGGCCGCCTCGCGGCTGAGCGCGGTGATGAACAGGATGGGCAGGTGGCGCGTCCGCTCACGGGCCCGGATGAGGCGCGCCGTCTCCAGGCCATCCAGCCCAGGCATCTGCACGTCCATGAGGATGCAGGCGAACTCACCGCGCAGCAGCTCGCGCAGCGCCTCCTCACCAGAGCGAGCCATCACCAGGTCCTGGCCGAGCGGCTCCAGGATGGCCTCCAGCGACAGCAGATTGGCGGGGGTGTCGTCCACGAGGAGGACGCGCGCGCATGGCGTGTCCTCACCCGACGTGTCTCGAAAAAGAGGAGGCGGCATCGAATCCTGGTGCGAGGGACTGCGACGTGCTCGCCGGCCGGCAGGTTCGAGCCGGACCGATGCGAGCTTCGTCCTGCCCAACACACCCCGCCGCCATCCCGTTCCGGCCCACGTCACGGGCCGCCCGCCGAGACGCGGAGGTGGCTGGCGGCAGTCGAGCCGCCAGCCCCCTCGGCCGCCCACCTCAGGCCTGCGGCGTCTCGTTCCGCCGGGCGGCGACTTCCTTGCGCACCTGCTCCATGTCCAGAGCCCGCACCTGCTTGACGAGGTCCTCCAGCGCGGCGGCCGGCATCGCGCCGGGCTGGTCGTACAGGAGGATTCCGTCCCGGAAGACCATCAGCGTCGGAATGGAGCGAATCTCGAACGCGCCGGACAGCTCCGGCTGGGCATCCGTATCAATCTTTCCGAAGACGATGTCCGGGTGCTTGTCCGATGTCTGCTCGAAGATGGGCGCAAAGGTCCTGCATGGACCACACCACGTCGCCCACCAGTCCAGGATGACGATGCCTTCCTTGGACACCGTCTCCTTGAAATTGTCCTTGGTGATTTCCACCGCAGCCATGCAGGGCCTCGCTTTTAACGAACGTCCAGGAGCTCCACCTCGAACAGCAAGGTGGAGTTGGGAGGAATAACGGGAGGAAAGCCCCGCGCGCCATATCCCATCTCTGGCGGGATGGTGAGCTTGCGCACACCGCCCACCTTCATGCCGGCCACGCCCTTGTCCCAGCCCTCGATGACCTGCCCGGCACCCAGCCGGAAGGTGAAGCCCTGCCCCCGGTCCCGGCTGCTGTCGAACTTGGAGCCGCTGGTCAGCGTCCCCACGTAGTGCACGGTGACCGACTTGCCGGCCAGCGCCTCGGCGCCGGTGCCCACCTTCACGTCTTCCACGTTCAAACCCATCCAGCGCTCCTCTGACCGCGTGAAGGGCGGCACCTTAGCGCGCCCGGCGCGCCGGTGCCGCCCCTGAAAACACGGCGGCGCGGGCCCGTCGCGCTACCGGGCCCGCGCCACCTTCGAACCATCTGGGGCCAGGGGTCTTCCGTCAGAAGGTACCACCGACGCTGACGGTGCCCTGGTAGCTGCCGCCTCCCCCGAAGTCCTCGCCGCCGCGTGTGATGCCCGGGGCGAAGTCCTTGTCGAAGAGGAAGTTGTAGTTGGCGCGCGCGTCCACGGTGAAGTGGCCGACGTGGCCGCGCAGCCCCACGCCCGCGGGCACGTTGCCCACGGTGTCATCGCGGTACCCCAGGGACTGACCGCCCCGGAAGTTGTAGTCGTTGATGCCGATGCCGCCCAGCAGGTACGGCTGCCACGCGGTGGGCACGAGGCCCAGCGTGAGGACGGCCTGACCACCGTTGCGGACGAGGTCCGGACCGCTCGTGCCCGTCTCCGCGTTGCGGATGTTGTTCAACGCGCCGGTGTACGCCAGTTCGAGGCCCAGCACGCTGGTCGGCTGGACGGCCGCGCGCACACCCGCGGTGCCGCCGGGGCTGATCTGCGGGGCCAGGGCGCCGGTGTAACCCTCCACACCGCCGCCCAACATCACGGAGAGGCCCTTGATCTTGTTCTTCTCCTTCTTCTTCTCCTTGTGGTGCTTCCGCTCGGCGTGCTCGGACGAGGGCTCGTAGCTGGACGGTGGCGGCGGGGTGGCGATGCCGCTGCCCCCCGTGGCGCCAGGCGCGTAGTGGGACTCCGGCTCCGGGTACACCGGCGCCGAGGACGGCTGACCACTGCCACCCGAGCCCAGCGGAGGCGCCGGCGGCACCACGGGCTGCTCGTTGCCATGCATGCCCTTCGGCGCCGCGGAAGGCGGCGTCATGCCCTGCTGCCCGCTGCCGCCCATGCCCTGCTCCCCCACCGGCTGGCAGCGGACGGGCACGTTCATGTAGACCTCGCCCTGAGCGGACGAGCCCTGCTGGCCGCTGCCGCCCATGGCCGAGCCGTCCATGCCCTGCTGGCCGCTGCCGCCGGTGCCCATGCTGCCCTGGGACTGCTGGCCGGACATTCCAGGGACGGGCTCCGTCTCCAGGATGATGGTGTCGTCCTCCTGGAGGGCGTCATCCCCCCCCAGGTTGTCCTGCTGCGACTGAGCCATCGCCATCCCCTGGGTGCTCGGGTTGGCGCTGGCCTGCGGGGGCGGGCAGTCGCCGTCTTCGGCAGCAGCCACGCCTCCGTACATGAGCGCCGCCATGGCGCCTGCCAGAATTTTCGCTTTCATCCATGCCTCCATCGTCGAGTGGCAGACATGAAGGTTGTTTCCCACCCCACTTCCGGCAAGGCGCGGCAACGGCACTTGCCCTCGGGGGTAAGTGCCAGGGGGGCAGCCCACCGGGCGTGGTGGGCAGCCCACACCCCTGCGATGCGAGCAGCGGACGGCGGCGTGCTACCCCGGGCGCAGCCACTCCGTGCCCGTGACGACGGGCAGCTGCAGCGCGCGCTCGCGGTCCAGGTCCAGGTTGCCGATGTGGAGCGACAGCGGGGACTGCACCCACTTGTAGATGGACTGCTGGAAGAGGCGGACGAACTTCTCCACGTAGCCGCCGAGCCGTGCGGGCTCCACCTCCGGGAACATGGCGGTGAGCGCCTGGAGGATTTCCGGGGGCGTCAGCTTCTCGCCGCCGTACAGGTAGAAGCAGGCGTCGAGGATAGGGAAGGGCATCAGCTCGTCCTCACCCACCTGGTCGTGCGCCAGCTCCGGCCCCGCGGGCTTGGCGAGCACCTTGCGGATGCCCTCGTAGCCGGTGGTGTCCTGGAGGTAGTCGAGCAGGTACATCACCACCGTCTTCGGGACGTTGGCGATGACGGCGAGCGCGCCCATGAGGTCCCCACCGATGGTGGTGTAGCCCACGGACTTCTCGCTCATGTTGCCCGTCTGCAGGAAGAGCCCGCCGCAGGAGTTGCTCCAGTTCCACATGCGCTGGGCGCGCAGGCGGGCCTGGATGTTCTGCTCGGTGATGGGCGTGACGTCCCCGCCGCCCAGCATCGCCTGGGCGACGGCGCGCTCGCGCTCGAAGGCCTCGTCGATGGACACCACCTGGAAGGCCACGCCCAGGTCGCGGGCAATCGTCTCCGCCGCGTCGCGGGTCGCGTCGCTGGAGAAGCGGCTGGGCATGTAGAAGGCCTGGATGAGCGAGCCCGGGTTCTCCGGCCGCACCCGCTTCGCGTAGCGGTGCGCGACGAGCAGCGTCAGCAGCGAGTCACGGCCTCCCGACAGCGCGATGCCCAGCACCTTGAAGGCGCGCGTCTTCTCGAAGTAGTCGCCCACGCCCAGCGAGAGCGCGTCCAGGATGTCCTCGCACAGCGCCTCGCGCGCGGAGCGCCGCGTGTCCGGGGCCGGCAGGAAGAAGCTGCGGTGGGCAGGCACCGGGTACGTCAGCGACTCGCGCCGCGTCCGCACCCCCTCGGTGCAGTCCAGCACGGGCACGGCGCGGCCTCCGCCCGTCAGCCACGACTCGCGGTCCACGCGCCACGTGGTGGCCTCGCCGCGCAGGCGCAAGGTGCGGTCCAGGTCCACCACCGCCGCCGCGTAGCCTTCCTGGAAGCGCGGCGTCTCCAGGACGTGGCGGCCGTTCTGGTTGATGAAGCCGCCACCGTCGAAGATGAGGCCGTCGTTGCTGCCCACCGCGTTGCAGTAGGCGATGGTGCACTGGTGGTCCGCCGCGCGGGTGGCGATGAGCTCGCGGCGCGTCTCCACGAAGCCCAGCCGGAAGGGCGACGCGGACAGGTTCACCACCAGCTCCCCGCCGGAGTACGTGCGCCGCCGCATGGGGCCGTCCGCGCTCCAGATGTCCTCGCACACCTCGGGCGCCACCACGCCGAAGTCGAAGCGGAACAGGTAGTCCCCCAGCGGCACGCCCCGGTGGACCTCCGCCATGCCGGGCTGCCCCCGGCCGAAGGTGCGCGCCTCGTAGAAGACGCTGTAGGTGGGCAGCTTCTCCTTGGGGACGAGGCCCAGGATGCGCCCGCCCGCCACGACGGCCGCGCAGTTGAGGCGCAGGCCGTGGTGCGCGATGCCCACGCCCACCACGAAAACGGTGGGCAGCGACGCCGTCTCACGCGCGAAGCGCTCCAGCTCCGGCCACTGCCGGTCCATGAAGCCCTGCCACTGCACCATGTCCTCGGCCGGATAGCCCGCGATGAGCTGCTCCTGGAAGACGCCGACCGTGACGCCGTCCGCCGCCATCCTCCCCGCCAGCGCCAGCGCCTTCTCCGTGTTCCGCGTGAAGGCCCCCACGGTGGTGTTCACGCTGGCAAGCCCGAGCTTCACGAGCCGCATGGTTGCTCCCATCCCTTTCGACGACGCGTCCGGGGCGCAGCAATGCGCGGCACGCCGCGCAAGGCAAGCGCAACCCGCGTCAGTTGAGCGGCCCCGTGGGCCGCAGGGGCTGGAGCCTGCCGATGAGCGCCCCCACCTCCTCCAGGACGGC
>Ga0182745_1002419_pt1 | contig 16755 bp, 17 predicted proteins | sample eDN3rd30CKraftBY_FD_128523 | JGI IMG/M metagenome (GOLD analysis project Ga0182745, IMG submission 128523) | Enriched backyard soil microbial communities from Emeryville, California, USA - eDNA 3rd pass 30_C Kraft BY (version 2) (version 2) | ecosystem: Environmental > Terrestrial > Soil >...
AAAACCTTGCTCAGTCCCCTCATCCCCAACCCTTCTCCCCGCTGGAACACTCTCACAAAATGGAGAGTCATTCGGCGGGGAGAAGGGAGAATCTCACATGGCAAAACTCGTGCCGAACACAAGTGGGTCGAAGCTCCTGCTGAGCCGTAAGCAAGAGAACGCTTTCCATGGTTTGCGGCTCGGCGGGAGCCTCGCCCTCCCTGGCCATCTTCCATAAAATGAAAGCCCTGAGAATTCATGACGCTGTCTGAACGTTTGAACTTTTGAGTAACGCACTTTTTGCGGAATCGGCCATTGTGACCATGGCGGCGCCGAACATGATGGCGTCTTTTACGACAAGGCGTCCTCGTCCGCTGAGGTAGGGGAAGCCGTGTTCGGTGTCTCCCAGATCCGGCACCCAGCATTCTGGAGTGGTGACCAGGAAGGAAAGCGTCACAATCGACATGGTGACCACCAGAAAACTCCCCAGTGCTCCCAAGGTCGGAAACCAGGGATTCATGGCAATCAACACGCCGTAAAAAACGATGAGTGCGCCCAGCCCGTAGGAGAACGTGTACGTCCCGTTTTTCTCATGCCATTCACGATTTTCCGGGACAAGTTTCCCTTCCGGATTCATATGAGATTTGTAGTTCCCAGGATCGTTGGTCAGAAAACTGAAGAATGGGCTGTTGGCGACAAAGGGGATAATTCCGTCCGCTTCGTATTTGAAGACTTTGAGCCCGCCGATCCAGACCAGAACAAGAACTAATCCAAATCGGGTTGCGGCCAGTCCAACGCGATCGAGTCGGGCGGCCCATTGCAGTAAGGTGCGAAGCAACATCTGATAACCCACTTTTACCAGCCAGAGAAATTCATTTCACATGAGTATCATCTGGTGAAAGAGGCAGTACGGGAATGGACGTTGAGGACGAAGTCATGGACAAATTGCTTCCTCCCCGAAGTTCGGTTTCATATTCACGAAACGCGGTGGGAGAGAGTCCGGTCGTCTTTTTGAACAGGCGACTGAAATAGAGTTCGTCCTGAAAACCGACTTCGGCGGCAATCTCCTTCACCGGGCGCAAGGTATGAAGAACCTGCCACTTGGCATGGGTCATCACCCGTTTGCGAATCAGTTCGGTCAGCGTTGTTCCTAATTGTTCCCGAACACAGCGTCCCAGTGTTTTGGGAGTCATGTGTAATAGTTTTGCGTAGTCAGCGGGTGAGTGAAGACGGCAGTAGTGTTGCTCAATCAGTTCTTTCAGCGGACCAAGAACGGGGTGACGAAATTCCTGCGGCATCGGAGAGTCTGAAGGAGACACCCCTTTCCATCGTGCGGATTGGATGAGCAGAAGTTTGGTGTAAGCGATCAGGGCTTCCTGATATCCCAGTCCTTGTTCCTGAGATTCCCGAAACAGGTTTTCAAACAGCGACCTCACCTCGGCCAGTGCTGTCCGGTTCAACGGAACAATCGGCAACTGATAGGGATCATTAAACAAAGGGCCGCTACACCCTGTCTCGGAATGAAATGTTTCCACGCAGAGAAAGTTCGCGTGGAAAACAATACGTTCCGCCTGAATGGCATCGGTACACTCAAAACGGACGTACTGATACGGCGTGAAGAACAACAATTGATTCCGGGAGAACGGAAACCGCGTGGCATCAACGCAGACATCCCCAGCGCCAGACCGGATCCAGCAGACCCCGAAATGGTTACTTCGTTTCAACGAAAGAGCAGGGCCAGTCGATCCGAACTTCTCGACAAGAAACGCTTCCCATTCCGAGGCGGCCATACCATCCAATCAGTGAGATATCCCGGGAGTTCGTACGATCTTACGAATACAGATGGGCTTCCACAAACCACAGGTATTTGTCGGTCAGCCGGGAGATCTGAGTAAACAGATCGGACGTTCCGGCATCCTGAAGTTCGGCGGCGCGATCGATGTCCTGACGAATGGCCTGGCCGAAGATTGCCAGCGCCGACGACAGGGCTTCCACATGAGACCGCCCGTCATGCGTGGTGGCATTATAGGCAGGAAGCGTCGTTCGCTTGGAAATAGACTGCAGAATCCCGTCGGCATTTCCCCCGAGTGCGACAATCCGTTCGGCGATTTCATCGGTCTGTTCAGAGAACTGCCCATACACTTCATCGAACAGTTTATGCAGTGCGATGAAGTGGGGGCCTTTCACATTCCAATGTGCCTGCTTCGCCTGAAGCGTCAGGTCAATGATGTCGGCGAGTCGGGCATTCAGCAGAATGCAGATCTGTTCACGACGATCCGGAGTGATGTCAATTTTCGTGGGATTCATCGGCCATTCTCCCTGCAACAAAAATGGAGTGCGTTATGCGTGATTCGGATGTCAACGGCATCATCTCAAGGGATGAGCTTATTCGCCATCATACGTGAGAAGACTGAATACATCATAAGGGGCAAGGCGTTCTCGTCCATTGAGAAATGCCAGTTCAACGACGAATGCACACCCGACAACTTCGGCTCCGGAACGCTCAACCAACTTCGCACAGGCATTCATTGTGCCGCCGGTGGCCAGCAGATCGTCGACCAGCAACACGCGGTCTCCGGGAGAAAAGGCGTCAGTATGGATTTCGAGTGTGTCGGTTCCGTACTCCAGTTCATAATGAAACGACTGCGTTTCGAACGGCAGTTTCCCCGGCTTGCGAACGGGAACCAAACCGGCATTCAGTTCGAGTGCCAGTGGAGCGGCGAACAGGAATCCGCGTGCTTCTGCGGCAGCGATCGCTTTGATGTTCATCGATCGATACTGATCCGCAAGTTGCCTGATTGACTCACGAAAGGCTGCCGGATGGGCCAGCAACGGGGTGATGTCCCGGAATAGAATGCCTGGCTTGGGAAAATCAGGGACGTCCCGAATGTGTTCTCGCAATTCCATTGTGATTCCTTGGCTTGGTTTCAGACTTCTCGCTCAGATCCACGGCTTCACTGCTTGAGTGGGATCAGAAAGCGTCGGAAGGGACGTTTTGTTCCGGCGTGATTTTTTCAACCAGAAACTGTCGGGCTTGATCAACATATTCCGCAGCACCGGGTGTATCGGCATACAGCACAATAATACTATGCCAAATTGAACGGGCTTCGGCCTTCTTTCCAGATTGCAGCAATTCCCCGGCACGTTTCAGTGCTGCGGAAATGTAGTCAAATCGGCTGGAGACTTCCTGTTCGGAAATCTCATCACGGAGTCTTTTGATCACTGTGACCAGAGAATTCCAGTCATGTTGATCCTGAATCAGAATCTCGAGGGCATCCAGTTTCTGAAGGGCTTCCGAGGTTCTCCCCTGTTGACGCAAATCTAGAACACGTCGAAGAATGGTCTCCGGTTCAGAACGCGGGGTCGGGTCACGGTTGAGTGCTCTTCCGAGAAGTTTTCGTTTGAGATCATAAAGCTGAATGCGTGCGAGATAAGGGTCGACTTGCGGGGCCCAGGTTTCCGGATCGAGTTCAACCAGCGGTTGAAAGTATTTCTCCCGGGCAGTTTCCCAGTCCGGACCTTCCGGCTGCTGAAGCAGCTTTTGTCCTTGTGCGAATAATTGTTCCGGACGGGGAGTTCGCCATTTCAGCATGACCAGCGTTCCGAGAACCAACAAGACCAGCAACGCCGCTAGAAACCAGACATTGTCCAGCCAGCGCGCGACCAGTGACGGTTTCGAATCGGTTTCCATCTGGATTCGAAACAAATCTCTGGCCACAGTGCTCCCGACGTGATGCCCGACTTCACCTTCGGTGGTCTCGGCAACAGTCACTCCCTCGGGAGGAGGATTCCCTTCGTCAGGCAGATCCGAATTCTTGAGCTCGAGTTTCTTGACAATTTCCTGGAGCCGGAGTTGCAGGACATAGGCATCGGGATAACGTTCTTCCGGCTTCTTCGCCAGGCACTGACAAACCACTTCATCCAGCCAGAACGGAACCTCGGGGACAAGGCGTTTCGGGCTGTCGAACTGCGAAAACTTGTGCTTTTGAATGATGTCCAGCGTTGTCTTTCCGGTGAATGGCGGACGACCGGTCAACATCACATACATCACTGCGCCGAGAGAATAGATGTCGCTTTGCTTCGTGGCCCGTCTTCCCTGGGCCTGTTCGGGGGACATGAATTCCGCCGTTCCCAGAATGCCTCCGGTGATCGTCAGACGGGAGGAGGCGAAAATCTGGGCGATCCCGAAGTCGGAGAGTTTAACGGTTCCATCGGGGGTGAGCAGTAAATTCGAAGGCTTCAGATCTCGATGAACAATCCCTGCATTGTGAGCCGACTTCAATGCTTTGCAGACCTGTACGGCGATGGCAATTGCTTCCTGCCAGGGAATTCGCTTTTCCCGTTTCAGCCGATCCGTCAGGTTCTCGCCGGCGACATACTCCATGGCATAGTAATACGTCCCGAGATCTTCTCCGCTTTCGTAGAGTTCGACAATGTGCGGCGACTGCAGATGCTTCATCGCATCGATTTCACGAACAAATCGGGCGACAAACCCCTCCTCCCGGGCCATTGACGGAGGAAGAATTTTAATTGCCGCCTGCTGTCCGGTTTCAACATGGGTTCCGAGATAAACGGTTCCCATTCCTCCCGCTCCGAGGAGTCGGTCGATTCGGTAATTGCCGATGGATTCCGGCTGTTCAGCAGGAACCTGAGAGAGGAAGTCTGGAATCGTCACAGTGATCGCCAGTGAGCCACGAGGAGTGGAAAAGATCTGCCAGAAATGGTCAGATTGGACGTTGTTCAGAGTGTACCGAAATTTCAGCGTCGAGACAGGAACCGGAAGAAATGGATTCCCTCACGACTTCGCAGACGGCTTCTGAGGACGAAACGCAAAAATCCGATCCGGTCGTGTTTCCAGAAACGGTCCTCCGATGAGATCGAGACAATACGGAACCGCAGGCATCACGGCGTCGAGACACTCCGAGATCGCTTTAGGTTGTCCCGGAAGATTCACAATCAGAGAATTCCCCCGAATTCCTGCGGTTTGTCGTGACAGAATCGCTGTCGGGACTTTCTGAAGTGAGACTGCTCGCATCAGTTCGCCGAATCCGGGCATCATCTTCTGGCAAACCGCTTCAGTCGCTTCCGGGGTGATGTCACGAACTGCCGGACCAGTTCCGCCGGTGGTGACAATCAGCGCACATACTTCGGAGTCAGCAAGGTCAATGAGCGTTTGATCCAGAAGCGGGCGTTCGTCTGGGATCACCCGTTGAACCGGTTCCCACAACGAAAGGAGGACCTGATTGAAATACTCAACAACGGCCGGTCCGCCACGATCTTCGTACTCTCCTCGACTGGCCCGATCGGAGATGGTGACAATGCCAATACGAATGATGGAAGATGTCATTGTGACTCCGAATGCTGGAGCCCCCTTCAATCAATTCCCGTCAGACAACCGGAGGGGGAAACTGCGAAGGAGGATTGGGAGGATTCAATGACAGGATAAGCGATTTCAGAAACGGGGCAACATGTGGTGTGGCCAGAAACACACGAGCGGAAACCGCAGATCGCGGATAGACGTTCGTAATGAAATCAAAACAGAACTCGGTCGCCGAGTGACGGATCAGCACCGCATTGGCATATCGGCCGCTGAGCATGGAATCCGGAATTTTCAGTTCATTATAGATTTCATCAATCTCCGGAGGAGCGGATGAATCCATACGCTGCCTGACCGGATTCGAATCAGCGCTTCCTCCCCCTTCCCGCGGAGGCGATTGAATCGGGAGTTCGGCGGGAACGTCCTCATCTGGAATCTCCGGCAGTGGTCTTGGAACTTCCGGCATCGGCCCGAAGCGACGTTCATAATTGGCAATGTTATCCTGCAACGCCGCCGCAAACTGCCGACCGACAACATGAGGAAGAACCACTCTGGCCGCAATTCGTTGCTGTTCTCCCAGTCGCATGACGTAATCGAGAACGATCTCATACGGCCCGGTGAGAATCATCACGCCGTTGCTGAAGACACCCGGTCCAATCTCCGGGGGAACGCGGGCGCTCACCTGATGATGGCGAATCTCCCCCTGCAAAGCCTGATCATCATCAGGATTTTCATGCGGATCGATCGGCGGTTCGTCATCGTTGGGCATAGGAATGAGTGGGTAGTTGATAGTGGGTAGTGGGTAGGAAACAGTGAGAAGACATCTGTTTGAGCTGTCTTACTCGCTGAATCCTGATCCCTGAATCCTGGCCCCTCTTGTTCACTTCCGGCAGGCATCATGCTTCAACGACAGCCAGGCGGAGTTCTGATGACTGCTCGCCACCGCCTGAGTAATGAAATTCATGCCGTCGATACCGTCGTACACGTTCGGGTAGATCGTGTCCCGGGTTTCGAACGATTCTTCGGCGATGCGTTTGATCATGTCGTCATAAGCGAAACGGTAAACGTTCGCAAACGCTTCGAAGAACGCTTCAGGGTGTCCCCCTGGCAGGCGACTTGAAGCCGTGGCGATCGGGGTCGAGAACGGGGCTCCCGGGTTTCGGGTATAGACCTGCCATGGCTCCCCGTTGCGACGCAAATACATCTGATTCGGTTCTTCCTGACGCCAGACGATAGCCGCCTTGGTGCCGTCGATCTCGATCGACAGGTCATTCTCACGCCCATGCGAGATTTGACTGGCAGTGACACTGGCCAGACCGCCGTTCTCAAAACGAATCAATGCCGTGCCGTAGTCGTCGAGTTTGCGCCCCGGTTCAAAGATTTTCAGAGTTGCCGAGATTTCCGCCGGAATCAGCCCGGTGGTATAGCGTACGAGATTGTAAGCATGGGTGGCGATATCTCCAAAAGCCCCGGCGATTCCCGATTTTCCGGGATCCGTTCGCCATGCGGCCTGTTTCTGGTCGGAATCTTCCAGTTTGGTCCGCAACCAGCCCTGAATATACTGAGACCGAATCGCCTGCACTTCTCCCAGTTCTCCGGACTGAACGAGTTCACGAATCTGGCGTACGAGCGGATAACCGGTGTAGTTGTGTGTGACGGCAAACACAACTTTGTTCTTTTCCACGATCTTCGCCAGCTCTTCCGCTTCCGGCAGATCGAAAGTGAGCGGCTTGTCACAAATGACATTCAACCCCGCCTCAACAGCAGCTTTGGCCACCGGAAAATGCATGTGGTTCGGAGTGGCGACGGTGATGAAGTCGACCCGATCTCCTTCCGGGCGCTTTAACTCTTCGTCAATCAGTTCCTGATACGACCCGTAGGCCCGTTCTGGTTTGATATCGTAGGAGGGAGCGGACGCCTTGGATCGTTCGGCATTCGAGGAAAGGGCTCCGGCGACCAGTTCTGCCCGGTTGTCCAGAACCGCTGCCGTACTGTGGACGCGACCGATGAAAGAGCCCTGCCCTCCACCGATCAGAGCCATCTTGAGTTTGCGATTCAGACTGCCGTTCAAATGAGACATTTCCGAGCTCTCCGATAGGAAGCGAATGACATCCGGTTATGCAAAACACAACAACGTCGATTCATGAGTTTTCCGCTTGCCGGAGAATAGCTGTCTGAAGACGGGGTCGCAACCGGTGGAGAATGTATGGCAGGGCTTTTGCTTGCTTCAAGATGGGCAATCTACAGGAGGAGGAGACTCCTGCTGAGCCGCGCGCAAAGGGAGCGCTTTCCATGGTTTGCGGCTTGGCGGGAGCCTCCCCCTCCCAGGACCGTTTCCATCAGATCAACAGACGCAAAACATTGAGTTTTTCAATTCAGTATCGCTGTCGCTAATAAAGTGAGAACCATGAAGATTTTACCCGGTACTGTTGTTGAGACGGGAATCGGATTCTACTGTGAAGTGCAGAAATCATGATCTCTGGTACAAGGAAAAACGATGCGAGTCTGCCGGTTTCAGCGAGAGAATCAAATCGAATTCGGTTACTACCTCGACGAGAACAAACTGGTCCCGTTGAGCGAAGTGGCTTCCTTGCGGACGACCGACGGGAATCCTCTTTCCAGTCTGCTTGAGATTCTTCCGGGGGGAAACCTGCATGACCAGTTCACACGTCTGCAGGAAACCTTGACTTCGTCGCAATTAGAAGATCTCGCGATCCCTGCGGCGAGCGTCAAACTTTTGACGCCGATCGCCATTCCGGGGAAGTTGCTGCTGCTGGCCGGAAACTACGCCGACCACATCCGTGAAGGAGGAGGGGAACCGGAAGATCGTTCCAGAACGTTCCCTTATGTCTTCATGAAACCGCTGACGACCCTGACTCATCCCGGGGACCCCATTCGAATTCCGGCGATTTCTCCAAATCAGATCGACTGGGAGCTGGAACTGGCCATTATCATTGGAAAGACCTGTTTCGGTGTTTCCCCAGAGAAAGCATTGGATGTCGTCGCCGGATATACCGTCGTCAATGACATTTCCGATCGTGGGTTTCGCCCCAATCCGTCACGTCAGTCCCGTCCGCGAGACCCGTTTTTTGACTGGCTTCACGGAAAATGGCATGACACCTTCTGCCCAATGGGGCCATGTGTCCTTCCGGCGACCGAATGTTCCGACCCGCAGTCTCTGAAACTGACATTAAAAGTGAATGATCGGGTTGAACAGGACGGCAATACCGCTGAAATGATTTTCCCGGTGCGTGAAATCATCTCCTTTATCTCCAGTTTCGTAACGCTGCATCCCGGTGATGTGATTTGCACCGGAACACCTGCGGGGGTCGGAAAGGCAAAAGGCCGCTTTTTGAAGCCCGGAGACACCGTTTCGGCGGAAATTGAAGGGGTCGGGTGTCTGAGGAATCCTGTGGAATGACAGTACTTCCAAGTGTTGCGTCAGCATTCAAAATTCGGGTGGAAGAATTGAAACGGGAGCGGCCAACGAGCCGCGGAACATGTGAGACAACCCTCAGTTTGAAGCCTGACAAGGCACAGGTTTGTTTGTGATGGAGAGCAAGGGGGCGGGATTCAGGGGGCAGGAAAAGCCGGAAAAAGCCTGCATTTTCTACCCACTATTTCCTACCCACTACCCACTTACTCTCTCCATTGAGGAAAACTTGGAACGACTGAATGAGGCATTCAGTGGCACAAATTGCCGTTTTTTCAGATTGATTGGGTCTGATGGGCCGATCTCTGAAGAATTCCGATTGACCCGATTTCAAAGAACTGCGAGATTTCCCCAATCAGGATGTCGGGCAGGATGGGCCGACTGAATACAGAACTTCAAACAAAAACGATTTCCTCTCCCCCCAGGCTGAGCGCAGATGTAGGCGCCGGCAGTACGGAATCGCAAAGGAGTGCAATAACCGTGAAGAAGTACAGCCCGTTGGTAGTCGCCGTTGCAACGGTAGGACTGTTTGTGGCTCAAGCGAACGTACGTGCCGCTGATCCGGCTCCTGCGCCACATCAGATCGGCCTGATCGACATGGCTCACATTTTCAAGAACTACGAAAAGTTCAAAGACCAGACGACTGGCCTGCAGAAAGCTGCTGAAGAAGCGGAAGCCAAAGCTCAGTCCATGATGGAGCAAGGCAAGCAAGGTCAGGAGCAACTGAAGAACCTGCAGGTCGGCACTCCGGAATACACCCGTATTGAATCGGAACTGATCAAGCTGAAAACCGAACTGGAAACCTTCCGTCAGGTTGAACAGCAGAAAATCGTTCGCCAGCAGGCCGAAGTTTACAAGACGATCTACCTGGAAGTTCAGGATCTGGTCAATCGCTATGCCGGTCACTACAAGTACACGCTGGTCATCCGCTTCAATCGGGGTGACGTTGCCGACGCCGGTAACCCGAACGCCATCATTCAGAACATGAATCGTCAGGTTGTGTACTATCAGCCACAGGATGACATCACCGAGCCCATCCTGAACCATCTGAACGATCAGTATCGCAAAACTGCCAAGAAGTAGAACATTCGGGAGAGCGAAACTCCTGCTGACTGCTCTTTCGAATCGATTTTCTGGAAAGGCCCCTCTCAATACTTTCCGATCCCCCCCATCGATTCGCATCGGGGTGACGAGCCAATTGGTTCGTCACCCCGTTTTTCATTGGAGCAATTCGAGTTATCATAGAGTGATCAGACTGAACTGTTGACGTCTGCCTGCATCACACTACCTGACTCCTTCAAACATGATTCTCCTTGGCATTGAAACCTCCGGACGCGCCGGATCGGTCGCTCTTTCTATTGGCGGCGCACTCGCTGGAGAACGTGATCTCACCGCCAGCGGTCGTCGCCATGCACGAACTCTGGTTCCGGAAATCGCAGACCTACTGAAATCGGTCGGGTTGACTCCACGTGATGTTTATGCTGTTGCTGTCAGTGTGGGGCCCGGAAGTTTTACCGGATTACGTGTCGGCGTTGTCTGTGCGAAAACATATGCCTATGCCGTCGGTTGCCGACTGATTGGTGTCGATACGTTTCTTGCTGTCGCACAGGCGCAGAATGATGCAGACCGAATCTGGGTGATTGACGACGCACTGCGAGGTGATGTCTTCGCCGGAGAATACATTCGTGGTGAAAACGGCTGGCAATGTGTCACACCGGCATCTCTGCAACCGGTGGAAACCTGGCGCGGACAGGTTTCAAGCGATCATCTGGTGACCGGCCCGGGACTCTCTTCTTTGCGAAATGTGCTCGTCGGGCTGAATCTTGGGGAAGAATCAACAGGAATCCCACATGCCCGATTCGTCGTTGAAATCGGAAAAAAGCGGGCAGAAGCAGGAGATTTTGCCGATCTCTGGACACTGGCTCCATTCTATATGAGACGCAGTGCCGCCGAAGAAAAAGCTGACGCACTGCCGACATCTTCTTCCAGGTCATAGAATGATGCACCTGATCAACGCAATTCTGAGGACATCATCTGCTGGAACTTGCGGGAATGTCAGGAGCGGATAGACTTTTCTTCCATGTTCTTGCGGTTGCAGTGCTGATATTCACAGACGGCATCTGAAACACTTAGGGGCTGTAGCTCAATCGGTTAGAGCAGCGGACTCATAATCCGTTGGTTCTCAGTTCAAGTCTGAGCAGCCCTATTTTGACGTTGAAACGAAACTCATTTTCATCTGTACTGCCAAGACGACGATTTCATGACACTCAGCACACGTGACGCGAAGCTTGAAGAACTCGGTTTTCCTCTGGAGCGAACAACGCCAGAGGGTTCTCTTGTCGATGGTCTGGCGGTGGTCAACGACATCGTGTACGCCAGCGGACAGGTCACGTTTGATGGCGATCAACTTGTCAGTGTCGGCAAAGTCCCCAGTCAGATTTCTGAAGAAGAAGCCGTCAAAGCAGCCGCTTTGTGTGCGGCCAACGTGTTGCGTTGTGTCCGTAAGCACTTTGGTTCTCTCGATGCCATTGAACGGGTTGTGCGCATCACCGGTTATGTGAACTCCGATCCTGATTTCACCCGCCAGCATCTGGTGATTAACGGGGCGTCTCAACTGGTTCGGGATGTTTTCGGAGAGCAGGGACGGCACGCCCGTACGGCCTTCGGAGTCGCTCAGTTGCCGCTGGGTGTTTCCGTCGAAGTTGAGATGATTCTGCAATTGAAGAAGTAACAGAGGCTTTTGCCTGATCGAAGGTCTCCCGGGAGGGCGAAGCTCCTGCTGAGCCGCATGAATGACGATGCGTCCTCGCGAAAACCCGTTTCGTGTTGAATGTCTGGAAGCGTTGACCTACCGGTTCCAGTCGGGCGGGCTGGAGACTTTGCTGCACAAGCTGGCATTGAACAATCATCGGGGGGCGATTGTCGGCCCGCACGGACATGGCAAGTCGACTCTACTGGCGTTGCTGGAGCAAACGCTACGGCAACAGAGGATATTGGTTCGTTCTCTGCAGCTGACGGAAGCGAATTGTCGGGAGCAGTCGCGGCTGGTCCGAGAGTGGCTGATCTCTGCGGGACCGAACGCCATGCTTCTGCTGGATGGCGCGGAGCAACTCGGCTACTGGAACTGGTTCAAAGTTCGCTGGTTCTCTCGTTTTCGTCGGGGACTGGTGGTCACGTCTCATCGGGCAGGCCTGTTGCCTACTGTTTTCAATTGTGAAACGAATCCGAAATTGCTCGACGAGCTGGTTCTGCAATTGACCGGGAAGACATCGTTGCCAGGTATGGATTCATCAAGTCTGTTCGAGACCCATCAGGGGAATCTGCGAGACTGCCTGAGAACTCTCTACGATCAGGCTTTTCAGATAGAATTTCCTTCTCATCCCTGATTCACACGCCCCTCCGGCTGTAAACTTTGATCAGGGCTTCGCGAAGTTCTGAGAAGCGTGCTATCCTGCTGGAAACTCTTCGCACTATAAACCTTCCAGATTCCCTCAGTCTGAGCGGATTTGGAACAACGTGAATGATATTTGGTTGCGACCGGGACAAACCGGCCGCGCCGGGCGTGGCTGGCAGGAATCATGGCTGGTTCGATTAATTACTCATTGCTGCTTCCCGACCTTCAAATCATGTTGGCGGAACATGATGAACAGGGATTGCGCGAGTTCTGTGACGCACTGATTCCCGCTGTCGCCGCCGAGGTGCTGGAAGGACTGGAACCGAAACAGACCTGGGAGGTTCTGTCATATAGTCCCCCCAAGCTACAGGCAGAGATTTTCGCCTATTTCTCACTGCCGGTTCAGGTGGCGATGGTGGATTCCATCGAACCTGAGCGGCTCTCTCGCGTGATCGAAGAGATGTCGGCGGACGACCGGGTCGACCTGCTCGAGCGGATGGATCCGGAGCACGTTGATCGTTTATTGCGCTATGTCGCCCAGGCGGAACGGGCCGACATTCGAAAGCTGTTGTCTTATCCGGAGTACAGTGCCGGATCGATCATGACGACAGAGTACGCCTCTCTGCCGTCTGACATTACTGTTCACGAAGCTCTCGAACGATTGCGGTTACAGGCCCCGACGCGGGAAACGATTTACTATATCTATATTATTGATGAAGTCCGGCACCTGATCGGGTTCCTCACGTTGCGACAGCTGATTCAGGCCAAGCCTTCTGATCGTGTCTCAGACATCATGCAGAAGGAAGTGATCTCCGTTCGGGTGGATGACGATCAGGAACTGGTGGCGAATGAGATCGCACGCTATTCGTTTCTCGCCATTCCGGTTGTCGATCATCAGAACCGGCTCGTCGGGATCGTGACGCACGACGATGCGGCGGAAGTTTTGCAGGAAGAAGCGACCGAAGACGCCTACCTGGCAGGGGGGGTGCATCCTCTCGACGACGGGTATCTTAATACTCCGTTCTTCGCGTTGACATGGAATCGGGGAATCTGGCTGGTCATCCTGCTCGGCGCTGCTTCGCTCACGGCACAGGTGATGCAGTTCTTTGAACAGGACGCCAGCACGGCGTGGATGGTGCTGTTTCTTCCCATGGTTCTGGCGAGTGGTGGAAACGCCGGTTCGCAATCGGCCACGCTGGTGATTCGGGCGCTCGCTCTCGATGAAACAGAAGGAAAAGTCCGCTGGATCGCATGGCGGGAATGCCGGATCGGTCTTCTTCAGGGAATGGTCCTCGCAGCACTTTCATTACCCGTGGCCCGAATGATGGTCGGGCTACAACCGGCATTAGTGGTGTCGCTCACGATCTGGTTGGTGGTCACTTCCGGAACACTGGCCGGGGCGATGCTTCCGCTGGCGTTGAAACGACTGGGAATGGATCCGGCATTGATGTCGAATCCTTTGATTGCCGCTCTGAGCGACATGCTGGGAGTGGTCGTTTACTTTAACATGGCGCGGTTTCTTGTGGGGATGTTTTAAGAGTCTGTCCCAGAAATTTGACAGGATGATTTCAAATCCTTCTCCCCTGAGGGGAGAAGGTGACCGAAGGCCGGATGAGGGGACGAACGTTGCCAGTGGAAACACTTCACTTCGGTCTGCCCCTCACCCCAACCCTCTCCCCTCGGGGGAGAGGGGGAATTCGAGACAGACTTCTAGAGCAGTTTTAAAATCGGGGGGCTCCCCCTCCCGGCACGGTTCTCAAGCAAAAAGGGGCAAATTGATGATCCGGAAGACAGACTTTTCTCTCTGGTCAATGACGACAGGGCTGTCATTGGCGTTGCTTCTGATTTCCCCTGAGTGGAGTTGGGCACAAGCAAGTCGGCGGAATACAACGCCGGCGGTCACAGGCAAGGCTCTCGATCAACAGGCAGACAAGGTTGTCGGAGATTATCTCTCTGGACTGGCCGACCTCGCGACGAAGTACGAAGAATCCGGCGAGCGTGAGAAAGCCACGGAAATGTTGCGGTCCATTCTGAAGGTTCGACCAGATGCCGAGATCGTGAAAGCCCGTATCAAGACACTGGAAGAAGCGGTCTTCAACGATAACGTGACAACGCTGGATCTGGATCCCTCTGCCGGATGGGTACCGACCGGAGTCGTTGTGACGAAAGACAAACCGATCCGTATTCAGGCGGATGGAACCTTTCGTTTGACGTTGAGCGAAACGCTTTCCCCCGCCGGTTATCCATCGGTTGATCTGGTTCGAGACATCGCCGATAACGTTCCGTTTGGTGGACTGATGGCGATGGTCGTCAAAGGAGAGACCGGCAATCGCCGCGGTCCTCCGTCACGAGACAAGGACTCTCCCAAGCCGACAGGAATCGGTGTCCAACGAGAATTCAAACCGCCAGAAAGTGGTATGCTTTATCTGAAAATCAATCTTCCGGAAGCCGCGAAAGCAACCGGAAAAGTAAAAGTCAAAATCAACGGAAACATTCAGTCACTTCGATAAAAATGGAAAGAGAAAGACTCACGTAAAGGTTTTTGTTTGAGAGGATTGAGTGAATTCATCGGGACACAAACAAGAGTTGTCGTCATCGAAAATCTTTTGCGCCTTGGCGCCTTTGCGTGAGATCAATTCCTTCACTTTTACTGACGACAATTGTCCTACGTCGTAGGTTGAACGTCGGTCCTGCGGCCTCTCACGGCTGCGCCGCCCCGATTGCAAGCAATCGCGGCCACCCTCAGTGAGTGGCTGTTGTACTTAAGAGATGGATAGAAAGAAGAATATTTCATGTCAGAACAAAGTCCTCTGGTCGGTGTGATTATGGGGAGTCGGTCGGATTGGGAGACGATGCAGGGAGCGGCCGAGATTCTCTCCCAGTTTGGCGTGGCCCATGAGTGTCGCGTAGTGTCTGCTCACCGCACCCCGGACTGGATGGCCGAATACGCGAAGACCGCTCTCGATCGTGGTCTGGAAGTGATTATCGCTGGTGCCGGAGGAGCCGCTCACCTGCCAGGAATGGTCGCGTCTCAGACAATTCTCCCCGTTCTGGGGGTTCCGGTCCAAAGCAAGGCGTTGAATGGTCTCGACTCATTATTATCGATTGTGCAAATGCCGGGAGGAATTCCGGTCGCCACACTGGCGATTGGAGCCGCTGGCAGCAAAAATGCGGGGCTGCTGGCCGTGCGAATTCTGGCAAACAGCCGCCCGGAACTGCGGGAAAAGCTCGCCGCATACCAGCAGCAACAGACCGATTCCGTCCTTAATGACTCCCTCTTGCCGTAGCAGTCTCGCAACACTGCTTTGTTGGATGGGATGCTCGAAGTAAAACGATTTATGACGCAGCAATTTCTTCCCGGTTCGACAATTGGCATTCTCGGCAGTGGGCAGCTTGGCCGGATGCTGGCGGTGGCAGCGCGGCGTCTGGGTTACGGAGTGCAGGTTTTTTCCCCTGACCTCGATTCCCCCGCCGGACAGGTTGCCGACCGGGAGTGGGGGGCTCAGTACGACAATATCGATCGCCTGAAAGACTTCGTCAAACGGGTGGATGTCGTCACTCTGGAGTTTGAGAATGTCCCGGTTGAAACCCTGAACTTACTCGAGAAGTTCGTTCCGGTTCGTCCCGGCCCCGGCGTTCTGGAGGCATCACAGAACCGACTGAGGGAAAAATCGGCCATGCGGTCGTTCGGCTTGCCGACCGCTGATTTCCGGGAAATCAACTCTCAAACCGAACTGGAAGAGGGACTCGTCCCGTTCGGTCAGTGCGGCATTCTGAAAACGGCCAGCTGGGGATATGACGGCAAAGGTCAACAGCGGATCACTCCACTCGACCTGCCTGGCGATGTCTGGAAGAACTTCGAAGATCAGACGGCAATTCTTGAAGAGATCGTTGATTTTGAGTTTGAACTCTCCGTCATCGCCGCACGAAATGAACAAGGGGAAATCGTCTGTTACGACCCCATTCTCAATAAACATCACCGGCATATTCTCGACGTCTCAATTTCTCCGGCGCCACAGTTTTCGCCTGAACTGATCGAACGGGCCAAAGAGATCGCACGGACGGTGATGTCGTCGCTGGAGGTGATCGGGGTGCTTTGTGTGGAAATGTTTTACACGCAGACCGGCGATTTACTGATCAATGAGATTGCTCCCCGAACGCACAATTCCGGGCATCTGACGATTGATGCCCATGAAACGTCTCAATTTGAACAGCAGCTCCGGGCTGTTTGTGGACTGCCACTCGGGTCTGTTGAGCAGATCCGCCCCGCTGCAATGGCGAACCTGCTTGGTGATCTGTGGCAAGGGAAACTGGCTCCAGACTGGACTATCCCGTTGAGTGAACCGGGAGCGAGGCTGCATCTCTATGGAAAACCGGGCGCCCGACCGGGCCGAAAGATGGGACACCTCACTTGTCTGGCCGAAACCTCCGAGCAGGCAGAGATCAAAGTCCGCCGCATCCGAGATCGTCTTACTCCTGAAAAGGTAACATTTTAGCGGAATGAAGTCTGTTCAAATTGCAAAGAGAAATTTTACCGCAAAGACGCGAAGGACGCCAAGAAAGAGCGAACCACGATTAGGCCGAATCTTTTGTCAGGATTCTCACTCTGATTCATTCGTGTGATTCGTTCGA
>Ga0182745_1002420_pt1 | contig 16749 bp, 10 predicted proteins | sample eDN3rd30CKraftBY_FD_128523 | JGI IMG/M metagenome (GOLD analysis project Ga0182745, IMG submission 128523) | Enriched backyard soil microbial communities from Emeryville, California, USA - eDNA 3rd pass 30_C Kraft BY (version 2) (version 2) | ecosystem: Environmental > Terrestrial > Soil >...
CAGGCGCCGGCCACCAGCCACGCGGCCAGCTTGCGATGCTCGGTATCCCAAAAGCTCACAATGGCAGCCACCGAGACAAAACCCAGCGTGCCCAAACCGCAAAACACGAGGGCCACGCTGCTGATCACGGTCGCAACCAGCGCCGACCGGTACAGGGACAACTCGATCCCCACCAACTCCACATAGTCCCCCGAGCGTTCGGCGGCAAAGGCCGCGATGCGGCGCAATCTACGCAATCGTTCTGCAATCATGGCGTCTCCTTGGCGCGTGGCAAGGCCCGCGCAGCAATTGCCATTCCCGCGCCAGAACGCCTACGGCCTCCCCGACGCGCGCCCGCCAGTCAAGCGGATCAACAGGCCCGCCAGCTGCTCGAGCCGGTAAGGTTTGGGCAAAAGCGGAATGCCTTCCTGCCCGGCCTTTTTCACTTCCTCGCCCATGAACCCGGTCATCAGCGCCACCGGCAGTCCCGGGTTCCGGATACGCACTTCCCGAGCCAATTGGATGCCGTTCTTACCGCCCGGCATCATGGCATCCGTCAACATGACGTCCACGCGGCCATCGCCGTTCAGCACTTCCAACGCCTCGGCGGCACTGGAAGCGGGCGTGACCGCATAACCCAGCTCTTGCAGCATGCTGGCCGTCAACGCGGCCACTTCGGCGTCATCTTCAACCAGCAAGACATTCAACGTCGAGGCGCGTTCCCGAACCGCACGCACATCGGCCGGGCGGCCGCGCGTGGCGGCCTGTTTTGCCGACCGGGGCAGACACACCGAGACGGTGGTTCCCATGTCCGGCTGTGTGGAAAGCTCGATGGCGCCGCCTGACTGCTTGGCAAATCCATACGCTTGCGGCAGCCCCAGGCCCGATCCCTTGCCAACATCCTTGGTGGTGAAAAATGGCTCGAACACGCGCGCCGCCACCTCTTCGGACATGCCCGTGCCGGTATCCGTCACGCGCAACGCAACGTGGTCGACCGTCAACTCGCCCTGCCCCGGCGCGGCCACGTTCTCGGTCCGGATTTCGATCACGCCGCCGTTGGGCATGGCATCGCGCGCGTTGACCGCCAGGTTCAGGATGACGAGTTCAAGCTCGCCCGGATCGACCTCCACCGGCCACAGGCCATCGGCCAACGCCAGCGAAACGACAATGTCGCCGCGCAAGCTGCGCTCCAGCATGTCGAGCATGTTGCGAACGACCGTGTTCAGGTCCACCACCTGCGGGCGCAAGGCCTGGCGGCGGGCAAACGTCAGCAACTGCCGCGACAACGAGGCGCCCCGGTCCACCGCCTGCCGCATCGACGCATACAGGCGTGTACGCCGCGCATCGTCGATGGGACGCTGCAGCATTTGCAGTCCCCCCGAAATGACCATCAGCAGGTTATTGAAATCGTGGGCCACGCCCCCCGTCAGTTGTCCCAGCGCCTCAAGCTTCTGGGCCTGGCGCAGCGACTCTTCAATCCGGCTGCGCTCTAGCATCTGTTGCTGAAGTTCGGCATTAGCCATTTCCAGCTCCCGGGTCCGGCTTGCCACCATGGACTCGAGCGCCTGGGCCGCCTGCTTCTCGGCCAACAGCAGAGAACGGATCTCATACTGGCGCATCCTTGCGCGCGCCGCCGTCTGCACCATCGTCGTCAGGGCAAGGCTTTGGGTCGGCCGCTCCAGCAGCGACACGTTGCCCAGCAGCTCCGTCATCTTCTTGCGCCACCGCACGACGGGTCCGCTCTGCGACTTGCCGGTCAGCACGACAAACGGCAGCCCGGACCAAGCCGGCTGCACCCTCAGCCATTCGCTCACCAGATCCAGATTCTTGCCGAACAGCCCTTCCTCGGTGATGCATGCCGTCAGGGCGCCGGTTTCCGCCTGCGTCAGCAGCTCTTCCGCGTCCTTGCACACGTAGGTCGAAAAGCCGGCACGCTGCAGCAGCCGCGCGCCCGCCGTGCCATCGCGACCGATCGGGGCATACACCAGAACACGCGCTTCGGCATCATCAGGACGAAGCATCGGGTACGCTCAATAGTCGCAGGTCTTCACCCGTGTACTGCGGGGTGCCCGAAAACAGTCCATGGAAGGCGGTCAAGGGCGGCCCCAGGGTCAGACCTGCCGACGACATGGTGAATTCGCGCATCACGTGTTCATGCGCGCCGCTGCGTTTCTTGACGACCGAAATCGCACGACGGACGCGTCCGCCGTATTCGAAATAGCGCAACATGATGACCGTATCGCTGAGATAACTGATGTCCAGCGGCGTTTCCATCGGGCCCACCAGCCCATGCTCGGCAAGCACCATCACGGTTGTCACTCCCTGCTGGCCAAGGTAACTGAGCAGTTCGTGCATCTGCAGAATCAGAAACCGTCCGTCGGGCATGGCGTTCAGATACCCGTTCAGGCTGTCGAAAATCACGATACGCGCCCCGCCCTGCTCGACAGCGCGCCGAACCAGCACCGTAAATTCGCCCGGGGACATTTCGGCGGGGTCGATCTGCTTGAAGTTCAGCAACCCGGCATCCAGCGCGGTATCCAGTTCCATCCCAAGCGCGCGGGAACGCGCAAAAAATGTGGCCCGCGATTCGTCAAACGCAAAAATCGCCGCATGCTCGCCTCGCTGCGTTGCGGATGCCGCGTACGTCGCCGCCAACGAGGACTTGCCCACGCCGGCCGCGCCAATCAACAGGGCGTTGGTGCCACGGTCCAGCCCGCCGCCCAGCAGGCTGTCCAGCTCCGCGTTGCCGCTGGGGGTGGGCGTCGGGTGAAACTCCTTGTGATGCTCGGCCGCGACGAGCCGCGGATAGACCTCCAGACCTCCCCGCTTGATCGTGAAGTCGTGATAACCGCCCCGAAAGTCCACGCCGCGCATTTTTAGAATGCGCAGCCGCCGCCGCTGCGAACCGAAATCGACGGCCACCTGCTCAAGGGCGATGACGCCGTGCGAGATGGAGTGCAGCTGCAGATCATCCTCTTTGGCGGCCTGGTCGTCCAACAGAATCACGGTGCATTGGCGATTCGCGAAAAAGTGCTTCATTGCCAGGATCTGGCGACGATAGCGTAGCGACCCCTGCGCCAGCAGTCGAAGTTCAGAAAGGCTGTCAACGACGACCCGCGACGGATTCAGCGATTCCACCTTGTCCAGAATGAGCCGCGTGGTTTCGGTCAGCTCCATCTCGGCGGGGTGCAAGACCGTGAGCTCCCGCTCGGGGTCCAGCACGTCTTCCGACACGATTTCCAGGATCTCGACGCCATCCAATGACCATCCATGGCGGTGCGCGACGAGGTTGAGCTCGGCCGGACTTTCGGACAGCGCGACATACAGCGCGCGTTCGCCCTGGCGGACACCCTCCAGCAGAAACTGCATGCCCATGGTGGTCTTGCCAGTTCCAGGCCGTCCTTCGCAGAGATACATCCTGTTGGGATCCAAACCGCCGCCCAGAATATCGTCGATCCCGGGATTACCGGTCGAAATGCGAGGGTCAGGCTTGAAAGCCGCAGTCTGTTCGTCAATCGGTGCGCTCATGGCTTTCCCGCAAATACGAGTGAAGCACCAAGCATATCGCCATCGTCAAATGGGATCAGCCGCTCAGACGGAAAGAGATGTTACGTACTGAATCGCTGCGCCGGGCCAAAGGGGGTTGGGCAATAAAAGGAAAACCCAGGTCGCGGCGCCGCCGCGCAAGAGCGCAATGCGTCCCCAAAAAATAAAAACCCACCTTCCGGAATGCGGAAGGTGGGTCTTTATTTTTACTTAATACTTCAGCTTACTCGAATGAAATCTGAAGCTGGGGATTGATCTTCCATTCGAATCGGGCGCTTGCCTCGCCGCCACCGGCGTCTTGGGCAAGCACCACGTAACGGCCCTCTTGCGGAGTGGGCGGCACCAGACCGCGCAGCGTGCCGGTGGCCTCGTCAAACTTCAGGCCTTCCGGAAGTCGGGCAGGCGTCGTGCCGTCCTTATCGAAAAGCGCGTAGCGCACCGCGCCGCTACCGCCCGTGGCGTTCACCACCGGCAATGCCGTCGGCATCGTGGCGCCGGCCGTGAGTTCGATCGGGTTGGTCGAGATTTCGAGCGCGGGCGCCAGGTTGAAGTCCACCGGGATGGAAACGCGGGCGCCGCCTTCGTCGCTGATGGTGGCGGTCAGGCCTGCCATTTTTTCCAGAGACTTGGGCACCGCGCCGCTGACACGGCCGCTGCCGTCGAGCACCAAGCCGGACGGGATACGCATGGCGCTGCCATCAGCGTTTGAATAGGACACGGCGTAGTTGCCGGTGCCGCCGCTGACGTTGATGAACTTGACGGGGCTCTTGATGCGGCCGCCCGCCGTCGCTTGAATGGAACCGCCTTCGACATTCAAAGGCGGGTTGATGGTCAGTTGCACCGCCCGACTGGCCTTGCCGCCACCGCTGTCTTCGACCTGGATCAGGTAAGTCAGCGTCTTGGGGCTGGCGACGGAGGGTGCGGCGCCCGAGAGCGAGCCGTCGGATCCGAACACCAGGCCGGCGGGCAGTTCGGCGGGCTTGCCGCTGGTGTCGAGCAACCGGAAATTCAAGGTGCCGGTGCCGCCGGACGTACGCACACGGATCAATTGGGAATTAAGCGATGCGCCCGACGTGATGGACAGCCCCTTGTCGGGAGCAATAGCCGTGCCGCGGGACCGGGCAATTTCCTGACCGCCCGTGGACGTCGTGGAGGCCGCAGGCGTGCCCTTGACGGGCGCGGCGCGTTGCGAGATTTTGCCCACGGGCGGTTTGAAGTCTTCGGCAGCGATGGCTTGGCCTGGCTTGACTGCGATCAGTCCAACAGCGACTCCCAAGCACGCGAATCGGGAGATTATTTTTTTATTCATAACAGTCCTTGTCACTTAATCAACGATGCGCTCTGCGCGTTAAATATCACTCAACAGGCCGAGCGCAAAAACGCTCGGCCTGCGAGACCCAATAACCGCGTGCGCCTCAGACAAACTTGAAGCTCCGCCATGTCTCTTTGCATTTACATCGCAGAACCGCGCAAGGCTGCAGGCCACGATCAGCACTGACGTATCGGAAGACTGGGCGACACATTATTTCAAGAACAAGAGGCTGGAATGGAGAGTAAAACTACCCTTTTGCCAGCACATAATCGGATTGCCCCTCGCTCGACTGCCAGTCAGTGCCAGGCTTTATCAGACCGATGAACAGCCGGGCCAACGCAATCGAAGAATTGATATTCAGCTTGGAATAAACACGCGCCTTGTGGTTGTCGACGGTTCGCACGGAGATGTGCAGATGCTCCGCGATTTCCTTGCTGGAATGCCCCGCAATCACGCCTTGAACGATCACAAGCTCACGCTGCGTCAGCAGCGCCTTTCGCGCTTCTTCCTGGTCTGCCCGGACGCGGTTCAGATGGGCGCTGCGGCTTAGGCGCAGCGCGAAATGAATGGCATGGGAAAGGCGGCTGGAATTGAGCGGCTTGGCAAAGAAGTCCACCGCACCGCGCCGCATGGCTTCGACGGCGTCGCCGAATTCAGGCTCGGACTTGATGAAAATCATCGGCAGCGCGGCGTTTGCCTGGACCAGATCGCGCTCGACGGCTCTATATGCGGTCAATTTTCCAAAGTCCATGATCAGGCAGTCGCACTCGCCCTCGGAATAAATGGACAGGAAATCACGCACTGTCCGGCTCTGTATGACTTCGATGGAAAAATTGGCCAGAATCCGTCGCACTGCCCATTCCGATGACTCGTCCTCGTCGACGATGTAGGCCTTGGCGCCGATGGGAAATGGGTCCGCGTCAGTCGCCCGGACCGCAACCCCGCGTGTCCCATAGAACGCGTCATGGATAAACCGAGGGTGGTACTGCCCCCAGTGCTGCGACTGTTCGGAATACGGCATCGTCTGTTATGGCAAGAACGCAAAATCGCGCATCCCGGCAATCTGGGTAGCACTGCGCGCAAGTGACGAAGTATAGGAACGCGTCCACAAGCAATCCCATCAGAAATCTTCGATTCTTTGGGCCGTCCGTCTCGCTGGCGCCTCGCGTGGCCACGGCATCCATTGCTGCCGGCGTTTTCATGATGGAAGTCAACATCGACGCCGCCCTAATCCGCAATTCTGTCCGGATGGTCGTCATGCTGGTTAAATCGTCCGGAGCGAGCCTCGCGCGCACGCTCGCCGATGAAGCATGACTCAACGATGCGGTGAGCGTGGGAGACACAAATGGCCCGCAGACTCAAGTCGTTCATCCTGGCCGCCGTGTTGTTGGCGCCGCTGCTCGCGTTCGGGGCTGCTGGCGACGAGGCGCGTTCCACGGCCCCTGCCCTTGAATTGACGCTGGAGACAGCCCCCGTCGAGATCGACGGCCAGGTTCTGTTCACGGTCCGTGGGCTGTCATCGTTTCCCGCCGAGAAACGGGCGCAAACCATTGGGCGAAGAATCGAGGAAGCGGCCGGCGATGCCGGCTTCGCGAGCGCCGGACTGAAAGTGGACACCATAGACACCGGCTCGGTCATACTGGCAGGCAAGACGGCATTGATGGTCGTCACCGATGCGGACGCCCAGCTCGAGCAAACCACGCGCGAGAACCTCGCGGCCTTGCACCTGGCGCGCATTCGCCAGGCGATCGATGAATACCGGCTGACCCGCAGCACGGACTACCTGATCAAGGCGGCCCTTCATGCGGCTGGCGCCACCGTCCTGCTGGCGGCAGGCATTGCGGTCTTGCTCTTGCTCAACCGATGGCTGGACAAGGCCGTCTCCAGGGTTCTGAAGCGTCGCGTTCATGACGTGGACATCCAGTCGTTCGAGGTCGTGCGGTCGGACACGATCTGGAAAGCGTTGCATGGCGTGATCCTGGCGATCGGGATCATGACCATCGTCGTGTCGATCTACGCATACCTGCAATACGTGCTTGCGCTCTTTCCCTGGACCCGTTCCGTTTCGAACGACTTGCTCAACCTGTCGACCCGCGCTGCCCGCAGACTTGGGAAGTCCACAGCCGAGATCATTCCCGACGTCCTGATTCTGATCATCATCTATTTCCTGACCCGCTTTACGCTAAGCCGGGTCCGAAAATTCTTCGCCGCAGTGGAGCAAAAGCGCGTCGTCTTCACGCAGTTCGAACCGGATTGGGCCATGCCGACCTACAAGCTGCTCCGGGTGCTGGTCCTGGCGTTTGCGGTTGTCGTCGCATACCCCTACATTCCTGGCTCCCAAACCGCAGCCTTCAAGGGCATCTCGATCTTCATCGGGCTCATGCTGTCGTTAGGCTCTTCAACGTCAATATCCAACCTTATCGCGGGCTACCTGATGACCTACCGGCGGGTTTTCAAGGTTGGGGATCGGGTGAAGGTGGGCGATGTCGTCGGCGAAGTCGTGGCCGTCCGCCTTCAGGTGACGCATCTGCGTACGAATAAAAACGAAGAGGTGACAATACCGAACTCCCAGATTCTGAACAGCGACGTCACGAATTACAGTTCCCTTGCCGGCACCAAAGGTTTGATTCTTCACACCACGGTCGGGATCGGCTACGAGGTGCCGTGGCGGCAGGTCGAGGCCATGATGCTCACCGCCGCCGGGCGGACCGCCGGCGTGCTTTCAGATCCAAGCCCCTTCATTCTCCTGACCAAACTGGGAGATTTTTCGGTTTCATACGAACTGAACGTCTATGTGCGCGACACAGAAATGATCGGCAAACGCTACGCCGAGCTGCACCGCCACATTATTGATGTCTTCAACGAATACCAGGTGCAAATCATGACGCCTGCCTACGAGGGAGACCCCGACCAGCCCAAGGTCGTGCCGCCGGAACGTTGGTACTCCGCGCCCGCATCTGCGGACGTGAGATCCAAGCCCTGACACGCGCGACGCTGCCCGCGATCTATTTGCCGGGTGAATCAACGGTCGGCAAGGCGAAACCCGGCGGCACATGGGTCCACGGGAAGCCCTTCAACGCCATGTCATAGGCGGTGTCGTACAGCGATCGCATGTATTCCGTGTCGAACTCCTCTCGATGAGGCGCCCGAAAGCTCGATGGAATGAACGCAAGGTTGAACTGGACGCCATCGCGGTGCGCCGTCGTGTAGATGCGGTAAAGATCGCCGATACCCTGGCTTTGAATCATAGACGCGACCGCGCGCGCCGCAATGCTCATTGTGGCGCGCTGCACCTGAATCCAGTCCGCGTCCAGCCGCGCGTTGCGGATGATATAGAGTTCTCGCTCGCGGTTGGCGCCACGCAGCGTCGCCTCCTCAGCCAAGCGCAAGGTCACCGGATAGGCAAAGACTTGCGCCACGACACCGCCATCAACGTGCATCTCCTGGTAGCGTCGTCCACCGGCCTCCACGTCAATCATCATGGGAGGAAAAGCGCCCGGAATCGACGTCGAGGCGACCATGACCTTTACGAACAAGTCCAATGCCGCAGGCCCCCCGTAAGTGGCAATCTTGCCCATATCCCAGATGACGCCACGGCCGGTATCGAGATCAGTGGTGCCGATCAACAGCATGCGCCCCTTGGCGTGCTCAGCGGCGATCTCCTCGAGGAATTCCTGGGTCACGAGCTTTCGGGTCAGGGCCAGGAGCGGGCGGTTGTCTGCCATTGCGTCGCTCAACACGCCGCCGAGCAAGCTGCGCTTAACCATCACGTCATCTGGCGAGGTCGTTGTATAGACTTCCTTCAGCGTCGCATCATATTTCTTGCCGACAAAAGCAAAAGGGGCAATCAGCGCACCCGTGCTGATGCCGGTCACAAGCTTGAACTCCGGTCTCGTGCCTGTTTCCGTCCATGCGTTCAACAACCCCGCAGCAAACGCCCCGTTGTCGCCACCACCAGAAATCGCAAGGAATACCGCTGGCCCCAGCTTGCCCGAATACCCCTGCCTCGCAAGATAATCCTGTTCCCTTTTCAACGACTCGTAGGCTGCCTGAACGACTTTCGGCGAGTCGGCCACAACCAGATAGCGCACGCCAGGCATTCCGGGGACTTCTACCTTGTCGACCAGGCCATGCGGCACCGCCGATAGCCGGGCGGGCGTCGCAGTGCACCCTTGAAGAAACAACCCGACGGCCATGACCAGGGCAAGGCGGAAGGCGGCGTCAATGTGCCGCCTTCCTGCAAAAAGCGTCTTGAACAGCGTCACGAAGAATCTGCTCATGCTCTGTTTCTCTCCGCGCCTTTGAAGACCGACGGCTTTATCAACTTGATTCCGCGCGCCCCGTTGTAGCCATGAATCTCTTTGACGTCGAGCTTGCGCATGAACTCAATGGTGTGCGCATCGATGATCTGTCCTGGCACCATGATCGGGAAGCCCGGCGGATACGGGATGACGAAATTCGCTGACACCAGCGGGGGGCCCGCCTCAAGGCGCTTGTCAATGTCTTGACTGGACAGCGGCAGATATTCGCAGTCCGCTTCGTTGTAGGCCGCGAAGAAGGCGTCTCGCATGTTGCCTTCCTGCGTGGGGCTGCGCGGGTCATCTCGATAGCCGTCATGAAAGCGGCTGAAGTTGGGAAGGCTGGGCACATCTTCCATCAGGCTCCTGACTTTCTCGGCGAATTCTGCCCTGCCCGCATCGCCGCTTTCCTTGAATCCTGATTCGATTTCCTCGGAGATCTCCAGCAGCACCTTGATAAGCATCGCGACGTCACTGCGTGTGTTGTTGATATTGCTCTGAAGCAAGACGCTGTTGCGCGAGGTCTTGTTGAGTTGGATGTTGTAGCGGGAAGCCAGCAGGTTCTTGAACGTGGTGCCGTCGTATCCCGCAGTGCCGCAAACCAGTGTCAGGCGCGTGGGGTCCAGGCAGAACTCGTCTTCCTTGAACGACTTCACGGCCGTCAGCCAGTTCATACCCGGCGCCAGATAGTCGGCAAAGCCCGATGCGCGAAATTCCTCGGGGATCATCTTGTCGGCCCCCAGCACGCTGAAGTAGCGCGAAATCAGGGGATGATTCGCGACCTCGCGGCGGATGGCCAGGGCGACCTCGATGGCGCGCATGACCAGCTCGTAGCCCTCCAGCTCCATCTGACGGCGAGCCACATCCAGCGAGGCAATGATCTGCGCATTGGGCGAGGTCGATGCATGGATGAAGACCGCTTCGTGGAATGCCGAGACATGGTGCTCATAGTCTTCATCGCGCACGGCGATGATCGATCCCTGTCTTAGGCTCGACATCGATTTGTGCACCGAATCCGTCTCGTAGACGCGTACGCGCATGGCCCGCGGATCGGGAACCAGAACGCGATCCAGCAGCCGCGGGTCCTGGGGGTCCAGATCCTCGCCAAGTTCGCGGCACTGTGCCTGCCAGGCCACGAGCGCCTTGGGGTCGTCGCGCCATGCCTTCAGCGCGGCCGCGGCGCCCATCGCCGTGCGCATGCGCAAGAATGGGGACCAGCGGGCAAAACCGAACCACGCCTCGTCCCACAGGAAAATCAGGTCGGGCTTGATGGCCAGGCACTCGGCCATGACGCGCTGGGTGTTGTAGATGTGCCCGTCGAAGGTGCAGTTGGTCAGCGTGACCATGGCCACCTTGTCCAGGCGCCCCGCCGACTTCAGCGCCAGCAGCGCCTCTTTGACCGTGCGCAGCGGAACCGCGCCATACATCGAATACTCCGTCATCGGAAAGGCTTCCACATAGAGCGGCTGCGCGCCCGACAGCACCATCCCGTAGTGGTGCGACTTGTGGCAGTTGCGGTCCACGATCACGATGTCGCCCGGTTTGGTCACCGCCTGGTAGACCATCTTGTTCGACGTGGACGTGCCATTGGTCACGAAGAACACGTGGTCCGCGCCGACCGCACGCGCGAACTTCTCCTGGGCGACCTTGATGTTGCCCGTGGGCTCCAGCATGCTGTCCAGGCCGCCTGTCGTGGCGGACGTCTCCGCCAGGAAGAGGTTCAACCCATAGAATTCGCCGAAATCGCGAATCCAGTTGGACTTGATGATCGACTTGCCCCGCGCGATGGGCAACGCGTGAAAGGTGCTGATAGGCTTGGCGGCATATTGCTTTAGATTATCGAAGTGGGGCGTGGATTGCCGATCGCGCACGCCCTCCAGGATGTTCAGGTGCACCTCCATGGGCTCTTCGACCTCATAGAAGACGCGGCGGATCGCCGAGGCGCTGGGGTCGCCCGCCAGTTGTTCCACGTTCCTGTCGGTGAGCAGGTAAATGTCGAGCTCAGGCCGGATGCGGGCGATCATGTGGGCCAGCCGCACCCCGATCTCGCGCGGCGCGTCGACCGTCATGTCCAGGTGCTCGTAGACGCTCAGAAAATCCCGCAGCAGCGGGGCATCGTGCTTGGAAGGGATGGGGATGCCGTCATAGATGACGACGGCCTCCAGCTTGCCGTTGAGAATCGTGGCTAGCAAGGCATCTTCGACGCTTCCGACCAGGACGGGCTCGTAGATCAGGGGGTCGTCGTGCCGCCGCAGCTCACGGATTTCTCGGGTGATCGCCGCTGCGCGTGCGGCGGGCGCCGGGCTCACGAACAGCGCCTCGAAGTACGGCCGGCTGGAGTGGCTTCCCGCCAGACCGGGCGGGGTGCGGTCGGGCCCTTCGCCGGAGAATTCCTCTGTCGCCTGCCATTCGCTCTCGTCGTAGCGATAACTGCCCGATAGCAGGGAGTTGCTCATGCGCAGGATGAGACGCGCCGCGCCCATGCCGTCCCCGTCCGCGATCCGCTCGTCCAGCGCATGCAGCAACCGCACGCCCGGGTACGCGAAGTAGCTCTCCATCGGGAGCAGGTCCGCCAGCGCTTCCTGCACCGGTCCTGGGCCCGCGCCGGTCCTGGCGCACCGGACCTCGGCGGCCCAGGCCTGCGCCTTGGCATTCAGGTCGCGCCACCGGTCCAGGCGCGCGGCCGAGTTCGAGAGCAGGTGGTCAAGTTGGCGCTGATCGTTCGTTTCGGATGTCATGGCAGTCCCCAGATGGCTGGCGTAAGCCCCGGCAGACAACCAGCCGAGGCGCGTGGGCGTCGTTACGAAAGAATCATGATCACCACCATGCCCCAGATCGTCAGCAGGGTATTGCCGACGGCGTAGGTCACCGTGTATCCCAAGCCGGGAACCTGGCTTTTCGCGGCCTCGCAGACCATGCCGAGCGCCGCGGTGGTGGTGCGCGCTCCGGCGCAGATGCCCAGAATCAGGGCCGGGTCGAAGCGAAAAATGAACTTGGCGACCAGCATCCCCAGCACGAGCGGAACGGCGGTCGCGAATATGCCCCACAGGAAGAGGCTGATGCCCAACTTCTGCAGCCCGGCGACAAAGCCCGGCCCGGCCGAGATACCCACCACGGCGATGAAAACATTGAGCCCGACGGAGTTCATGAACCACAGCGTGGGCTCGGGAATGCGGCCAAACGTGGGATGGATGGCGCGGAACCAGCCGAAGACGATGCCGGCAATCAGCGCACCGCCCGCCGTGGAGAGCGTGAGCGGGATGCCGCTGACGTTGATCACGACGGCGCCGACAAGCGCGCCGATCGTGATGGCCAAGGACATGAACGCAACATCCGTCACCGTGGTCGGCCGGTCAACGTATCCGAGATTCTTGGCGGTGGCATTGATGTCCTGCGTGCGGCCGACGACGGTGATGACGTCGCCCCGGAACAACTGGGTCTTTGGCAGGATGGGTATCACCGTCTCCGTCGGACCGCGCCGGATCTTTTTCAGGAACACGCCACGGGCTCCCGGCCAATGCGCCAGTTCTTCCAGCGGCTTGCCATCCACACTCTTGTTCGAGATGTAGATGTCGACACCCTCGGTCTTGATGTCGAGCAGCTCGGCGTCCTCGACTTCGCGCCCGCTGGGGCCAAGCCGTTCGATCATCTGGTTGCGCTTGCCGCCGATCACGACCACGTCCCCCGCCTCGATGACGGTTGCCGGATCTGCCTCGATGATCTTTCCGCCCCGCCGGATCCGTTCGACAAACGCGCGGAATCCGGGTTGCACGCCGGCCTCGATCTCGCTGACGGTCCTGCCGATGAATGGGCTGTTCTGTGCCACCGAATAGGCCCGGACGTCGAACTCGTACCAATTGGTCGCGTCCGACCCGCCCTGCCCGGCGCCCAGTTTCACCTCGTAGGCCTTGCAGGCGGCCACCAGGTCGATGCCAAGAAGCTTCGGCCCGATCTGTGCCAGGATGATCGCCGAGCCCACGGTGCCGAAGATGTACGTGACCGCGTAGGCGATCGGCATGGCGTCCAGCAACGCCTGGGTATCCTCGGGCGAACGGCCAAGGCGTCCGATCGCATCCGTCGCCAGCCCCATGGACGCGGAGATGGTCTGCGACCCCGCGAACAGGCCTGCCGCGGAACCCAGGTCGTAACCTGCAAGGATCGCGGCAACGACGGCCGCGCCCAGGGACAACAGCGCCATGACGACGGCAAAAATCGCCTGGGGTAGTCCATCCTTGGCGATGCCGCGCACGAATTGCGGCCCCACCCCGTATCCCACCGCAAACAGGAACATCAGGAAGAAGACCGACTTCACGTTGGGGGATATCTTGACGCCCAGTATGCCGATGACGATCGCGACAAGTAGCGTCGAGGTCACGGCGCCCAGACTGAAGCCCTTGAAGCTTTTGCCGCCTATCCAGTATCCGAAGCCCAGCGCCAGGAAGATGGCGATTTCCGGATAGGCTTTAAGCGTGTCCACAAACCAACTCATGATTCTCTCCTTGACTGTTCCTGGGTGGAAAGCACTGAGTCATGCAGGTTCGGAAATCTAATGCGACGCCCGCGCAGCGCGGATGTGCAGCGCCAGAGTAGAGCAGCCCCCATCAACGAAATTGACATTGGTCAACATACCCAACGGCCCATGTCTGAAACTGATCGGGACGCAAATCGCTGCGATCTGCACAATCAAAATCAAAGCGCGGCGCCGGCTCGGAGCCGGAACTGCTCGAAGCGCCGGAGCTTCCTCTTTCGGGGAGACAAATGCCATGGACTTCTTCAGCAATTTGCTGCAGCGCAACCCGGAACTGGCGGTTTTCCTTGCCATCGGGATCGGCTATTGGGTGGGGGCATTCAAGATCTGCGGCGTCGGCTTTGGACCTGTAACGGGATCGTTGCTGGCCGGGCTGCTGATCGGATACTTCGTTCAAGTTCCGATATCGGATACCGCAAAACAGGTGCTGTTCCTGCTATTCATGTTCGGAATCGGATACTCCGTGGGCCCAAGCTTCTTCCGAGGAATGAAGGACGGCGGGTGGCGATGGGCGGTGCTGGGCGTCGTCGTGCCGGTTGCGGGGTTGGCTACTGCGTGGGTGCTTGCCACCTTGCTGAAGCTCGAGATCGGCTATGCGGTGGGCCTCATCTCAGGCGGACTGACCGAATCTCCGGTCATCGGAACGGGCAGCGAAGCGATCCGGCACCTGCCCATCAGCGCCGACGAACAAAATCGCCTTATCAGCCAAATCGCCGTGGCCGACGCGCTGTGCTACATCTTCGGTACGTTCGGCGTCATCTGGTTCTGCTCGAGCTTGGGACCAAAGCTGTTGCGCATTGACTTGAAAGCGGAAGGCGCGAGGCTTGAACAGGTCTATGGCATCGAACGCGAGAAAGCCGGCGTGACCTCCGCATGGAGACGATTCGACCTGCGCGCGTATCTGGTCCAGGACCATCACGCGATCGTCGGAAAATCGGTTGCTCAGGCCGAGTCGCTTTTCGCGCCGGAGCGGCTGTTCATCGAGCGAATCAGACGTAACGGCAGTCTGCTTGTCTCTACACCCGAAACCCGCCTGCTCCCGGGCGACGTCATCGCCGTCTCCGGCAAAAGCGAAGTCCTTCTCAGAGTGCTGGATCGTAATGCCATCGAACAAGCCGATCGAGAGCTGCTCGACATTCCAAGCGCCATGTTTGATGTCGTGCTTTCCAAGCGAGAGTTTGTCGGTAAAACGGTCGCACAAATCGCTGATCGCGCCGAGGAAGTGCGAGGGGTATTCCTGCGAGATATCCGGCGCGGAAGTGAAAAGATCCCGATTGGCCCCGGCACCGTGCTCCAACGTGGCGATGTCCTGACCATCGTCGGACCGGAAACGGCGGTGGAGCGCGTGGCGGCGCTTGTGGGAAGCGTGGTGCAGGAAGCAGATTCCACCGATTTCGTCGCGCTGGGCTTCGGCGTCTTTCTTGGCGCGGTGATTGGCACCTCACTCGTTTTGCCCATCGGCGGCATGCCGATCGCCATCGGAAGCAGCGTCGGAACATTGGTGCTGGGCCTTTTGGTTGGCTGGCGCAACGCTGGCAAGCCGTTGTTCGGCCGAATATCCCACGCTTCCCTGGAATTCATGAAGTCGATCGGGCTGGCCGGTTTCGTCGCCATGATCGGATTGAAAGCCGGGCCTCTTTTTGTCGACGCGCTGAAAGAAGTTGGACTGACGATCTTTCTGGCGGGCATCGTCGTGACGTTGGTGCCCATGTTCGTGGGCTTGCTGGTGGGACGATATTTGCTGAAGCTTGAGCCGCTTTTATTGTTGGGTGCATTGGCCGGCGTGCAAACCATGACCGCCGGCCTTGCCGCGGTGCAAGAAAAATCCGATAGCCCCGTCGCGGTCATCGGCTATTCCGGCACAGTGGCCTTCGGACATATTCTGATCACGACCTGGGGCACGGTGATCGTCTGGCTGTTGTTTTAATCGCGCACTTACCCAATCAGCCTCAGGAAGGAAGAGCGGTCCATGACCCAGACCAGAACAGCCACGACCGAAGCAAAAACCAAGAATGCTCGCCTTCCATTGCGGAGTCCGGCTGATGGCAATGAAACGGCCTTTTTCCCTTTGAGGCGCCGCTTTTCCCAGGTCTTCAGGACCAGCAGATAGCCGGCATACACGATTGGGTATGCAATCAGCAGATTCAAAAAGGTGCGATGCGGCAGCAGGTCATCATGCGCCGTCAGCGCAAGCGCGCAGGCGGAACTGACCAGCAACATGCCGCTTTCGATGTAATCCTGAATCGACGCGATGGCCAGCTCTGCTTTGGGTGTACCCCGCTGATGTCGGACGACCCCGCGGCCCGCGGTCAACCCCGCCATGGCGGCAAGCCAGAACGAGCAATAGGAAAGAAAGTACGCCCGTCCGTCCGAGGAAGTGAAAAACGAAGCAGCGTCGGCGTCGTTCAGAAACACGAGCACCACCACGGGAGGGGCCAGCAGCAGAAGCGCCAGCCCAAACAGCGCCCAATCGGCGCCGGTCAAATTTTCCATGTGGTTCATCTACTTGCGCTCCAACAAGGCATCGTTATATTCAGATAACGGCACCGGACGGCGGAACTGAAATGCCGTTCTGGTTGAATGCCCTAGGTTGCGTGCGGTCACGAACCTCGGGGATGCGCCACGGTGAGACGCACCGGCCAGAAGCTCAGGGGTTGCGCCATGCGTTCATCACGGCCTCGTGGCGGGCTGCGCACTCCGCGTACTGGAATGCCAGCGCGGCATGCGCCTGCGCCAAGTCATCCCAGGATGGAGAATCAACGCGCGCGATCGGCGGGCACGTCGCGCTGAGGTTGACGGGCAGCGTTGGCCGCGTCGATGGCGTCGTTGGTTGCGCGCACCCTGCCAGGGTCGCGCACGCAGTCAGCAGGCAAAGGACGCTGAACAATCTCATGGGTATACCTCTCGATGACGTGGGGCCGCGTGGCTGCAAGCTGATCGATGCGGGCCTGCAGGTCGCCGGACAGCCCGGTCAGGCGCTCAGCTTCGGATTTGAACTCTTGCAAGTCTGCCACGCGGTGGGCCTCCTGGCATTCAGCCCGGCCAGCTTCTCGCTGGAGGTGCCCATACCAGGCGACGCCCGCGCC
>Ga0182745_1002421_pt1 | contig 16747 bp, 14 predicted proteins | sample eDN3rd30CKraftBY_FD_128523 | JGI IMG/M metagenome (GOLD analysis project Ga0182745, IMG submission 128523) | Enriched backyard soil microbial communities from Emeryville, California, USA - eDNA 3rd pass 30_C Kraft BY (version 2) (version 2) | ecosystem: Environmental > Terrestrial > Soil >...
AAATAGTTCTAAATAGGGGTTCGAAAATTAGTACTATTTATTTGAATTTAGCTATAATAGATGGGACAGAAGGGAAGATTATAATTGCAGAAACAATATATTCAGTACATAATTATCTTGGCGTGTTTTCTTGCTATCTTCTTCTTATACAATAAGCAATTAGGATCTGTTCCGCTATTAATATTATCTGGCTTTTTATTTTATTTAGGGATAAAAGAAATATATAGAATAAAAAAGATTAAATGAAACTAGCATAGTGTATAGCACTTTGTATATAATGGATATTATGTTTAAGATATGTATTATCTTTGTTTACAGATAAGGTGTATGGATGTCTTATCTAAAGTACGGCACATGCTACAATTGGGGCTATTGCCAGTATACAAAGTATTCTTATGTAGTTAACTACAATAATAGAGATAGTGATAGAAAAAGTTGTATCACTTAAAGCAATTGTGTTTTGAACAAAATAGTACTACTTATTGTACTGATAGAAAGGACGTGCACGAGTTGAATATTCGTGAAATGACAAAAGAACAATTAGCAGAAGAATCGTTAATTGACTTAGCCTATGCAATCCTAGAAGAGAGAAAATCACCTATTGGATTCCAAGACTTACTACAAGAAATTCGTAATTTAAATGGCTTATCTGAAGAGCAATTGAGAGAAAGATTAGTACAATTTTATACAGATATGAATATCGATGGACGTTTCCTTTTAAACCATGAAAATGGATGGGGACTTCGTGAATGGTATAAAATTGAAACAATTGAAGAAGAAACAGCTCCAACTGTTAAAGCTCGTAAACGTAAATCGAAAGCTGCTGTTGATGACGAGGAAGACTTAATTGTTGATGAAGATGACTTAGTCTTTGAAGAAGACTTCGAGGAATTTGTTGACGATGAAGAAATCGATGATGATGATGACGATGACGATGATGAAGATATAGACTTCGTTGAAGAAGAAATCGATGGCATTGATGAAGTAGATGCTGACATTGATGACGAGCTAATCGAAGAAGAAGATGGCTTTATTATTGATGATGAAGACGAAGAAGCAGAAGAAGACGAAGAAGATATTGATGAAGATTTAGATAAATAATTTCTAAACATATTAATAAAAGTGTAGGTAGGGCAGGAGTGTCGTACCTGCACTTTTTTGTTTGGACAAAAAATAGTTACTCCATTGGAAAAGGCCGATGGAATATTTGTTATCAAAAAATACTTTTTCCAAAGTAATAATTATCGAACTTTTTTTCGGTTTTTTCTCTAATACTCGTATGTATTTATTAAAGTTACATCGTTTTCGTTTGAATAGGTGAAAATGTGCTTTTCTATATTAAAGCACTTGACTTCTTTTAAGGTTCAATATAATCTTTTACTTGGGCTCCATTAGAGATGGAGAATGACCGTGAACGATATCACGTTCCCCCTGCAACCATGCAGGAGGAACGTTTTTTTGTTTTTTTATAGGTCAATAGTAAATAGTAAAAACTCTCCAATAATTAGTTTGAAAACTTTATTGATCCAAGCATAAATCCTTTAGAATCCGCAATCAAAATTTAAAAGTAAGGATTTTAAATTTTGAAATTGGATATGAATGATTATGTAAAGACTTATATAAAGTTTTCAAACTTTCTTGATTATAAATAGTAATTGTAGGTATGAGGAGGAATTTGCAAATGACGAAGTATATTTTTGTAACAGGTGGGGTTGTTTCTTCACTTGGAAAAGGAATCGTCGCATCATCTTTAGGAAGACTATTAAAAAATCGTGGGTTACAAGTGACAATCCAAAAATTTGACCCATATTTAAATATTGATCCAGGTACTATGAGTCCTTATCAACATGGTGAAGTATTCGTAACGGACGATGGTGCAGAGGCAGATTTAGATTTAGGGCACTATGAACGTTTTATCGATATTAACTTAGGTAAACATTCAACAGTAACGTCAGGTCGTGTCTATCAATCAGTTCTTGCAAAAGAACGCCGTGGTGACTATAACGGTAAAACAGTGCAAGTTATTCCTCATGTTACAAATGAAATAAAAGATCGTATTCAACGTGCTGGTCGCGAAACAAGCGCTGATATTGTGATTACTGAAGTAGGTGGAACAGTAGGGGATATTGAATCACTACCATTCCTTGAAGCAATTCGCCAAATGAAAACGGACCTAGGACATCATAATGTTATGTACATTCACTGTACTTTGATCCCTTACATTGCTGCAGCTGGTGAGTTGAAAACTAAACCAACTCAACATTCTGTAAAAGAATTACGTTCACTTGGGATTCAACCAAATATCATTGTTGTTCGTACAGAACAAGCAGTATCGGATGAAATGAAAGAGAAATTAGCATTATTCTGTGACGTAAAACCACGTGATATTATTGAATCTCGTGATGCAGAAACGTTATATGATATTCCATTAAATTTACATGCACAAGACTTTGATGATATCGTTCTTGAACATTTTGGCATTGAAGCACCAGAAGCAGATATGACTGAGTGGAAAGAGCTTGTAACGAAAGTTAAAAATCTTTCACAAAAAACGCGTATTGCTTTAGTCGGTAAATACGTTGAACTACAAGATGCTTACATCTCGGTAGTTGAAGCTCTAAAACATGCGGGATATGTTTATGATTCTGATATTGAAGTGGATTGGATTAATGCAGAACATGTACACGAAGAAAATGTACACGAGTTATTAAAAGATGCTGATGGTATTTTAGTACCTGGTGGTTTCGGTGATCGTGGTATTGAAGGTAAAATATCTGCAATTAAATATGCGCGTGAAAATGATATTCCATTCCTAGGAATTTGTTTAGGAATGCAATTAGCAACAGTTGAATTTGCACGTAACGTTCTTGGTTTAGTTGGAGCACATTCAACAGAATTAAATAAAGAAACACCATATCCAATCATCGATTTCTTACCAGATCAAAGTGATGATATCGATTTAGGTGGAACATTACGTTTAGGATTATATCCATGTAAATTAGTAGAAGGTTCTCGTGCAGCACATGCTTATAATGATGAATTAGTATATGAGCGTCATCGCCATCGTTATGAATTCAATAATGAATTCCGTGAAGCAATGGAAGCAGAAGGCCTAGTATTCTCAGGTACAAGCCCTGATAATAAATTAGTGGAAATTATTGAATTACCAGAGAAAAAATTCTTTGTGGCATGTCAATTCCATCCAGAATTAATTTCTCGTCCACAACGTCCACAACCATTATTCCGTGAGTTTGTTGGTGCAGCATTCAATAATCGATAGTAAAAAGGAAAAAAGACTCTTCCTACCTCAAGTGTGAGTAGGAAGAGTCTTTTTCATTTTCCAATAAAAATTCACTAAAAAATACAGAGTTATTAGTGTAAAGGTATTAATTAAATAGATTTATTATAATATTACTACGAAAAAATTATATAAGAAAAATGTTGCAAAACATTTTATATCATATATATTAATATGAAAATAAGGAAAAAAAAGTAAAACCTCCTTTCTAGTAGAAAAGAGGTTAAAACGAATTATAATTCTTCGTCTTCAGAAATCATTTCATCATAATTTAGTTTAATGGCTTCATATATAAATAGTGCTGCCATTAAATAGGGGATTACGATACGTTCACCTAATTTTGTTGGATGCGGTAAGATACCACCGCGGATTTTCATAGAGATATATGTGTATGCAAGTTCACTCAGTTCATTTGTGTCACTTTTTGGGTCACTTGAAACAACAGAAAAAGGAATAAAATTGTCGTATAATCTTTTGGCTAACATTAAAGCTTCATTGTTTTTACTGTTGCTTGTGAATATGCAAACACGATCTGAATCTGTAAGAGGAATTGTCGGTGACCAACTATGTAGGTTCGAAAATGGTTCACTCCCGTGTAAAGCGTTAAGTTCGATTGCTTGTAATTCATCAAAACAAGCAAAATAGATATTTCCTTGACCAATGCTAGCTTGGGCCAATAGACGTGAAGTTTCTTCTATTGATTCTTCTTCACTTTGTATAATTCTTTGAAATAATCCACTCATTTGAGTAGAAAGTATTTTAGACATAATTTCACCTCAAATGTATTATAGGTTTTTATTTAGTAAAAAGTAAAATGTGAAGTTTTTGTGAAGAGATTGAAGGGATTTTGAAAAAACAATCGAAAAGTATGTTATATAGAATATTAGAGTATGGAATTAATTATAGGACAAATTACATCCTACAATAATATCACGTTAAGGGGAAATGAAAGTGAAAAAAATTTTAGTCGTAGATGATCAAAAAGGAATACGCTTGCTATTGAATGAAGTTTTCTCAAGAGAAGGCTATAAAGTTTATCAAGCATCAAACGGTGTGGAAGCACTTAATATTGTAAAGAACGAATCGATTGATTGCGTTATGCTTGATATGAAAATACCAGGAATGAATGGCATAGAAATATTAAAGAACATTCGGGAAAGTAACCTTCAAATGCCCGTTTTTATGATGACGGCATATGAAGGTGAAGATATGATTTCGGAAGCAAATCGACTAGGGATGACAAAATATTTTAGAAAGCCATTTAATATTTTAGATGTTAGAGATGAAGTAAATTTACTTTTAAGCAATTAAATTCAGTTATTTACCTTTCTTCTTAGCGTGAGCATTATTCTATTTTTAGATAGATTAGGATGTTCTAAAAAACAAGTTGCTTTGTGGAAGGAGCAACATACACAAAAATACAGTAGCAAGTGGTACAACTAATAGTTATGTCCTAATAGAGTACTTTGCTCCCTTTCGCGAGCTCAAGGGGGCAGAAAAGGGGTGCATCTCAATACTTGAGAGAGATTCATCATTTCAAATAAAGATTTTTGCGCCTGTCGCAAGTTTTCGGCGCAGAAAATAATCCCGTCACTAGAACTTGAGAGATATTAAAAGTGGTACAAAAAACACGTTTATGTCCTAATAGGGTATTTTGCCCCCTTTCGCGAGCTCAAGGGGGCAGAAAAGGGGTGCATCTCAATACTTGAGAGAGAATCATCATTTCAAATAAAGATTTTTGCACCTTTTGCAAGCTTTCGGCGCAGAAAATAATCCCGTCACTAGAACTTGAGAGACATTAAAAGTGGTACAACTTAACTAGTTATGTCCTAATAGGGTATTTTGCCCCCTTTCGCGAGCTCGAGGGGGCAGAAAAGGGTAGCATCTCAATACTTGAGAGATGCTACCCTTTTTGCTATGATTAATCTGGAATATTTAGCGTAATAATTATTTTACTAGCTGTCCGAGGAGGATTTATTTATATGCCATTAGTGTCAATGAAAGAAATGTTAATTAAAGCCAAAAATGAAGGTTATGCTGTAGGGCAATTCAACATTAATAACCTTGAATTTACTCAAGCGATTTTACTTGCTGCTGAAGAAGAGAAGTCTCCAGTAATCCTTGGTGTTTCTGAAGGTGCAGGTAAATACATGGGCGGTTTTATCGCAGTAGTGCATATGGTAAAAGGCTTAATGGAAAGTTATAAAATTACTGTACCGGTTGCTATTCATTTGGACCACGGTTCAAGTTTTGATAAATGTAAAGAAGCAGTAGATGCTGGGTTTACTTCAGTTATGATTGACGCTTCTCATCATGCATTTGATGAAAATGTGAAAATTACAAGCGAAGTTGTTGATTATGCTCATGCAAAAGGTGTTTCAGTAGAGGCAGAATTAGGTACTGTTGGTGGAGAAGAAGATGGTGTAATCGGTGGTATTATGTACGCTGATCCAGCAGAATGTAAGGCTCTTGTTGAAGCAACAAATATTGATTGTTTAGCACCTGCATTAGGTTCTGTACATGGTCCGTATAAAGGTGAACCGAAACTAGGCTTCGATGAAATGAAACAAATCGGTGAAGAAACAGGTATGCCATTAGTACTTCATGGTGGTACTGGAATTCCAGACGAACAAATTAAACGTGCTGTTTCATTAGGTACTGCGAAAATCAATGTAAACACTGAAAATCAAATTGCTGCAACAAATGTAATTCGTGGTATTTTCGATGCAGATAAAAAAGTGTACGACCCACGTAAATATTTAGGACCAGCTCGTGAGGCTATTAAAGAAACAGTAATTGGTAAAATGCGCGTATTTGGAAGCTCACAAAAAGCTTAATTTTTTTTACAACATACCTAGTTGTAATGAGTATTAGGAAGCAGAATTATTTATTTTAATTAGAAAAAAGTTAACGATAATCTTAATAAGAAGATGAACTGCTTTTCTATTTTATCTTCATGGTTATGTTAGAACGCAACCTGAAGATACGTCTTGGCGAATTTGATGGAGTAAGTTATGAACAATAAGAAGTTAGTCTTTTCGAGTACAGTATGCTACCTCTTAAGACTTCTTTCTGAAAACTCCACATACTAATTTGGACGCAATTAGGCCAAGCATAATTGAACGAATAAACGATTGCAGGAGAAGTGTCTGATTGTTTTAATCGGCCTTCTCCTCATTTTTGAATGAGACAAATCTTAAAACATCTGGAGGAAATAATAATGAAATTTTTTATTGATACGGCCAATTTTGAGGAAATTAAAGAAGCATATTCTTGGGGAATCTTATCTGGTGTTACTACGAACCCATCATTAGTTGCAAAAGAAGAGAATGTTTCTTTCCATGACCGCTTACGTGAAATTGCTGAGCTAGTTAATGGTTCTGTAAGTGGAGAAGTTATTTCGCTAGATGCTGAAGGTATGATTAAAGAAGGATTAGAATTAGCTGCAATTGCTCCAAATATTACAGTGAAATTACCAATGACTCCAGAAGGCCTAAAAGCATGTAAATTCTTTGCTGAAAAAGGAATCAAAACAAATGTAACGCTTATTTTTAGTGCAAATCAAGCTTTAATGGCTGCTCGTGCTGGTGCTACGTATGTATCGCCATTTGTAGGGCGTTTAGATGATATTGGACAAAGTGGTGTTGAGTTAATTGCAACAATTTCAGATCTATTTGCTATCCACGGAATTGAAACAGAAATTATTGCCGCTTCAATTCGTCACCCTCAACATATTACAGATGTAGCTCTAGCAGGTGCTGACATTGCAACAACACCTTATAAAGTGTTAAAACAATTATTCCATCATCCACTAACAGATAAAGGTATTGAAGGATTTTTAGCGGATTGGGAAAAACGTAAAAATAAATAATTCATACTCGAACTTTTCTATTCATAAACAGCTTAAGGATAATCAACTTAATCCAAAAGTGAAATATTATAAAGAGAGTATAAAAAAGTTTGAATAGTTTACAAATTTAAGCTTTAAATTTTAAAAATGGTAAATACTAAATAATAATACAAAATAATTTAACTGTAGTACTTATTTCATTTCATGCATCTTTGTTCTGAACAATGTGCATGAAATGAACTCAAGAAAGCTTTAGTAACACCAATTTCAAATGTGGATGGTCACAAGTTCATAATTATTTGAAGTAGTAAGTTTTTATTAAGTTACGAAGTTTAGTTTAATTATTTATAAATCCCTTGCGTATTTGATGAATACGCAATAAGTTGGTACGTATTTGATAGAAAGTGAACGATAGCATAAAAAATTGGACTATATTAAGTGAAACTTTCAAATCATAAGGGAGAACGGATATGGATGTTTATAAAATTAATGGCGGAAATCGTCTGAAAGGTACAGTGAAAGTAAGTGGAGCAAAAAATAGCGCGGTTGCATTAATTCCTGCATCTATTTTAGCTAATTCAACTGTTACTATTGGTGGAATACCTGAAATTTCTGATGCTTGGACGCTAAAAGCATTGATGGAAGAAATTGGTGGTGAAGTTACTTTTGAAAATGGAAAGATGCAGATTGATCCTACTCAGATGCAGGCAATTCCATTACCAAATGGTAACGTGAAGAAACTACGAGCGTCCTATTATTTAATGGGAGCAATGCTCGGTCGGTTTAAAAAAGCAGTAATCGGATTACCAGGAGGCTGTTTCTTAGGGCCACGTCCGATTGATCAACACATTAAAGGTTTTGAAGCACTGGGTGCAAAAGTAACGAATGAACATGGTGCCATTTATCTTCGTGCTGAAGAGTTGATTGGGGCTAAAATCTATTTGGATGTCGCGAGTGTAGGGGCAACGATTAATATTATGCTTGCAGCAGTACGTGCAAAGGGTCGAACTGTTATTGAAAACGCAGCAAAAGAACCTGAAATTATTGATGTAGCTACATTATTAACTAATATGGGTGCCAATATTAAAGGTGCTGGTACCAGTGTGATACGTATTGAAGGCGTAGAAGAATTACATGGTACAAAGCATACGATCATTCCTGACCGAATTGAGGCAGCTACTTTTATGATTATGGCAGCAGCAATAGGTGACGGGGTAACGGTAGATAATATTATTCCATTACATCTTGAAGCTATAACTGCAAAATTACGTGAAATGGGAGTTAAGGTTGAAGAAGGAGAAGAAAGTATATTCATTCAACGTTCTGATATTCTTCAAGCGGTGGATGTTAAAACACTTGTATATCCAGGATTTCCAACCGATGTACAACAACCTCTTTCTGTTTTAATGACTCAAGCAGTTGGTGCTTCAAAAGTTACTGATACTATCTATTCCGCACGTTTTAAACATATAGATGAGTTACGTAGAATGAATGCTAACGCAAGAGTGGAAGGTAATTCCGCAATTATACAAGGACCAACTGAGCTTCACGGGTCTAAAGTGACAGCTACAGATTTACGTGCAGGAGCTGCACTAGTATTAGCTGGGTTACTTGCAGAAGGTGAAACGGAGATACAAGATATTTATCATATTGAGCGTGGATATAGTTCATTAATTGAAAAACTTTGTGCACTCGGTGCTGATATCCGTCGCGAAACAATTGCAATATCTCCTATAAAAAAAGTGAAATAGCTTTATATATGAAAACATCCTTAACGAACAAACAAAATGTGTTACAATAGATTCAACATGTTCGGCAGTCAAGGTTAGCGCCGTAAATCTGGGAGGCAAATGAAGAATGGAACGTAGTTTAACGATGGAAGTTGTACGTGTCACTGAAGCAGCAGCGATTGCTTCTGCAAAATGGATGGGACGCGGGTTAAAAGAGGAAGCAGATGACGCAGCAACTACAGCAATGCGCGCATTATTTGATACAATTCCAATGCATGGTACCGTTGTTATTGGCGAAGGTGAAATGGATGAAGCACCAATGCTTTATATTGGTGAAGAACTTGGACTTCGTAATGGCGGACCACAAGTTGACATTGCAGTTGACCCTCTTGAAGGAACAAACATCGTTGCAAAAGGTACAAATGGGGCAATGACGGTTCTAGCGATTGCAGATCGTGGAAATTTATTAAATGCACCTGATATGTATATGGAAAAACTAGCAGTTGGTCCTGAAGCGGCTGGTAAAGTAAGCATTACAGCCTCAGTGACAGAAAATCTTCATGCAGTAGCGGAAGCAAAAAATAAGGATATTTCTGATGTAGTGGCAATTTTATTAGATCGCCCTCGTCACCAACATATTGTTGATGAAATTCGTGCAGCAGGTGCTCGTATTAAATTCATTCAAGATGGAGATGTAAGTGCAGCAATTGTTACTGCATTCGATGAAACAGGTATCGACATTATGTTTGGTACTGGTGGAGCTCCTGAAGGTGTAATTTCTGCAGTAGCATTAAAATGCTTGGGTGGAGATTTCCAAGCTCGTTTAGTCCCAGAAGACGAAGAACAAGCTCAACGTTGTGAGAGAATGGGGATTGACGTAAATCAAATATTCTACCTAGATGATTTAGTAAAAGGTGACGATGCCATCTTTGCTGCTACAGCTGTTACTGATAGCGAGCTAATGAAAGGTGTTCAATATAAAGGTTCGTACTGTTTAACAAATTCTTTAGTAATGCGTGCGAAAACGGGTACTGTACGCTTTATCGAAGGTCGTCACAATATTGATAAAAAACCTAGATATGTAAAATAAATTACTTCAAACTAATAGATGCCTGATAATACAACTCGGATATTCTTATGGATAACCACACACTATCCACATTAATTCTCCACTTCCAAAGTCAGGCATCTCCCTACTTTATCTTTCTTACTTAAAAACCCAACAGTTAAAACTACAAACTATCGAAAAACGCGATAATTGCCCTAGAGGCATTATCGATGTTTTTCGTATACAGAAATCTATAGCTATACCTTTATAAGTATAAAAATAGATGGAAAATATAAAAAGACTGGAGAAATGCTATGTCAGCTTTAACTATATCGCAATTAGAAAATATGACTTTAAAAGAGTTATATTCTCTCGCACGGGATTACAAGATTTCTTATTATAGTAAATTAACAAAAAAAGAATTAATCTTTGCAATTTTAAAATCTCGTTCCGAACAAGAAGGTTTCTTCTTTATGGAAGGAGTACTTGAAATTGTAAACCAAGAGGGATTTGGTTTCTTACGTCCTATTAACTATTCACCTTCTAAAGAAGATATTTATATTTCTGCATCTCAAATTCGTCGTTTCGATCTTCGAAATGGGGACAAGGTTTCTGGTAAAGTTCGTCCTCCAAAGGAAAATGAACGATATTATGGATTATTACAAGTGGATGCAGTTAATGGAGAAGACCCTGAAACTGCAAAAGAACGTGTTCACTTCCCAGCATTAACACCACTTTACCCAGATAGACATATTAAATTAGAAACAGAACCTAATAAATTGTCTACTCGAATTATGGACCTAGTTGCACCTGTAGGATTTGGTCAACGTGGGCTAATTGTGGCACCGCCAAAAGCAGGTAAGACATCACTTCTAAAAGAGATTGCAAATGCAATTACAACGAATTATCCTGAAGCAGAGTTAATCGTGCTTTTAATTGATGAACGTCCTGAGGAAGTAACAGATATTGAACGTTCGGTAAAAGCAGATGTTGTAAGTTCAACTTTTGATGAAGTACCTGAAAATCATGTGAAAGTAGCAGAACTTGTATTAGAACGTGCGCGTCGTCTTGTAGAACATAAGCGTGATGTGATTATCCTTATGGATTCTATTACCCGTTTAGCACGTGCATATAACCTAGTAATTCCTCCAAGTGGACGAACATTATCTGGTGGTATTGACCCTGCTGCTTTCCATAGACCAAAACGTTTCTTTGGTTCTGCGCGTAATATTGAAGAGGGCGGTAGTTTAACTATTTTAGCAACAGCTTTAGTAGATACAGGATCACGTATGGATGAAGTAATCTATGAAGAGTTCAAAGGGACAGGGAACCTAGAACTCCATTTAGATCGTAACTTAGCAGAACGTCGTGTATTCCCAGCTCTTGATATTCGTCGCTCAGGAACGCGTAAAGAAGAACTTCTTATTCCTTCAGAACAATTAGAGAAATTATGGGCTATTCGTAAAACGTTTTCAGATGCTCCAGACTTTGCAGAGCGTTTCTTGAAAAAACTTCGTACGTCTAAATCAAATGAAGAGTTCTTTGAAAAGTTAAATAATGATATGAAAAAGGCAACTAAAGGAAAAGGGTTACTATAATTTATTGAAATTTAATATTTTCTCTTCTTCTTCTAAATTGAATGTTTAAAAATTACCATTATCTTTTTTATTGCGTTCAAATATATTTCTTGCTATAATCTTTTAAGTATGAAACGTGTGCATATGTGACTGGCATATTCGGGTTATGTAAGGCACAGTATCGAATAACAACTCTGTTCCAGATGGTTCAGGGCGAGAGGAGTAACGAATATGAAACAAGGAATTCATCCAGATTACAAAACTGCAACAGTAACATGCTCTTGCGGTAACACATTCGAAACAGGTTCAGTAAAAGAAAAAATTACTGTAGAGTTCTGTAACGAATGCCACCCATTCTATACTGGACGTCAAAAATTCGCTTCAGCTGACGGACGTGTGGATCGTTTCAACAAAAAATACGGTATCAAGTAAGAAATTTCCAAATGCCTGCCCGGTTAACACTGGCAGGCATTTTTTGTGTGTAGAATTATATAGTAAAAGCTTACTGAAAGTACTCATACAAATTGTCAGACTTTCATGGAATAATTGTAGAAACGTTCTGTTTTGCGATATACTATGTAGGGTAAAAAACTTTCCAAACAAATGCCTTGTAACAATAGTCTTTAGGCATTTTTCCGATAGAAATCATATTAATTTTAGATATACGCATAATAAAATTCTCAACTCGACTTACGATGGTCGAGTTGTGTTTTTCTGTGTTAAGTTTGTTAGACTAAGTACACATAATAAACAACTTAGAAAGAGGTTTATTGGAATGGCGCAATTATTTTTTAAACATGGGGCAATGAATAGTGGAAAATCTATTGAAATTCTAAAAGTTGCACATAACTATGAAGAACAAGATAAGCCAGTATTAATATTTACTTCTGGAATCGATACTAGAGATGAAGTAGGATATGTCTCTAGCCGAATTGGACTTAAGCGCCAAGCAATACCGGTATTTCATGATACAGATATATTTGAATATGTAAATAACTATCCCCAAAAACTATACTGTGTATTAGTTGATGAAGTACAGTTTTTATCAAAAGAGCATGTATTACAATTAACTAAAATTGTTGATCAACTTAAAATACCAGTGATGGGCTTTGGTTTGAAAAATGATTTTCAAAATGAACTTTTTGAGGGTAGTCGCTATATGCTGATTTATGCAGATAAAATTGAAGAAATGAAAACCATCTGTTGGTTCTGTCATAAAAAAGCAACAATGAATTTACGTGTAGATGAAAATAATAAACCCGTATATACAGGTGAACAAATTCAAATTGGTGGAAATGATACATATTATCCTGTTTGTAGACATTGTCATGGGAATCCACCATTATAAAGACCATTAATATAAGTAAAACTTGGTTTTTAATCAATTGACATATATAATTTATGATGGGAATTATACAGTTCGTTCATCTATTATTTAGATAGTGTTGGAATTGCAAACGCAAAATCTCTATCATTAGATGGTTACATTAGAAATATAATTTTGAGATTATAGTTCAAACTTGCATTTTTCCATACAGGAAGATGCTAAATACGTGAAATTAATAATTAGAGGTGAACCTATGTTTGATCGATTACAAGCGGTAGAGGACCGTTACGAAAGATTAAATGAACTACTAAGCGATCCAGATATCGTAAGCGATAGTAAAAAGCTTCGCGAATATTCAAAAGAGCAATCAGATATACAAGAGATGGTGGAAGTATATCGAGAATATAAGGATGTAAAAGAACAACTAGCAGATACAAAAGAAATGCTAGAAAATGAAAAAGACCCAGAAATGCATGAAATGGTAAAAGAAGAATTTAATGAATTAAATAGTCGCATTCCTGAGCTAGAAGAGCGCTTAAGAATTCTTCTTATTCCAAAAGACCCTAATGATGATAAAAACGTTATCATGGAAATTCGTGGGGCAGCTGGTGGAGATGAAGCGAATATCTTCGCTGGAGATTTATTCCGTATGTACACGCGTTATGCTGAAACGCAAGGCTGGAAAATTGATATTATGGAAGCTACGCCTAATGCAATGGGTGGCTATAAAGAAGTAATCTTTATGATTAATGGTCAAGGAGCGTATTCGAAATTTAAGTATGAGAATGGTGCACACCGTGTGCAACGTGTTCCTGCAACAGAATCACAAGGTCGTATTCATACTTCAACTGCAACAGTGGCATGCTTACCAGAAGTGGAAGAGGTTGATGTGGAAATTCATGAAAAAGATATTCGTGTTGATACATTTGCATCTTCAGGTGCAGGTGGGCAATCCGTAAATACAACAATGTCTGCTGTACGTATGACCCATCTACCTACTGGTGTAGTAGTATCAATGCAAGATGAGCGTTCTCAAATAAAAAACCGTGAGAAAGCGATGAAAATCTTACGTGCTCGTGTAGCTGATATGTACTTGCAAGAAGCTCAAAAAGAAATTGATGCAACGCGTAAGTCTGCAGTAGGAACAGGGGATCGTTCTGAACGTATTCGCACATATAACTATCCACAAAATCGTGTCACAGACCACCGTATTGGCTTAACACTTCAAAAGCTTGATATCATTATGGAAGGTAAGCTAGATGAAATTATCGAAGCGTTAATGTTAGAAGAGCAAGCTTCGAAACTTGCGAACTTAAATGATGAAGCATAATACAATTTTTGAGGCCCTTAATTGGGCTTCTTCTTTTTTAGTTGAAAAAGGTCGTGACGATAATGCTGCTAGACTTCTCATGCAGCATATTTATCAAATAAATTATTCAGGTTTAATGATGCGAATGCACGATGCAATAGACGAAGCGAAATGGGAAGAATTTCAACTAATGGTCCAAAAACATGCCAATGGTCGCCCTGTTCAATATATTACAGGGGTTGAAGAGTTTTTTGGAAGAACGTTTCAGGTTGATGAATCCGTCTTAATACCTCGTCCGGAAACAGAGGAGTTAATTGTAGGGGCTATTGATCGAATGAAGAGACTGTTTGGTGATCATGTGGAACTGAAAATTGCAGATATTGGAACAGGTAGTGGTGCCATTGCTGTAACGATGAAGAAGGAATGGCCGACAGCTGAAGTAGTAGCTACAGATATTTCGCAAGCAGCTCTTCAAACAGCACAACGAAATGCACAAGATTTAAATGCTTCAATTGAGTTTAGATTGGGCGATTTAACAGACCCTTTAGAAAATGAAAAATGGGATGTTATACTATCGAACCCACCCTATATTGCTTATGATGAAGCAAAAGATATGTCAGAGGTCGTTTTAGAGCATGAGCCACACTCGGCACTTTTTGCTGAAGAGAATGGGCTAATACTCTATCGGAAACTAGCTGAGAAATTGCCGAAACTAGTAAAAAAGCAAGCATTAATAGGTGTTGAAATCGGTTATACACAAGGTGAAGCTGTAGCGCAATTCTTTAAATCTAGTTTTCCTAACAGCAAAATTGAAATAGTAAAAGATATTAATCAAAAAAATCGTTTTGTTTTTTGTGAAATTAATGTATAAAAAAATCTCTTCCTGCCCATTATGATGTCAGGGAGGGATTTAATATGTTAAACGATTACGAGATTACAAGAGTTGAGAATAAAAAAGAGGTTCAATCATTATTAAGTTTATTAAGATTAGTTGCCTTTGCAGTTGCGATTGTTTGTTCTATTATTTTACTACCTGATGTGGTGAATGAAGTCTATGAAGCTAGAAGTAATTTAGTTGATGATAGTTTAAAAATCCGTGTGGTGGCAAATAGTAATACAGATGCAGATCAGCAATTAAAAATAGACATGGTTGAAAATTTAACACCATTCTTTACACAAATTCAAAACAATGAACGAGCTAATTTAGATAATGATGAAGTTTATGCAGAACTTGCTACGTTTGTGGAAAAAAATTATAGCGATGTTGATGTGAAAATTAATATTGGGGAAAACTTAATACCACCTAAATTAGCATCAGCTACATTTTATCCACAATATCATTACAACTCGCTTGTTCTAACAATCGGAAATGGACGTGGAGATAACTGGTGGTGCTCAATTTTCTCAAATGTTTGTGAGCGATCTGTTGATAAAGATATGGATAAAGAGACACAAGAAGCAAAAGATATAACAGATGAAGTGCAAAAAGAGGAAAAAACAAAGGTAACATTTATCGTTTGGGAATGGATAAAAAAACTTTTTGCATAAGTTATTAACAATATTCAGAAAGTTATGCACATTTAGCTATACTTATCCACATACTCCTCACATTAATATATAAAATCTATGAAAAGGAGGGGGAACTATTGAAAACAATACGATTGGTTGTGGATAATAATTCGAATAATGAGAAAAGTTATGCACAAGCAGTAGAGTTATTAAATAATGGGGAAATTGTTGCCTTTCCAACTGAAACAGTATATGGTCTGGGAGCGGTTGCAACAAATGATGTGGCGGTAAAGAAGATATTTGAGGCAAAAGGCCGTCCATCAGATAACCCATTAATTGTACATATTGGAACAAAAGAAGAGGTTTCGGATTATATTGAAGATATTCCCGAAAATGCCTTGAAACTCATGGATGCTTTTTGGCCGGGACCTATTACGCTCGTTATGAAAGCAAAGAAAGGGATACTATCCTCAAGTGTTACCGCAGGACTTACAACAGTTGGGATGCGTATGCCTAATCATAAAGTAGCACTGGAACTACTAAGAAAATTAAAAAAACCAGTTGCAGCACCAAGTGCAAATCAGAGTGGAAAACCAAGTCCAACAAAAGCCACTCATGTTGAAGAAGATTTACAAGGAAGAATTCCATTAATATTAGATGGCGGACCGACTGGTATTGGCATAGAATCGACGGTACTTGATGTAACGGTAAATCCGCCAGTCATCCTTCGTCCTGGTGGTGTGACGAAAGAGATGCTAGAGGAAGTCATTGGGGAAGTCATTCAACCGACAAAAGCTCAAGCAAAATTAGATAGTACACCAAAGGCACCTGGTATGAAGTATACGCATTATGCCCCAAATGCTCCGGTCTACCTAATCGAAAGTGACTTCGGTATTGTGAATGATGCGATTCGTAAGTTGAGAAATGAAGGCCATAGGGTTGCGCTACTAGCTCCATTATCCTTTGAAAGCCTGGAGTCAGATTATTTCTTCCCTTACGGTAATGAGGGAGATAAAAAAATGATGAGTGCGAAATTATATGATGATCTTCGTGCATGTGATAAAACGGATGCTACCATCATATTAGCTACAACAACCTC
>Ga0182745_1002423_pt1 | contig 16741 bp, 11 predicted proteins | sample eDN3rd30CKraftBY_FD_128523 | JGI IMG/M metagenome (GOLD analysis project Ga0182745, IMG submission 128523) | Enriched backyard soil microbial communities from Emeryville, California, USA - eDNA 3rd pass 30_C Kraft BY (version 2) (version 2) | ecosystem: Environmental > Terrestrial > Soil >...
CGCTCCACCGAGAACGAGCCCGGCCGCGACTTCGGCACCGAGCTGGAGCAGGGCATCGTGGTGGCCACGCGCGGAAAGGGCCTGCGCGCCGAGGTCGCGCTGCAAGCCGCCGAGTCGTTGGTGGAGCCGGACGTCGCGCTGGAGCTGCTCGGTGGCGTGCGGCTGCCGGTGGGCGGCGGCTTCGAGGCCTTCGCCATGGCCGGACACGGGTTCACCGACATCCCGGGCACGCCGTCCATCCGCGCGGCCGCGGGCATCGCCTGGGCCCATGAACCGCCCGCCCGGGAGGACGTGTGCCGCAGTGGCCGGAGCCACACGCCCGAGCAGTGCCCTGCCCTGGATGACGACGGCGACTCGGTGCCCAACGGGCATGACCGCTGCCCGCTCGAACCCGGCCCCGCGGAGAATGAGGGCTGCCCGGACACCGACTCCGACGGCGACGGCGTCGTGGACCGCGAGGACGCGTGCCCGCAGGAGGCCGGCGTCGCGTCGCAGCGCGGCTGCCCCGAGCCCAAGCCGGAGCCGGCGCCGCCCACGGAGCCACCGGCGCCCCAGCCCGCGCCACGAGCACCGCCGACCGAAACACCGGCGCGGCCGCCCACGGAGCACCACGTCCAATTCCCGGTGGGCCAGTCGACGGTGGCCGACGCGGAGCGGCGGAACCTGGACGCCATCGCGGACTACCTCAGAGCCAACCCTGATGTCTCGCTGCGCATCGAAGGCCACACGGACAACACCGGCCCCGATGAGCTCAATCGCACGCTGAGCCAGCAACGCGCGGACGCGGTGCGCGACTATCTCATTCAGCAAGGCATCGACAGGACTCGGCTGGTCGCAAAGGGCTACGGTCCGGACCAACCCCTGACGTCAAACGACACAGCCGAGGGGCGCAGCATGAACCGCCGTGTTGAATTCACCACCAGCACTACTGGTGAATAAAAACACGCCTTATCGCCAAGTGGCCTCCGAGCGCGGGATACCCCGCTAACCCGCGCTCGGAGATAAATCGAGCGCATCCAGCAAAATTGCCTACGCAAGAAACACTTGGATTACTGTTGAACACCTAACTATAACGCCCCTCCAGTTCAACGAGGGGCGTCCATGGGCAAGGCGAGCAACAAGCAGCCATTCGAGCTGCCAGACTTCTATGTTCCGTGGCCAGCGCGCTTGAATCCCAACCTCGAGGGCGCGCGGGTTCACACGAAGGCATGGGCGCGCGAGCTGGGAATCATCGGCCGTCCGAAGGATGGCAGCGCTCCGGAAATCTGGAGCGAGGCGAAGTTCGACGCCATGGATTACGCCCTGCTCTGTGCCTACACCCATCCGGAGGCACCAGGGCCGGAGCTTGACCTCATCACCGACTGGTACGTCTGGGTCTTCTACTTCGACGACCACTTCCTGGAGCTCTACAAGCGCTCACAGGACCAGGCCGGCGCGAAAGCCTACCTGGAGCGGCTGCCCCTGTTCATGCCGGTCGATCCGTCGGCCACGCCGCCGGCGCCCACCAACCCGGTCGAGGCCGGGCTGCTGGACTTGTGGAACCGGACGGTGCCCAGCCGCTCCATGGCGTGGCGGCGCCGGTTCTTCGAGAGCACCAAGCACCTGCTGGACGAGTCGAGCTGGGAGCTGTCCAACATCAGCGACCGCCGCGTCTCCAACCCCATCGAGTACATCGAGATGCGCCGCAAGGTGGGCGGGGCCCCCTGGTCCGCGAACCTGGTGGAGCACGCCGTCTTCGCCGAGGTCCCCGACCGGGTCGCCGCCAGCCGCCCCATGCGGGTGCTGAAGGACACGTTCTCCGACGCGGTCCACCTGCGCAATGACCTGTTCTCCTACGAGCGGGAGATTCTGGAGGAAGGCGAGCTGTCCAACGGCGTCCTGGTGATGGAGAAGTTCCTGAACATCTCCCCCCAGAGCGCCGCCCACCTCGTCAACGAGATCCTCACGTCGCGGCTCCAGCAGTTCGAGAACACGGTGCTGACCGAGCTGCCGTCGCTGTTCGCGGAGCATGGCCTGAACCCGCTGGAGCAGGCCCAGGTGCTCACCTACGTCCGGGGCCTCCAGGACTGGCAGTCCGGCGGGCACGAGTGGCACATGCGGTCGAGCCGCTACATGAACCAGGGCTCTGGCGGCGCGGGGGGCTTCTTCCTCGGCCCCAACGGCCTGGGGACCTCCGCGGCGCGGCTGCCGCAGTCCCCCACGGCCCTGGGGCTCACCCGCCTCAAGAGCTTCGCCCACGTGCCGTACCAGCAGGTGGGCCCGGTGAAGCTGCCGAAGTTCTACATGCCGTACTCCACCCGGCCGAGCCCCCACCTGGACGCCGCGCGGCGGGAGTCCAAGGAGTGGGCGCGCCGGATGGGCATGCTGGACGTGCTGCCGGGGGTCCCCGGCGGCTACATCTGGGATGACCACAAGTTCGACGTGGCGGACGTGGCGCTGTGCGGCGCGCTGATTCACCCCAACGCCACCCCGGCGCAGCTCACCTTGTCCTCGTGCTGGCTCGTCTGGGGAACCTACGCGGACGACTACTTCCCGGCCTTCTACGGGCACACGCGGGACATGGCCGGCGCCAAGATGTTCAACGCCCGGCTGGCGCTGTTCCTCCCGGAGGACGCCGCCACGACGCCTCCCCCAGCCACCAACCCGGTGGAGCGCGGGCTGGCGGACCTGTGGGCCCGCACCACCGAGGGCGTGACGCCAGCCTCGCGGAGCCTGTTCCGCAAGGCCATCCTGGACATGACGGAGAGCTGGGTGTGGGAGCTGGCCAACCAAACCCAGAACCGCGTCCCGGACCCCATCGACTACGTGGAGATGCGGCGCCAGACGTTCGGCTCGGACCTCACCATGAGCCTGTCCCGCCTGGCCCACGGCGACGCGCTCCCGCCCGAGGTCTTCCACGCCCGGCCCATCCGCAGCATGGAGAACGCCGCCGCGGACTACGCCTGCCTCGTCAACGACGTCTTCTCCTACCAGAAGGAGATTGAGTTCGAGGGCGAGCTCAACAACGGGGTGCTCGTCGTCCAGCGCTTCCTCGACCTGGACGCGCCGCGGGCCGTCGCCGTCGTCAATGACCTGATGACCGCCCGGATGCAGCAGTTCGAGTACATCATCGCCAACGAGCTGGAGCCGCTCGCCCGCAACTTCAACCTGGACGGCAAGGCCAAGGACAAGCTGAACCAGTACGTCCTGAAGTTGCAGCAGTGGATGAGCGGCGTGCTCATCTGGCACCAGACCGTGGACCGCTACAAGGAATTCGAGCTGCGCGCCTCCCGCAAGCTGGGGCTGCGCATCCCCTCGGGCCCGACAGGGCTGGGGACCTCCGCGGCACGCATCGCCTCGCTTTTCACCAACCTGCGCTCCGGCGCCTGAACCTCCAAACACCGCGAAAGGTAAGTCATGTCGAACATCATCAAGCCGGGTGGGGACTCCGAGTACTCCCAGTTGAGCCTGGGGACGGCCGCGGCGCGGCAGCTCGCGACGACGACCAAGACCGTCCCGCAGATGCAGGGCATCTCGTCCCGGTGGCTGCTCAAGCTGCTGCCCTGGGTGCAGGTGCCCGGCGGCATCTACCGCGTCAACCGCCGGCTGACCTATGCGGTGGGCGACGGCCGGGTGACGTTCACCACCACCGGCGCCAAGGTGCACGTCATCCCGCAGGAGCTGTGCGAGCTGCCGCTGCTGCGCAGCTATGACGACGTCGAGGTGCTGACCGCGCTGGCCAACCGCTTCGAGCAGAAGACGTTCAAGGCCGGTGAGGTCATCACCGAGGTGGGCAAGGAGGCCGACTGCATCGTCCTCATCGCCCACGGCAAGGTGAACAAGATTGGCGCCGGCAAGTACGGCGCCACCACCGTGCTCGGCGTGCTGGCGGACGGCGACCACTACAGCTACGAGGCGCTGCTCGAGTCGCAGGACTACTGGACGTTCACGGCCAAGGCCGTCACGCCCTCCACCGTGCTGATTCTGAAGCAGTCCGACTTCGAGGACGTGGTGGCCCAGTCGCCGTCGCTCCAGAAGCACATCGACCAGTTCAAGGCCCGCTCGAAGAAGAAGCAGGACACCACGGGCCAGGCCGAAATCGAGCTGGCCGCCGGCCACTCTGGCGAGCCGGTGCTGCCGGGCACCTACGTGGACTACGAGACGTCGCCGCGCGAGTACGAGCTGAGCGTGGCCCAGACGGTGCTCCAGATTCACAGCCGCGTGGCCGACCTCTTCAACGAGCCCATGAACCAGACGGAGCAACAGCTCCGCCTGACGGTGGAGGCGCTGAAGGAGCGCAAGGAGCACGAGCTCGTCAACAACAAGGACTTCGGCCTGCTCCACAACGCCGACCTCAAGCAGCGCATCCACACCCACCACGGCCCGCCGACGCCGGACGACATGGACGAGCTGCTGGCCACCGTCTGGAAGGAGCCGTCCTTCTTCCTGGCCCACCCGCGCGCCATCGCCGCCTTCGGCCAGGAGTGCAGCCGCAAGGGCATCTACCCCACCAGCGTCGACTTCAACGGCAACATGGTGCCCGCCTGGCGCGGCGTCCCCATCTTCCCGTGCAACAAGATTCCCGTCAGCGATTCGCGCACCACGTCCATCCTCCTGATGCGCGCGGGCGAGAAGAACCAGGGCGTCGTCGGCCTGCACCCGGGCACCCTCCCGGATGAAATCGAGGCCGGCCTCAACGCCCGGTTCATGGGCATCAACGAGAAGGCCATCATCAGCTACCTCGTCACCACCTACTTCTCCGCCGCCGTCCTCGTGCCCGACGCGCTGGGCATCCTGGAGAACGTCGAGATCGGCCGCGGTCACTAAGTCCCCTTCTTCGCCCCGGACAACGGGGGGAGCTTTCACATGGCGAATCCATTGAAGACAGGTGGAGACGACACGGCGCGGCTGAGCCTGGGAACAGCCGCGGCGCGCCAGCTCGCGACGACGACCAAGACCGTCCCGCAGATGCAGGGCATCACCCCGCGGTGGCTGCTGCGCATGCTGCCCTGGGTGGAGGTGACGGGCGGCACGTACCGCGTCAACCGGCGCCTGAGCTACGCGGTGGTCGATGACCGGCTGGTGTTCAGCAACACCGGCGCGAAGGTCCACGTCATCCCGCAGGAGCTGCTCAAGCTGCCGCTGCTGCAGGGACTGAGCGGTGACGACGAGGTGATTCAGGCCCTGGCCGGCCGCTTCACGCAGGCGGAGTACAAGGCGGGCGACCTCATCGTCGAGGAAGGCAAGCCCGCCGAGCACGTCGTCCTGATCGCCCACGGCAAGGCGCGCAAGTGGCGCGCCGGGCGGTACGGCGCGCCCGTCACCCTGGACACGCTGGCGGACGGCGACCACTTCGGCGACCAGGCGGTGGTGGAGTCGGACGACGCCTGGACCTTCTCCGTCGAGGCCACCACGGCGTGCACGGTGATGTCCCTGCCACAGCAGGTGTTCGAGGACCTGATTGCCCGGTCCGCGACGCTGCGCGCCCAGGTGGAGCGGTTCCGCGAGCGCCTGAAGAAGCCCCAGGACAAGGCGGGACAGGCCGCCATTCCCCTGGCCGCCGGCCACGCCGGTGAGCCCTCCATCCAGGGCGGCTATGTCGACTACGAGCTCGCGCCCCGCGAGTACGAGCTGAGCGTGGCCCAGACGGTGCTCCGGGTCCACACGCGCGTGGCCGACCTCTTCAGCAACACCATGGACCAGACGGAGCAGCAGCTCCGGCTGACCATCGAGGCCCTGCGGGAGCGGCAGGAGTACGAGCTCATCAACAACCGGGACTTCGGGCTGCTCCACAACGCCGACCTCAAGCAGCGCGTCCACACCCGCCACGGCCCACCGACGCCGGACGACATGGACGAGCTGCTCAGCCGGCGCCGGAAGTCGCGCTTCTTCCTGGCGCACCCGCGCACCATCGCCGCGTTCGGCCGGGAGTGCACCCGCCGGGGCATCTACCCGACCACCGTCGACGTCCAGGGCAGCCCGTGCATGGCCTGGCGTGGCGTGCCCCTGCTGCCGTGCGACAAGATTCCCATCACCGAGCAGCGCACCAGCTCCATCCTCGTGCTGCGCACCGGCCAGGAGGACCAGGGCGTCGTCGGCCTGCGCCGCACCGGCCTGCCGGACGAGGTGGAGCCGGGCCTCTCCGTGCGCCGCATGGACCTCACCAGCAAGGCCATCACGAACTACCTCGTGAGCACCTACTTCTCCGCGGCGCTGCTCGTCCCCGACGCGCTGGGCGTGCTGGAGAACGTCGAGCTCGGCGTCTGACGCTCCACCAGGGCCATGGGGGCCTGGGGGTGTTGCCCAGGTCCCCGTCCGGCGCGGCCTCCGCGTCCATCGGCCGACGGGTGGATTGGACGCCTCCCTCCAGGGGGAGCAAGGTCCCGCGCATGAACCGAACCGAGCAGCTCGGGATTGCCCTCGCCGTGGCGGAAGTGGCCGGCCCCCTGGTCCTGGGCGTCATTCATGCCGTCATCGGGAGGAAGTACGTGGCGCCGAAGGTGATGCCCATGCTGGGCGGCTTCACCCAGGTGCTCCACTCGCCGTTCAATGTCTTCTTGAGCTACGTGGCGGTAGGACTCTGGTTGGGATTGGCGGTTGCCTGCCATTCCTGGAACGCGGCAGACACGCTGACCTGGCTCCAGGCGCACCCCTTCCTTCCCGTCGAGCCCACGCCCACGCTGCTCCGCGTCGTCTACTTCGGAGCCATCTTCTTCACCGGCAGCGCCCTGGCCAGCCTGCCCTCGTCCTCCGACGAGCTGGCGTCGCTCGGCCGCGAGAGGGACTCCTGAGCCGCCGCCGCCCCGGTATGCCGCGGCCTCCACTTTCTCGCGGGTGGCCCAGGCAGGCGGGCTCAGTGGGTGATGATCTTCGGAGCAATCCCCTGGAGTGGACCGGGCAGGGAATCCAGCAAGCCCCCCACCGCGGGCAGGGAGTGGCGGCCCTGGTACACGGACGCCAGCCGGGGACGCCAGTAGGGGTTGAAGAAGTTGGGCTGCTCCGCCCAGTTGCCCGGCCGGTGGTAGTAGGACTGCCCGCGAGAGATGACGTTGAGCCCCTCGACCATGCCGAGGAACTTCTTGCGGTTGTTCATCATCTCCAGGCCCTCGCTCTCCGGTGAGAAGGCGAAAGACACCTTTCCCTGGGCGTTGAGCAAGGCAGGCGCGTTGGAGCCAGCCCCGTCCTCGTTCCGCCGGTTGACGAGCGCGTCCGGCGACTTGTTCAGCGCCACCCACGTGGAGGGCTGGTTGAAGTCGACCTGGCGCGAGGCGGCCTTCAGCACGTCCGCCTCGGCGGTGGGGGTGCACACCGTTCCGAGCTGCCCCGGCTCGAAGTGCATGAAGGGCACGAGCCCCACCCAGCGGTGGTTCCCGTCCTGCACCGGCCGGACATTCGCCGTGTAGACATTCGTCTCCAGGGCGCAGATGCCGGCCCTCAGCACGCATATCTCCTCGGCGTGGATGCCGATGTCTCCCTCGCGTCCCCTGGGCCGGACATGGCCGCCCCAGCTCCGGTCGTAGTTCGAGTAATTGACGCGCCAGTGGAGCCCTCCGCGCCGGCTTCCGCTGTCCACGTCATTGAGCGCCCAGACGCTCGTCTTCATCACGTGCCTGTAGGGCAGCTTGGCCCTGTCGTTGTCCCCCTTGTGCCTGCGGTTGTCACCGAAGCACTTCCAGTAGTCATCGTTCTCGGTACAGGACAGCGGGTTGTCCATCTTGAAGCCGCTCACGCCCGCCTCGGCGGGACCGATGTTCAGCCAATACGGGTCATCCGAGCCGATGTTGTCGCCCTGGGCCATCATCCCCCAGGGCTCGACGCTGTCGTTCCAGTCCCGGATATAGTTCCGCGCGTCATTGCCAGGCCCCCGCCCCTTCTTGAGCGCTTTGACGTCCGGGAAGCCGGAGGAGAGCATCCGCGTCTGCCCCATCTTCCCGAACTGCAGGACCCCTTTCCATTCGACGCCGTCGTTGAGGAACTCCTCCAGGAAGTTCAGCGTGTCGGGGATGGGGAGGAGCGCGCCGAGCTGTCGATTGGTGACGAAGCCCTCGGTGCACTCCAAGATGCCGCCCGACGACGCGGTGTCGCAGGCGTACCGCGTGGCGTTGGTGATGCCTCCCATGGCCCGCTTGGCGCGAGCGACCGGGTCGTTCTTCGCCCGCTTCCTCACGTCCAGGGCGCTCAGCGGGCTCTTCCAGGATGGCGGGTTCAGCGGGCTGCCTCCCGCGTGCGGGCTGTGCGCCTGACTGAACAGACACTCGCTGTAGGCCCCCGTCGCGAGCTGGCTCATCAGCGAGTCGACGTTGCGGTCGTTCGCGTCGATGACCGTCTGGGTGGACTGCACCACGTGGGTGGATGCCGAGAGCATCATCGACTGTGATGCGAAGTACATCACGCCATTGAGCAGCCGGTGGGCGGGGACGACGAGCTGCCCGATGATGTAATCCGGGTTCGCGATCCTGAGGGCCGTCTGAAAGGGCTTCAGCACGAAGTCCCGGTAGAGGTCCATGACGCGGCTGACCACCCGGAGGATGGGCCCGACCACTGGCACGGCCTGCAAGACGGGACACGCCACCAGCCACAGGCCAGAGGGCCGCCCCGCGCATGGATTCAGCGTCCGCATGACGCCATAGAGGTCCGTGAGGAACGCCTCCGTGGCGTAGACGAGCGAGAGGAAGGACTGCCACAGCATCGCCGACACGTAGTGCGACACCTGTGTACGATTGGCGTATGCATAGAAATTGAACGCGCGAGCCTCCATGGCTGCCATGGAGTACGCCGCCGCGTCGGCCGTGTTCTGGAGCCGGATGCGCTCATGCACGGTGTGGCCGATGTTGACGGTCGCCAGCACGGCCAGGGACATGACCAGCACCATCAACGCGGCGAGGACCAGCGCCTGCCCTTCCTGGCGGCGGAAACTCTCACGAAGGCTCCGGGTCAACATGACGTAGCGGCTCCCCGCCCAGACACGACATCAGGGATTGACTGGCGCAATGAATGGACGCCTCGGCACGAAAAGCCTCACGCCCCACCGGCGCCCCGCCCACGCCTCAAGAGGCCTGATGCTATGACAATGAATGGCACTGGACAAGACACCTACCCATCGGGCGGAAGCCTCGTGGTTTTCCCATACACGGCCCTCTCGAGCGCCGCGGGCGCCCGAGCCCTGGCCCGGCTGCCCGCCCTCGGCGTCGGTCCCTCTCTTGTGCTGGCTGCCAGGGCAGCCCCCGCTCGCTCGCCGTCGCGCGCGGATGCCCATCCGCATGCCAGGAAGCACCTTCTTCAGCACGGGAGGCAGGGGGCGGATGAACAGACGACTCGGTGCGCTTTTCCGAAGAGACCCGGCCGCAGTCCAGGGCGCGTTCTACCTGCTGAAGGGCCTGGTGCCCCTGGTCGACCTGAAGCGCGTCGACCAGCGCATGGGCCACATCCGTGAGCCCTGGCTGATGCGGACGGTGGGCGGGCTCCTCTGCGCGCTCGGCGCGACGCTGCTCACCGCCCACCGGCGAGGCCGCGTCACGCCCGAGCTTCGGCGGCTGGGCGCGTGGAGCGCGTTCTGCCTGCTGGCCGCGGACCTGCGACTGTTCACATCGCGGCGAGGCCGGAGGGCCCCCGCGCTCTACCTGGGCGACGCGGCCGTCCAGGCGGCTCTGTTCGTAGCGCAGTGCAGCGCGCACGCCCGGCAACCGCTGACGGTCGATGTGCGGCATGGCCCCCAGGACCCGGCGCGCTACGGCGCGGGCGAGCACGGCCGGTGGAACATCCTCCCCGGCGAGACGCGCGACGCGAACGGAAAGCGCGACATCGTCGCGGAGGGGTCCATGTCCTCCTTCCCCGCGAGCGACCCTCCGTCCTACATGGGCTGACAGTCCGTCCGGCACGTGAGCGGAGCAGCGTGCGCCCCAGCCCGAACCGGGCGCACGCGACAGCCCGGACGGCTTCAGCCCCGGATGGGCCAGGGCTCCGCACGAGGACCGGCGCGCCAGTTGTCATGGCGTCCGTCCCAGTGCAGGGCCTTGAAGTCAGCGGGGTCGATGTCATCCAGGCAGTGGATGTTGACGGAGCGGAACTCCCCTCCGAGCTCCTCGACGTCCCCGCCACCGAAGCCATGGACGCCGCAGCGCTTACAGAAGGCGCGGAAGTTCGGGCTCGAGTCGAGCCGGTACTCCCCCAGGTGCTCCGCGCCGGCGGTGACGCGGAAGGCGCTCGGCTTCGTGTAGGCCTTCGTTGCGCCCAGCTTGGTGCAGATGGTGCAATTACAGCGGCTCAAGGGCTTCGACAGGTCCAGCTCGGCCTCGAAACGCACCGCACCACAGAGGCACCCACCGGTGTAGCGCTGGGTGGACGGGTTGTCATTCGACGCGGGGCGCTGCTCAACCTCAGTCATGGCGGAATCTCCGAGAAGGATGGAACGACGCCTGAGGATCTAGGCCGCCCGAGTGACAGCAGAATGTCAGGTTTCCGCTAGGGCGCCCGGGCATACCCCAGCTTCCGCAGGGCCTCGGTGATTTCGCCCAGCACCGCCTCGTCGTCGATGGTCGCGGGCATCTTGTACTCGCTGCCGTCGGCAATCTTCTTCATGGTGCCGCGCAGGATCTTGCCCGAGCGCGTCTTCGGCAAACGAGGCACCACCACCGCCGTCTTGAACGCGGCCACCGGGCCAATCCGCTCACGCACGAGCTGGACGACGTCCTTCACGATGTCCTCGTGGGGCCGCTTCACGCCGGCCTTGAGGACGACGAAGCCCACGGGAACTTCGCCCTTCAGCGTGTCCGCCACGCCCAGGACGGCGCACTCGGCGACGTCAGGGTGCGAGGCCAGCACCTCCTCCATCGCGCCCGTGGAGAGCCGGTGGCCGGCGACGTTGATGATGTCGTCGATGCGGCTCATGATGAACAGGTACCCGTCGGCATCCTTGTAGCCCGCGTCGCCCGTCAGGTAGTAGCCGGGGAACGCGCTCAGGTACGAGCTCACGTACCGCGCCTCGGCGTTCCACAAGGTGGGCAGACAGCCGGGGGGCAGGGGCAGCTTCACCACGATGGACCCGATGGTGCCGGGGTCGGGCTCGTGGCCCTCCGGGTCGAAGATGCGCACGTCGTAGCCGGGCATCGCCACCGTGGGCGAGCCCACCTTCACCGGCAGGGGCTCCACGCCCATGGGATTGGCGGCAATGGCCCAGCCAGTCTCCGTCTGCCACCAGTGGTCGATGACGGGCCGGTTGAGCCGTGCCTCCGCCCAGCGGAGCGTGTCCGGGTCACAGCGCTCGCCCGCGAGGAACAGCGTCCGCAGCTTCGACACATCATGCTTCGCGAGCAGCTCGCCCTCCGGGTCGTCCCGCTTGATGGCGCGCAGCGCGGTGGGCGCGGTGAACATGACGCGCACCCCATGCTGGGCCACCACGCGCCAGAAGGCCCCCGCGTCGGGCGTCCCTACCGGCTTGCCTTCGTAGAGCACGGTGGTGCTCCCGTTCAGCAGCGGCGCGTAGACGATGTACGAGTGGCCCACCACCCAGCCCACGTCCGACGCGGCCCAGTACACCTCGCCGGGCGCCACGCCGTAGATGTTCTTCATGGACCAGTGGAGCGCCACCGCATGGCCACCGTTGTCGCGGACGATGCCCTTGGGCTGGCCCGTCGTGCCGGAGGTGTAGAGGATGTAGAGCGGGTCCGTCGCCTCGACGGGCACGCACTCCGCGGGCGCCACGCCCTCCAAGGCCTCGCTCCACGCCAGGTCTCGCCCCGGCATCAGCGTGGCCGCCATCTGCAGGCGCTGGAGCACGATGCACTTCGACGGCTTGTGCGTCGAGAGCTGGATGGCCTCGTCGAGCAGCGGCTTGTACGCGACGACGCGGCCCGGCTCGATGCCACAGGATGCCGAGACGATGACCTTCGGCGTCGCGTCGTCGATGCGCGCCGCCAGCTCGTGCGGCGCGAAGCCGCCGAACACCACCGAGTGGATGGCCCCGATGCGGGCGCAGGCCAGCATGGCCACCACGGCCTCCGGCACCATGGGCATGTAGATGATGACGCGGTCGCCCTTCGTCACGCCCTGACGAGCCAGCGCCCCCGCGAAGCGGGCCACGCGCTCGCGCAATTCCTTATAGGAATACACCTGGAGCGCGCCGGCGACAGGGCTGTCGTAGATGAGCGCGGCCTGTGCGCCACGGCCTTGCTCGACGTGCCGGTCGAGCGCGTTGTAGCAGGTGTTGAGCTGGCCTCCACTGAACCAGCGATACCCAGGCGCCCTCGAATCATCGAGAACCCTGTCCCATTTCTTGAACCAATGAATGCCCTCGGCCGCTTCGGCCCAGAACACCTCGGGCTCCTGGAGTGAACGCTCATGAAGCGCGCGGTACATTCCCGTCATGCGGTGCCCTCCCATGAAGCCGTGAAAGGCCTAGCATGCCGTATGATGAGCGCCTTCGAGGTGGGTACACAGGTGATAGGTCTCAAAACACCCACCCTCGGATGACAAGCAATCCGAGGATTACGACACCTCGCGTCATGATTTTAGGGACTGTGCGTCGCGCATGGACCCGCCCCAGAGTGAAGCACACCTATCCACACAGCAGAGACAGATGACACTGCTCTCTCCACGTGGTAACCGGACTCTCCCTTCGTTGGTGGTCAAATGGTGTGTACCCACGCCCGGCCACCCGCCCAGGGTGGCCGTTGCGGACCCTCGCGGCCGTCCTGCATACAACAGGAGAGAGAGGCGTGAGCGTCATGTCAAACGCGGCACTGGCCCTGTCCACTGGACGTCGCTACCGAGCTTATACGACGAGACATCTGGAAGAGCTGACAACACGCGCGGGACTGGCGGCGGATGAAAGACTCGCGGTGCAAGCCGTGGCACATGTGCTGCCATTCCGAACCAACAGCTACGTCGTCGAAGAGCTGATTGACTGGGATTCCGCGCCCGATGACCCCATCTACCGGCTCGTCTTCCCTCAAGCGGACATGCTGCCCGCGGACGACGTGGCGCGGATGGCGGACCTGCTGCGCTCGGGCGCGTCGAGCCTGGAGCTGAACGCGGCCGCCGGTCAGATTCGCGCGCGGCTCAATCCGCACCCCGCGGGGCAGATGGAGCTCAACGTCCCCAAGCTGGCCAATGAAGAGCCCGTCCCGGGCCTCCAGCACAAATACAGGGAGACGGTGCTCATCTTCCCCAAGCAAGGGCAGACGTGCCATGCCTACTGCACGTATTGCTTCCGCTGGGCACAATTCGTCGGAGACGCGGACCTGAAGTTCGCCTCGCGGGAGATCGAACCGCTGGTGGAGTACGTCCGCTCGCACCCGGAGGTCACCAACGTGCTGTTCACCGGTGGCGACCCGATGATCATGAGCGAGGCGGTCATCGCGAAGTACATCGAGCCGCTGCTGGAGATTGAACACCTGGAGGCCATCCGCATCGGCACCAAGGCGCTGGCCTACTGGCCGCAGCGCTTCGTCACGGACCCGGACGCCGACGACCTCCTGCGGCTGTTCGAGAAGGTCGTCGCCTCGGGCAAGAGCCTGGCGTTCATGGCGCACTTCTCACACCCCAACGAGATGGTCCCCGACATCGTGCAGGAGGCGGTGCGCCGCATCCGCGGTACCGGCGCGGTCATCCGCACCCAGGCGCCGCTCATCCGGACCATCAACGACGACTCGGTCACCTGGGAGCGCATGTGGCGGACGCACCTGCGCCACGGCATGGTGCCCTACTACCTGTTCGTCGAGCGCGACACGGGCCCGCAGGACTACTTCGCGGTGCCGCTCGCCGAGGCCTACGACATCTTCCGGGGGGCGTATCAGCGGGTGTCCGGCCTGGCCCGCACGGTGCGCGGCCCCTCGATGTCCGCGACCCCCGGCAAGGTGTGCGTGGACGGCGTGGCGGAGGTGGGCGGCGAGAAGGTCTTCGTCCTCCACTTCATCCAGGCCCGTGACGCGGAGCTGGTCGGCAAGCCCTTCTTCGCGAAGTTCGACGAGAAGGCGACCTGGCTGTCCGACCTCCAGCCCGCGCTGGGGGCCGTCCAGTTCCCCTGGCAGAGCATTTCCGCACCGTCGTAGCGGCCCGCGGCGGGAGGCCGAGATGGGCGGCCTCCCGCCGCATTCTTTCCAGCGCTCGCCTGCCATGCGCTCGGGGCTGCGCCTCCCGCGCACGGCCAGGCAGCCAGGCCGCGAAGGTGACGGACCGGGCGCGGGGGCCGCCCGTGAAGCGCAGTGACGTCCCCGTGGCGTCCTGATGTCCGCGCAAGACCATGAGCGCGCTTCACCGCGCTCAGGAGGCCGGCGCCACCACGGGGGTACGCACATGCTCGGGGCGAACCCCCATCCCCACGAGGCGCGCGGGAATCCTGCTCAGGATGGGCGCGTGCTGCACGAGCCACAGTGGGAGGGGCAGCTTGCCGGCGGGAGACGGACGCCGCAGCGAGGGCCCCAGCACGCGATCCTGGATGAGCACCTGGGCGCGCTGGGTGAAGCGGGTGGGCCACTCACGGCGCTCCTGGACCCTGCGCAGGTCCATGGGCGTCACGTGACCGGCGCGCAGCGGTCCCGCGAGGATGTTGGCGGCGGCCACGGCGTCCTGCACCGCGAGGTTGATGCCCACGCCCCCGATGGGCGACATCGCGTGTGCCGCGTCACCAATGCAGAGCAGCCCTGGCTGGTACCAGGTGCGCAGCCGGTCCACCCGCACGGTGAGCAACTTCACATCATTCCAGGTCGAGAGCTCGTGCGCCCTGTCGGCGAGGAACGGCGCCAACCGGGTGAACTCCTCGCGGAAGGACGCCAGCCCCGCTTCGCGCAAGGTCTCGAAGCTCCCCTTCGCGATGACGCGCCCACACTGCCACTCGTCCCCCCGGTTGATGAGGATGAAGATCTGCCCCTGCTCGAAGCGGCCCATCGGGTCCTCAGGGTCCTCAGGGCGGCGCGAGACTCGGAACCAGAGCACGTCCATGGGGGCGCCCAACGTCTCCACCTCCAGGCCAGCGCGCTGTCGCACCGTGGAGGTCCGGCCGTCGGCCCCCACCACCAGCGAGGCCCGAACCTCCAGCGGCCCGTCCGGCGTCTGGGCCCGGACTCCCACGACGGTCCCCTTCTCGCGCAGCACGTCTGTCACCGCCGTGCACCGGCGCAGATGGAAGCCGGGATAGGCGGCGGCCTTCCGCGCGAGGAAGTCGAGCAGGTCCCACTGCGGCATGAACGCGATGAAGCGCGCCTGCGTGGGCAGGTGTGAGAAGTCCGCGACGACCACGTCGTGGGTCCCGCTCTGGAAGCGCAGCATCGGCGCCTTCTGATGCGGCAGGGCGAGGAGCTCGTCCAGCCAGCCCAGCTCGTGCATCAGCTCCAGCGTGGAGGGGTGGATGGTGTCGCCCCGGAAGTCGCGCAGGAAGTCGACATGCTTCTCCAGCACCACCACGTCCACGCCTGCTCGCGCGAGCAACAAGCCCAGCATCATCCCCGCCGGGCCTCCTCCCGCGATGCAGCACTGCGTGGTGCAAACCTCGTCGCGCATGTCACCCCTCCCCTCACCTGTCACAGGTGGGTCCTCCGCGGGCTTGAGAACGACCGTTCCGAATCCATTAACGGGCTTTGCGTAACAACCGGAAGCGCACGCCCGACCCAACGACAATCGATGCGTATTGAATGCATCAGGTAACCTACGAGCGCTGGACTCGCCTCGAAACCCATGGGCATGAGATGGGATTTCAAGGGCCAGTCCTTTCTCGCTTGGCTTTGGCAGGCTTATCGTGGCCTCGCCCTGGAGGCGAGGGAGCAGGCGCTCGCGATGCTCGCCCCTGGACACTCTTCAGGGCGCGACCGAGGCAGGGCAGCCCGAGCGGAAACATGCGCCACCACGGCCGGATGGCCAATCTGTACCCATGGCCGAAATCCACCTGGGCACCAGCGGGTATGTCTACAAGCACTGGAAAGGTCTGTTCTATCCGGCCGGTCTGCCCACTCGCCAGTGGCTCCCCTGGTACGCCAGGTTCTTCAGCACGGTGGAGCTCAACGCCACGTTCTACCGGTTACCCGCCCCGCATACCGTGGACGCATGGCGCGATGCGGTTCCGCCAGGCTTTCGCTTCGCGTGCAAGGGCAGCCGATTTCTCACGCACATGAAGCGCCTCTCCAACGTGGATGAAGGATTGGAGCACTACTACGCGCGCGTGCTCCGCCTGGGCCGGAAGCTGGGCCCCATCCTCTGGCAGCTCCCTCCCAACATGACAAAGCCTGACCCGGAGCGGCTGGAGCGCTTCCTCGCCCTACAACCCCGAGGCGTGCGACAGGTGGTCGAGTTCCGCCACCCCGCCTGGTACCACGCCGAGGTCCTGGATGTGCTGCGCCGCCACCACGCCGCGCTCTGCGAGCACGACCTGCTCGATGTGCCCCCGCCCGGACCGGAGCCCACAGGGCGCTTCCGCTATCTGCGCTTCCACGGCGCGAGCAGCCGCTTCGCCGGGCGCTACGGGCGCGCCGCCCTGAAGCCCGTTGCCAGGGACCTGCGGGAATGGACGGCCAGCTACCGCGCCGCATGGGTGTTCTTCAACAATGACTTGCACGGGTACGCGCTGCTGGATGCGTTCGAGTTGGCCGCGCTGCTGGACGTGCCGGTGCATGCGCCGCCCGACATCGAGGCGCCTGGGCCAGCTTGAATGCGCCCCCTGGCGCGGCGCTCCGGAGCCACAGGCGGGGCTTGTGACATCCAGCCTGCAACCCGAGCCCCCGTCGCCAACGCCCTGACCGCGAGCCTCGGCCTGACCGAAGCGCGGCCCCATGGA